>Ga0137395_10000422_pt1 | contig 17440 bp, 9 predicted proteins | sample czobulk216metaG_FD_108283 | JGI IMG/M metagenome (GOLD analysis project Ga0137395, IMG submission 108283) | Vadose zone soil microbial communities from Angelo Coast Range Reserve, California, USA - czobulk2.16 metaG | ecosystem: Environmental > Terrestrial > Soil > Vadose zone | place: USA...
CGAGCGCGCCGTCTGGAAGCCCGCAGTATTTCACCGTCGGCCGCACCACCAAGAACCTCTACAACGCGTACGGCCAGCTGATCAAGCAGTCGATCCTTAAGAATCCCGGCGCGGACCTCGCGGGGGGGACCGGCGACGACACCTGGGAAGACACTTACTACTACTACGACAACCGCGGCAACAAGAGCGCCCAGGTCGACGCCGCGGGCTATCTGACCACCTGGCAATACGACGAGACGGGGGAGGTGACCCAGCAGGTCGAGTACGCCAAGGCGCTGAACCCCGGCTGGAGCGTTTCCGGCTACGGCGCTCTGGTCGCGACCACCCCTCAGTCCAACCCGGGGAGCTCGATCGGCTACGACCGCGCGATCGCCTACGCGTACGACCGCAAGAACCAGAAGACCAGCGAAACCCGCGTGAACTCCGAGTTCGGCACCGTCAGCGGTACGCTGATCCTGGGGACGACCACGGACAATCTCACGACCAAGTACGGCTACGACGCGCTCGGCAACCTAACCAGCACGATGGATCCGACCGGAGCCATCAGCTACAGCTATTACGACGCGCTGGGACACATCGTGGCAACCGCTCAACCCGCGAGATTCGGCAGCGGCTCGAGCGGCACGACCGCGATGCCGCCCGTCTACCTCAGCTATGACCCGACCGGGAACAGCGCTGCGATCAGCTTCGCCAAATCCAATCCTTCCGGAACGACGGTCAGCTTCCAATACAAATCGGCCGAAGAACAGACCTGGCGTCCGGCGGTCAGCCTCCAGCTAAGCGCGGACGCCACGACCTACACCGGCAGCCTGGTCGGGCTTGCGTCCTCCGGCCACTATCAGTACCAGATCCTCTACACCCGGAACGGAGAGAGCGCGGCTTACGCCACCGGGTCGGGCGATCTCAACGTGCTCGGACCGAGCAGCGTTCCGAGCACCACCGTCGCGGCGGCCGTGGAGCAGCCGACCCTGTCGTTCGCGAGAAGCGACGGCGCAGGATGGGCCCAGATTTCCGACGGCGAGGGAGGCTACAGCGTCTACTGGAACACCCAAAACGCAGTGGATCTCTCCTGGAATTCGCTCAACTCCCTCGGCAGCGGCGATATCCGCGTACGGGTGCACTACACGACGACCCTGTATCAAGCCGACAGCAATGGAGAGGGCGGCTATTCGAGTCCCCATGCCGTACTTACCGGGGTCGCCACCTCCCGCGACCAGCCCTATACGGCGGCGCAAGCGGCATCGGGGATCAGGTTTGCGTGGGACGAGGGAATCCCCGCGGCCGGGTCTTTCTACGCCGGCATCGACAGCGTCCAGTCGGTCGAAGTGTTCAAAGTCGTGGATGGCCAGGAGATCCAGATCATCAACTCGGCGGCCGGCTACGCGCAATCGGACCGCCTGCTGATCCGCGGCAAGACCGCCGGGCTCACGGGCATCAGCGTCACCGGCAACGGCGTGAGCACCACGCTTTCTGCGGTTGCCCTGGGCCAGGGCGTGTATGCGGTCAATCTGGGAGGGCTCGCGCGCGGAACGTATTCCTTCACGCCGGTCGGCACGACCTCCGCGATAGGCGGGACTTTCGAGGTCAGCCATTCCGCCACCGCGACGAGGGCCGGGGTGCAGGAGACCAACCCCGGCAGCATCAACCGCAGGTTCGAAGCCTACAACCTCCCCGCAAACGCGGGCACCGCAGTATTGCAGTACCGGCTCGCGGGCGACACCGGGCCCTATCTCAGCAAGACCATAAGCCGCGGAGCCGACGGCGCGTTCACGATCGGCTATGACGACGTCGCAAACGGCAGTTACGAGTACATCCTGACCGTCACGGACTCGGGCGCCAATCCCGTCAACCTGAGCGGGGTCGGCGGCAAGGCGGGCGGGACGTTCTCGGGAACCCTCAAGGTCCGCCGCGGGGGAGATCTGACCGCGGTTACGCAAAACGCGAACTCACAAGTCATCACGCCGCTCTCGACGATGCAGTACAACGCCTTCGGCAACGTGGTGCGGACCACTCAGTACGCGAAGAGCGCGAGCGGTGTCGACGCGAAAAACTACGGTGTGCCGACCGCGGACGCGAACGACCAGGTCACGACCAATCTCTACGACAGCCACGGCAACGTGATCCGCTCGGTGGATCCGGAAGGCGCGTCCCTGTATCGCTCCTACGACGTCATGGGGCACGTCGCCAAGTCCTGGCAGCCGATCACCGACAACGACGGACTCGTCAACAACGCCGTCCAGCTTTTCTATTACGACGCCCTGGGTCACCAGACCTCGACAGTCGAGCCTTCCTACCACCCCAACGGATCGCTCGCGGCGGCGCCGGTTCCCGCGAGGTGGAGCGTCGTCTCGATGGCGGGCTTCTTCACCGACGAGTCGGGCAGCTATTGGTACGGAACGAACACCGTCAATGTTTCCTGGAGCAGCATCTCCAGCTGGGGCAGCGGCAATGTCACCGTGCGCATGTACTACGTGACGGGCGGCGGCGTCGCGACTTACCGCGACGTAACGGTCTCGGCGGCGAGCGCGGCGACGGGAACGCAGTTCAGCTGGTTCGACGGCGGCAGCTACGGCGGGGACGGCGGAATCCAATATGTCTCGGCCGTCCAGATGTGGATGCCCGATGCAAGCGGGACCGCGCAACAGGCTAACTACGACAATACCCAAGGCACCTCCGGCGGTCAGATTAGGTTTACTGTGCAGCAGCCGGGGACGAGCGTCGCCTTTTACTACACCCCGCAGGGACAATCGAGCTGGGCCTCGCTGCCGGTGGCGCTGGGGCAAGGAAGCTACCTGGTCGATGCCAGCGGACTCGCGGGCAACTACAACTACGAGGTTGTCTTCACCCGGCCGGGAGAGTCGCAAGCCTCGAGCCACGTGCAGGGCACGCTCAGCGTGAGCGGTTCGGTGGTGACCGGATTCAGCTACGGCAACAGCACCGCCACGAGCTACCCCTTGCCGGCCCTCAATCCGGCGAACTTCGTCACCACCCAGGCGCAGTACAACGCCTTCGGCGAGATCACCGCGAAGGGCCAGAACGGCTTGCAGGAATACTACGACTACGACAACGCCGGCCACCTGTGGCGCACCAACCAGAACGGCTTCGACGAGGCGTTCCTGTACGACACGCAAGGCAGGGCGACCGCCGATATCAATAGCCAGACGCGCAACTTGAGAACGGACTTCTCGGTCCCCGATCAGATCGCGGCGCTTTCGAGTTTCGTCGAACGCACCAACACCTCCTACGACCTGCTCGAGCGGGCGACAAAACAGGTGCAGCAGACTTTCTACGTCGATCACGGCCTGGACGTCATCCCGAGCCCCATCGCCATGCCGCAGATGTCGCTCGGCTTCGGCGTGGCGCAGGCAGGCTATCCGGACGGGGAGGGCGGCTACGTTCCCACTGTCGTCAACCTGAGTTGGAACGACATAGGAAGCTGGGGCGGGGGCGACGTCGTGGTGACGCTGAACTACAACGTCTATGTCTGGAGTATTACCGGATCCGACGGCGAAGGGGGATACACCTACGGGTGGGTTGTCCAGTCCACTTCGAAGGAATTCCCACCGATCAATTCGAGCGCGGCGGCGACCGGCACGAGCCTGAGCTGGGCCGGCGATTACTTCTACAGCCTGAACTCGGTGACGGTGCAGAAGCTCGATCTGTCTGGCAACAGGGTTACCCTCTATTCACAGAATTACAACGGCGCTTCCGGCAACGGGATCGTCCTGGATTCGCCCGCCCTGGTGGGGGCGCAGGTCGCGCTCAGGTACAAGGCGGCCGGAGCTCCCTCCTGGACCAACCAGCTCACGCCGGTCAACTTCGGCAACAAGCTGTTCTTCGACACGCGCGGCGTTCCTGCGGGCAGCTACGACTACGAGATTCTGTACACCCGGCCGGGTGAAGGCACCCCGTACACGCACAAGAGCGGAACGTTCACCGTCGGAGCGGGGGCCGGCATCACCGATACGACGCCTGCCGGCATCGCGACGGTTCCGATCACGCCGACGGTCACGCAGACGCTCGACCACTGGGGCAATGCGCTGTCGGTCATCGACCCGAACGGTCTGACGACCAACTACCGCTACAACGATCGCAACCAGCAGATCGAGGAGAAAAAGCCGACGGTCGACGTGTGGGCCGAGAACGGCGTCAACACGCCCTCGCGGCCGGTCACGCGGAGCTACTACGATCAGGTGGGCCGCACCCTGGGTTCCGTGGATCCGAACGGCGCCGCTACCACCGCGCGTTACGACGCAGCGGGGCAGCTCATCACCGAGTACCACGCGGACGGCGGGAACGTGTCGTACCAGTACGATGCCTTGGGTCGCCGCACGCGCGTCATCGATGCCGTGGGCAATCCCACGGACTACATCTACGACCGCGACAACCGCGTTCTCAAGGAGAAGCACCCCCTCAGCGAGGAGAACTACACCTACGACCAGGCAGGCAACCGCAAGAGCGTCACCAACGGCGCCGGCGAAGTGACCAAGTACTGGTACGACACCCGCGGCAAGCTCCTGCGCACCCAGCTGCCGCGCGGCCAGCAGACCACCGATTTCTACGACGCGCGCGGCAATAAGATCAAGGAGATCAACGCCAACAGCGACTCGCTGGCGTGGACCTACGATTATTTCGGGCACTTGCAGTCGCGCGTCGATCTCGGCGGCGGTTCTTTCGCCTACGGGTACGACAAGGCGGGCCACGTCCTGACGCAGACGCTCAATCGGGGCGGGGTCAACGCGGTGACGAATTACTCTTACTACGAGAACGGAACCCTCAAGAAAATCTCCGATCTCGGGGTCAACGGCGAGACCTACTACGAGTACGACGCGGCGGGCAACCGCATCCGCGAGCGCTACACCAAGGACGGCGTTCTCTACCAGGACGACCGCATCGCGTTCGACGCCCTGAACCGGATGGGCTCGGTCAAAGACAACCGCCAGACGACCACGTACAAATACGACGCCAACGGCAACCGGCGCAACGTCCACACGGACTACTACGCGGCGAGCGACACCTCCCAGCAGCACATCGACAACTGGTACCGCTACGACAGCCTGAACCGCATCGTGCTGTCGCAGGGGACGCTCTCGAACGGGACAATCCAGATCACCAACGGCCTGGGCGTCCAGTTGCAGTACTACGGCAACGGCGCGCGCTTCATGGCGACCACCAAGAAAGCCGACGGAACGCTGGTCAGCGAGAGCTACAACTACGACACCAACGGACGGCTCACCACGACCACGGTGGGGGGCGTCGCCACGAGCTCGCGGGATTACGACGCCGCGGGCCGCGTGGTCGCGTCGACCAGCTTTTCCAGTCCCGGCACGATCGCCGAGCGGCGCACCAACGGCTACAACGCCAACGGACAGCTGCTCTCGCAAAACGTCTACACCGGCGGCTCGACCACGGCCTCGCAGACGACGCAGTACACCGGCTACGACGCTGCGGGCAACGTCACCAGCTACCAGATCTCCGTCACTTCGGGGACGCCCTACACGAACTACTATCGCTACGACTACACCAAGCTCGACGGCTACAAGGAGAGCGTGGTCCACGGCACCTCGACCCTGCTCCAGCCGGGAGACACCACCACCACCTACGACATCAACGGCAACATCAAGTCGGTGACCGATCGGTTCAACGCGGACAAGACGAGGACCTTCGTCACCGACGGCTCCGGACAGATCCTGCAGAAAACCGAGAACGGCCAGAAACAGTACTACTTCTTCGCCGGCGGCAACCCGATCGGCTCGAGCGGCGGGCTGAGCCCCGCGGACTTCGACTACAACTACACGCCGGTGTCGGACCAATATCCGCCGGCGACACCCGGCAGCTACGTCGTCAGCCAGGGCGACACCCTGCAAAGCATCGCCTTGACGCTCTTCGGCGACGCGAAGCTCTGGTACCTCATCGCCGACGCGAACGGGATCAATTCGAACACCGAGCTCCAGCAGAGGGTCGGCCAGCAGCTCAGGATCCCCAACCAGGTCACGAACCTGCACAACGACTTCAAGACCTTCAAGGTCGTGGGTGCTGGGGACGTCATCGGCGACACCACGCCGACCCTTCCCAATCCGCCGCCTCCGCCTCCGCCTTCCCACGGGGGCTGCGGTGTGATCGGCATGGTGATCATGGTGATCGTGGCGATCGTAGTGACGATCTACACGGCGGGTGCAGCGGCAGGGTTGCTCGGGGCCACGATGACCACTGCCGCAGGTACCACTACGGCAGCCAGCATGGGTGCGTGGGCGGCCGGTACCGCAGCGCTTGGCGGGTCGATGGGTGCTCTAGGTGTTGCTGCCGCAGCGATCGGAGGTGCAGTCGGCAGTATTGCAAGTCAGGGCGTCGGAGTTGCCACCGGGATGCAAGACAAATTCTCGTGGAAGCAAGTCGGCTTGGCGGCGATAGGTTCCGGAGTGACCGCCGGCATGGGGTCCCTGGGTTCGGCGGGAGTTGCCGGGCAGATGGGAATGACGGGCGGCTCCAATGCCGCGCTGGCGGTGAACGCCGCGGCGGGCAACATCGTCACCCAGCAGGTCGCCCGAGTCACCGGGTACCAGGACCAATTCAATTGGAAAAGCGTCGCCATCTCGGCCATCGCCGCGCCACTCGCCAATGAGGTGGGGGATGCGATATCGAGCAAGACCGACTATGACCCGGCCTTCGGCACCGCCTACAAAACGGCGTCCGACTACAGCCAGATGGTGGGCAGTTTCGGGACCAAACTGACGACCAGCCTGGTCAACGGCGTGGCCACGCAGTGGATCAGAAGCGTGGTGTACGGCGGCGGCAAGCTCGACTACTCGCAGATCGCGGCGGATTCGTTCGGGAATTTGATCGGGCAGTCGATCGCGGAGGATATGGCGGAAGTAGGGGGGCAGCAGACGGCGGTGTTGAGCGGAGCACAGAGAGAGGTGGGCGCTTTACTATCCGAGTCGAATGGCGACGCGGTGACTGACCGCAATATTCAAATCGGGCTAGAGGGCGGAACTCAACCGTCACCGTTCCAAACGCCGACGTCGCCTTATGAGCCGCTTGCGGGGCCTGGGCCGGCCGTTCCTTATGCCGCGTGGGAGCCCAAGTCTGATCTAATCGCTCGCGCACTCGCCGATGGCAATGGACCTACGGTAGAGAATGCAGAACTCCTATCGAGACTTCAAAGTGAGGCGAATGGCAATTTTGCAAACACTGACGAAGGGGCAGCTACTGGGCGGCCTTATGCAGGGCGTTGGGTTAAGAATAACAACGGTAGTGGTGTATCAGGTGGCGAGAATATTGGAGAGCGGGCAGAAGCTGTAAAGGACTTGGCGGTAGCAGGAAGGGAACTGGTGTTGGGGCTCGCAAAAAGTGATGGCCTCGAGATTCTCCAGCGTGCCAGTCCATTGCAAACCCCAAACCAGGTCGCGGTTGGCGGAGCTGAAACGCTGGAGGAGGCAAGAGCTATCTTCAAAGGCGGACAGACAATGGAGTCACTTGCCGGTGCTGCTAAGACTTATGGCCCGATACTCAAGGGCCTTGGGTGGTTAGGTACGGGTGCTACAATTGTTGACGAAACTGCATTTGTGGCTAATGCACCTAGCGACAAGCTTCCAGAAGCACTTGCCTCTTCGGTTGTCAACGTTGGCGGTGACGCGGGAGCCACTTTGGGAGGATTGCAGGTTGGTGCTGCCATAGGTAGTTTTGGGGGGCCATTCATACCTGTGACAGTCCCGCTAGGCGCCGCGATTGGAGCATTTGGAGGGCATCTGCTCTGGGATACATATGCTAAGCCCTTCTACCGTGAGACATTAGTGGGGGCATCAAAAGAGAAAAATAAGTGACGAACTTCATGAACTATGAATTTACGTGAGTTGGGGCGCAACAGGAGCGTCTTCCTGACTTGCATTGGGGTCGTCTTGCTGTGGTTCGTGATATATGAGTCCAGCCGACGGCTGCCCTATCTCTACACATCCTTCGCATTTAACATCCGGGCCTTCGTCATATTCCCGGTGCTGACGACACTCATCAGTTGGTTTTTATTCATTCGGAAGTGGAGAGAGGGCGGGAAGACTGGCTACCAAATGGCGATGGAAAAACTCGAAAAAAGGCGCGAACGTATCAAGCAGACTCTTTTGAGTCTGGTTGGGCTAATCTTGGTCAGTTCCACCCTTGCATGGACTTCAATCGCATTTTCAGTATGGGCGACAGCCTTGATCGCATCAGCGCCTTTCGCGCAGAGATATCGTGTAGGGGACATTCGGGCGGTCAGCAGCTTTTATGACGTTAGTCTCACTGGTCTCTCGGGGAATCAAGAAGTTGCTCTGCGGCTTACGCCAGAGCGGATGCAGCAACGAAATTGGGCGACTGGCGAGATAGTTTGCGTATGCGGTAGATCATCCATATTTGGAACAATCGTTGAATCGATAGGCAACGACGTATTGTGCAAGTGTCGGGCGCGTGGCGATGGACCCCAGACTCTGCGATCGTCCGACTAGTCAATCGTCCGTTTGACGTTCCTGACAGGGCGCCGCGTTTCCCCGTAACCCAAGCATAAATATTGTCTGGGAAACGTGGATAAATTAGGATCGTGAGCCGCGAACAAGGCGTTTCTGCGGGCTTTCGTCGTTGCCTTCCCACCAGTCAGGGCCCCGGGGGGGCGCGTATAACATGAAATCGACTATGGTTTCGAGCCCCTGCCGCCGCCTTTACCTCCCCGCCTTACCCGCCGCAGCCGAGGGTTTGAAGAGGGGCCGAGCAATGACACGATCATGAGCATCGTCTGCGAACCCGCGGTGGTCTTCCCGGACCGGGTCCTGTCCCAAAGGGACTGGGTGGAAAAGAAGATGGCGAGCGTGCTCACGCCCGAGCAGCTCGACAGCGCCCGTGCCATGGCCCGGAGCGCGCTGGTGGAGAAGCGCTATTTCGCGGACGACCCGCTCGCCGAAGGCTGCGGCGACCAGTCTTTCGAGGTGCGCAGTCGCAAGTTCATCAAGGCGGGCGACAGAACTCTCTCTGCGCGCGGCTAAGCAGGCGCTGGAGAACGCGCAGCTTGCTCCCCGCGACAACCGGGGCGATGATTCCGGGGCTGGACGTCTATCTCCCGCGAACGCGCGTTCCCTCCCGCTTCCCGCTAAACAATATCCGAAAGGCGTGGATGTATTAGGTGGTAGAGCCCGTGGAAGGTATTGCCTGCGCGCTCTTTCATTGCCGTCCCGGCCTGTTGGGCGCCATTCCGGCCCGCAACGGCTGTGCCCAGCATGGAGACTCGAATGTGGTTTCGGACCGAATTGTCACCCTCGCCGCGCTGGCATGCGTGGTTCCGGCGCTGGTTTCTTGCGGGCGCATCCTACGGCGGGCATTAGCCTTCGCCCGGGCATGCTCATAAAGCCGTGGAACTCGAACTCGGAAAGGTCCTGATGAACGAAGATCTGGTACAGGAAGTAAAGGCCGTGCACGATGAGAGGCTCGCTGCGTTCAGGGCGGGAAACGCTCAGAAATTCGGGCAGCTCGTGGCGGACAACCTCGTCTATATTTCTTCCATGGGGATGCTCAGAAACAAACCTGAAATCCTCGCGGAGCTTGCCTCGGGCGACTTGAATATCTTGTCTGTCCAGACCGAGGACCTCAATGTAAACGTGTATGAGGGGACCGCGGTGACGACCTATCGCACGGAAATGGCGGCTTCGTTCAGAGGCCAGGACCGTGGCGGGCGATTCAGGACTACGGCGATCTATTCCAAGCACAGCGGCCGCTGGGAGCTGGTACTGCAACAACTGACGCGAATTACTCTGCCCGGGTAGAGAATTCGCGCGTTGTCGGCGCTCTCGCGTTCCAGCGTGAAATCGAAACGCAATATCGTACTTCTGGGGACTGACAGTCGCGAAAGCCACTCGAAGGCGAAGCACTACGCAGAGGCAGCGCGTGAGCTTGGTTTCGCCGTGCGAACCCATCCGGACCAGCGCACCATCGGAGTTTTCCCGTGCAGCGACCATTCCGCGGGGGAAACCGCCTCCCTGTGCCGCCTGCATGGAATCCCCGGGCCGGATCCCATAGCCGTTGCAATCGCCTCCAATAAATCGCACGCCTATCATTTTCTTGCATCCGAGGGCTTTCGCGTCCTCTATTGGCACACCCCCGTTTGCGAAGACGATCTGGCCGGGGATTTCGACCGTCCGATCATCGTGAAGCCTGAGTGCGGAAGCGGTTCATTCGCGCGGCATGACTGGGGCTATCGCACGTTCAGGAACGTCAGCGCATTCCGGCGCTATCTCGAAGCCCGGCGACTCAAGCGGGCTTTTTTCACTCATCAGGAAAATCCGTACTCCGGATCCGGCCGGTACATTTTCATGGAATACGTGGATGCACGCGACCTCTACATCGTAGCCGCGGTTGTCGGCGACAGGAATCTGGCAGTCTGTCTGCGCGGCTCCGCGCGAATCATGCCGGGCCCCAAGGTTCTCGACCGGATTCTGGTCGGCAAGCCGCATCGGGATGCCGATTCCATCGTCGAGATGATCACGGCCTTCGCGAAAGCGGGGCTGCGGCGGACCGTCGTTTATGTGCAGTGTGTCGAACGGGGCGGACGACTCTATCCAATCGATATCAATCTGCGTCCCGGTACGATGTGGGAACTCGCCGCCGATGCACTCGGGCTGCGTCTCTACACGCGGATGCTTGGGTTCATGCTTGGACTCGAAGACAGATTCCGTTTCAAGTGGCCTGCCCCTTATGTCGGCATTCGCCGAATGAACCTCCCGCTCAGTGATGGTCGTCGGAAAGTCAGATTCGGGCCGGGCTGCATACCTCTGATTTCTAAATTGTCCTACGATCCGGAGAAACCCTACGATCTGGGACACGCTTGGCCGATGTTTGCGGTCCTGTGCGACCGGCCGGAGCAATTTGACTCTCGCGCGCGCGCAGTGATCAAGGCCGCGAGGATCACGACACTCGGCTGAATTCTCACTTCATGATGCCGCCACTCGGGTCCGACCGGGACAAGAAGTCTCGAGCATGAAGTTTCCCGTCGCCACAAACTCGGTTCTCATCAAAGGCAGCCGGGCTGTTTGCCGGCTGGCGAACGCCACGGTCGATATCGTGTGCCCGGGCGAGATCATGTTCGAGCTGTTGCGTAGGTGCGACGGACAGACGCCGCTTGCCGAAATACGAAGGACGCTCGCGTCTCGCTGGAGCGTGCACGACCTCGACAAGCTCGTCCGCATGCTCGAGAAACAGGGGGTGCTTGTCGAAGCAAGCGCCCTCGCGCTTGGGGTTTGGCAGTACGTGAAGAATCCGCGCTGGTCCGGCCCGGAGCCAACGGTTGCCGAACTCGAGCAACTGCTGAAGGAGACGGAGGTGCAGGCGGCAAAGAAGGCCGCCGTCTCATATCGTGATGCACCGGGTTTTCCACTGCGCACGTTGTTGAAGCGCCGGCGGAGTATCCGCGGCTTCTCGGACGCGCCCGTTTCCCTCTCGACGATATCGGGGCTGCTCTGGGCAGCCTACGGTATCCAGAAACAGCGTTCGTCGAAGGAGAACGGTTTTGTTCACCGCTCCGTGCCATCCGGCGGCGGCCTTTTCCCCCTGCAAGTGCATCTGGTGAATCTCAGAACGACACCCGAGCTGGGTCGGGGCGTGTATCGCGTGCATTTCGCCAAGGATGGCTCGGTCGGGCTGGAACGGCTCAGAAACGGGATTCAGGACATTTACCGTGCCTTCGATGATCCCGAGCTGCTGAGACACGCCCAGGCCGCGGTGACGATCTGCGGTATGTTCGGGCGGAGTGCGCGCAAATACGGCAACCGCGCGGTTCTTTATGTAACCCTCGAAGCCGGACACGCGGCGCAGAATATCCTGCTTGCAGCGAGCGGGTTCGGGCTTGCCGCGGTGGAGATCGGTGGCTTCTTTGAAAACAGACTGCAGGCATGCCTCGAAATGGGGGAGGAGGGTGTGCCGCTCACCACCATCGTGTTCGGTTCGCGGGGCGATAGCCCGTGGGCCGGCAAAACAGACAGCAGATTTGTTTTTCAGTGGTGCGACGTCGACAGGCGAGAAGCGAATCTGCCTTTCTCCCTGGGAATGGTTCGGCCTGCGGGCGCAACCGGGGGCTCGGACTATTGCTGGGGACGGGATCCCGATCCGCTGCGCGCGTACGACAAGGCGATGGCGGAGGCGTATGAACGACTGGGATGCGAGAATCCGCGAAGTCTTTATTTCGCGAGATTCCATGAGCTGAGAAATCCCCTCGACCCGCGACAACTCGTCGCCTACGACGCCTCGCAATACAAACGGCCGGAGTTCCCGTTTCAACCGTTTTCGGCAAAGCGCAGCTATGCATGGAAGGATGGCGTCGAGCATTTCACGGGAACGCGAACACCGGTTCTCGCCGACTGCGCATACTTTTGCAGATCGCTTCCGACCAGGATGCAGAAGACCGCTTACACAGGGGCGAACACGTCGGGTGTCGCGGCGCACGCGAGCCGCGAAGATGCCATCGAACATGCGGTTCGAGAGCTCATCGAACGGGACGCTTTCATGACGGCCTGGATCGGCCGTCTTGGCTCGCCGGAGATTGCGCGTCGCTCGCTACCCGCCGCGACACAAAATCGGATCCACGCCCTGAATCGGCTGGGGGCGTGGATTGTCGTCAAGGATCTCACCGGGGCCTTCTTGCCGGTGGTGATGGTCTTTGCTCAGGACAAGGCGAACGGAACAACCGCTGTGGCGACCGCCGCGCACTACGCACCCGAAGTTGCTCTCGATCACGCATTGATGGAACTCGAGGCGGACCTGTTTGCGCGGCTCCGCGCCGGAACACCGAACAGGATGTCCCCGGGCGCGGTGGTTGCGCCGGGCGACCATGGCGACCTTTATGCGCAGCGCCGCTACTTTCGCAGGGCCGATTTTCTTGCAGTCTGCGAAGGGACGCTCAGGCTCGATCGGGTTGGCAGGCATACAGCGAGGAATTGGATGGAATTGATGTCCAGGATCCACCGATTTCACAAAAAGCTCGTATGGCTTGATCTGACACCGGCCGGGGCCGGCCTGGATCAGGGCAGAACTCCGCTCTATGTCGTCCGCGCGCTCGTCCCGGGCTTGGTGCCTATCAGTTTTGGATATGGATTGGAGCCTCTCGGGCTGCCGGAAGCGCAGCGGCTTGTGCGGCGCAACGGGAAGCACGCCCTCCGGCGCAGCAGCCCGTTTCCTCACCCTTACCGGTAGGCCTCGAGGGCTAAACCTCGACGCGATTCTTCGGATAGATTGTCTGATGAAATCGAATCCGCAACCCGCTGCAGTGGGAATCCTGGTCGGCAACGTCCCGGAAAAAAAGACCGTCATTCAGCATATCAAGGACACCACTGATTTCACGTCCTTGTGCTCGCGGGTCAAGCTGAAGACACCGGTCAAAGGGCTGATCAAGCTCGCATTGCCCAAACGTACCGTAGATGAGATGAGAAACTCGGCGCGCGAGGCCATCCAGAGGCACGGTCTGCATGGCTGGCTCAGCCGTGAGGGGCGAGCTGTCGGCAGCAACTACGAATCGCTGTCGCTTACCTGTAATCCCGATCTGCGTGATCCGGGCATCGGTGATGTCCATCAGTCAACGCTGGGATCATCGGTGAATCGGAGCGACGAGTTCTACTACGCGCAAATGCACCGGTTCAAAACGTTGAAGAATACCTATTTCGACACCTACGGATTTCGAAAACTCACACCGGCGGCGAGGATCGGCGCACTGGGACGATTCATCGCCGACTCCCACCTATCCTTGGTGCGATCCAGACTCTCGGTCCTCTACGGAGACGAAGCAGGTCCCGCAAATCCGACCCCCTTCGAAGCGGGTTGGCATCGAGACGAGCCGGTGTTCGAGAACCTGCGCATCAACATTCCACTGGTCACGCACCGCAACTACAGGCTGCAGATCGAGCACGTGCTCGATGAGCCGAAAGCCCGTTCCGGGACGATGACCGAGCACCACCTCTCCACCGGATACGCGTACACGCTGGACACCAACCGACCGCATCGGGTGTACCCGTCCGCTTCGTGCAGGACAATGCGCGTGCATCTGGTGCTTGGCTTTTCTCCATGGTTTCGCTACGACGCTAGAAAAGATCTCTGGGCTCCAAACGAATTCTTTGGGCGCCTGCACCCGTTCGACATCGTGCGGGAAGGGGGTCTGCATCCTGAGTTGTGCATGCACTAGAAATCAAACCTGACTTTTGAGGAGACTTCATGAAGACCAGTAAGCGCGTTTCGAGTTCGTCAAAGAGAAAAGCAGTCGCCGGAAAGCGATTTTCTTGGTCAGTTCGGTTCACGTCGCGCAGACCGTCCGGCCTGAAAGCTCCGACTGGGTGCAACAGTTGTAAATAGCTGCTTTTACCCGGAAGCGACACGCGCTTCCGACTGCTCCGGCCGGGAGTGCTTCCTCGGCGGGTTGAAATCCGGCTCGATCCAGCCGGCAAGGTCGCTCGTCTGCTCGCGCAACGGCCCGTTTACAATTTCAGCTCGCACAGAGCTTGCAACCGCGTATGAGGAGAGCACGCGTGCCGCTGCAGGCCTCCTCAATTAACTACGGCATCAACCACGCGTGGTCGACCCCGATCAAGCGGGTGAATCTCCTGAAGCAGGGCGTTGTAAGGGCGAAGCTGCATCAATGGCTCGAGCGCTATGCGGACAATCCCCGTTTTGCTCCAGGGCCGCTTTCAGACTATTTCGAGAATGCCAGACTGTTTACCAGGCATGATTTATCGGTATTTGCTTCGCCCGAACGCCCCGAGTTAGCACGGATCAAGGAGATACTCGTTGCTCAGGCCGAGGTGTACGCGCGGGAAACCATCGTAGACCCTCTGCCCGAACACGACAAATACGCTTATCTCTGGTTTGCCGTGCAGCGCCCGAACAATGCAGATGAGGCGGTCCGTCCCCACTATCACGAACCGGGCGATATTGCCTGGGTGTACTACCTATCGGTCCCATCGAACAAGAGCGGGTCTCTTGCCATGTTCGATCCTAGGGGAACGATAGAGCGAGGCGGCCGTGCCTTGCCCCGTCACAACGCGACGATCGGGTACTCGCCCAAACGGGGAGACCTTCTGATTCTGCCCCGCTATGTCATGCACCAGACGACTGTCAACACCGATGCTCACTCCAGAAAGGTCATCGCGGGCCTGCTGGCGTACGACAGGCCTCGAAAAGAAAAGGCCCCATACCTCGTGGAAAGCGGGAATCATCGGCGATAGCGGGCTCGATGTTCGCGAGGGTCACCGACGGATGAAATATCAGGGCCATCAAGGGAAGCCATGCCATACAAGTACAATTTGATTCACCATGTAAAAAGCGTCTACGCATGTCTTCCCCGCTTTCGGGCCGTGGCTACGATTGACTACGGGAATTTCGCGATGGAAGTGCGCGCCCGGAACAGGTACTACCAGTTCCACGCGCAGTTTGCGTATCGGGAGGAGGGCAGACTGCGGTTCAGTCCCCAATTAACGCCGAACGCCCGGGGTTTTGTCGGGTGGCTTCCTTATTTCAACAAGCGCTGGGATGCCGCGATCGACAAGCTCAGCTTCAAGCAATTTTGCGTTACGCAGAAATTGAATACGCCGCCGTATTGGCTTTCAGGCCCCGAGAAATTACGCGACATCATCATCAAGCCGCGGAAAGCGTCGTTTGCAGTGGGGATTCGGGGTCCGTTCAGGGAGATTGACGGGTCCAGCCCGGCTCACGCGTTGCGCGAAGGTGAGTATTACGAACGATACGTTTCGGGGCAAATCGCCAAAGCCTGGTACTGGAACGGAAAGCTCGTGTGCCTGGAACTACGCGAGATGCCGTCCGTAACCGGGGACGGGACATCCGCCCTGCGGCAGTTGGCCGATGCCCAGCGATCTCCGGCTCTCGGGGAGCCCGAATGGGACTCGGTGGATACCTTGCTCGAATTCCAGGGAGCGTCCCTGGTTACCGTGCCTTCGCCGGGAAAGCAGTTTGCAGTCGATTTCCGGTATGGCTCTGCCTTGTATCCCATGAACCTCGAAAACTCGAATGTTCTGGCTCAGTATTCCGGGACTACGGTCGCAGAACAACTCGGGATAGCGGGACCGATTTGTTTGCAGGCCATACCGGGAGCGATTCGACCGCAGACGGTGTTTTCGCTGGACGCGATTGTCGATAGCAACAATATCGTCTGGTTGCTCGAGATGAACTGCAATCCAACGCTTCACCCCGATATCTACTTGCCGATGTTCGAGGCCTTGTTCGGCCCGCCTGAACCTGTGAGAGTCGGAAACGAGCAGGTACTCAGTGTCGGCTACGGCTCCGCTCTACCGGGATTGAGCCCCGCAATCCAGTTACCTCAGCACGTCCATTCGGGCCTGATCTGATCGGGAATCACAGAAGTTTCATCAGTTCCTGCGGATGGGTCAGAACCGCATCCGCATCCCACGTGTTCGGATCCCCGCCCTCGCCGTGATACCCCCAGCCGGCGGCGACGAAGTGCATGCCCGCCGCGCGGGCGGCCTGCGCATCGCGCAGATCGTCGCCGATGTAGATGCAATTCTGCGGCGGCAGCTTGAGCAGGGAGGCGGCGAGCAGGAGCGGCGCCGGGTGCGGCTTGATATGCGCGGTCGAGTCGCCGCTCACGACGCAGGCGGCAAGGTGGTCCACGGCGAGCGAGCGCAGCAGCGGCTCGGTGAAGCGCTTGCCCTTGTTGGTGACGATTCCCCAGGGGAGCTTGCGCACCGTGATCTTTGCGAGCAGCTCGGGGATTCCGTCGAAGAGCCGCGTTTCCACGCACAGCTCCTCTTCGTAGAAGTCGAGGAAGCGATCGCGCAGCGCGGCGTAGCTTTCGCTCCCGGGGGCGATCCCGAAACCGGCTTTCAGCAGGCCGCGCGCGCCGCTCGACGTGTAGGGCCGCGCGATTGCGGGAGGCAGGGGCGCGAGGCCCTGCTCGGCGCGCACCCGGTTCAGCGCGCGGGCGAGATCGGGCGCGGTGTCGGCAAGGGTGCCGTCCAGGTCGAACAACACCGCGCGGACCCCGGCGAGCTTCACTCGCGCACGCAGTGGATGAGGTAATTGACGTCGGTGTCGGTCCCGAGCGAGTAGACGCGGGCGAACGGGTTGTAGGTCATGCCCGTGATCTCGCGCACGGCCAGCCCCGCGTCGCGGCAGTGGCGCGCGAGCTCCGAGGGCTTGACGAACTTCGCGTAGTCGTGAGTGCCCTTGGGGAGCAGCTTGAGCACGTACTCGGCGCCGATCACCGCGAGGACGTAGGACTTCAGGTTGCGGTTGATCGTCGAGAAAAACACCCGGCCGCCTGCTCGCGCGAGCCGGGAACAGGCGCGCACGGTGCTCGCCGGATCGGGTACGTGCTCGAGCAGCTCCATGCAGGTGACGACGTCGTAGGCGCCGGGTGAGCGCGCGGCGAGATCCTCGGCGGAAACCGCCTCGTAGTCCACGTCGAGCTTGC
>Ga0137395_10000424_pt1 | contig 17406 bp, 18 predicted proteins | sample czobulk216metaG_FD_108283 | JGI IMG/M metagenome (GOLD analysis project Ga0137395, IMG submission 108283) | Vadose zone soil microbial communities from Angelo Coast Range Reserve, California, USA - czobulk2.16 metaG | ecosystem: Environmental > Terrestrial > Soil > Vadose zone | place: USA...
CAGGGCCTGGGTCACCTGTTGCGTATCGTCGTAAGCGCCGGCCATCAACAGGTCTTCCGAGAGCGCCTCCATGTCGCGGGCGATTTCGGACGCGCGGCTGGAGTCTTCCTCAATCGTGAGCAGATCTATCAGCAGCTGTACCGACAACCCGCGGACGTTTTCCTGGCCGAGGCTGGCCAGCCACTCGGCGATCTCCGGCGGCAGCTCGATCGAGGCCATGTGCTCGGCGCGCCCGCCGACCTCGTCGAGCGCCGTGCGGTATGTGTCGGAGACAAACGGCTTGTCGTTGTACGAGACGAGGAGCTCCTCCATCGACGACCACAGCGTCTGAAACTGACCGGCTTGACCGAAATCGGTCTCGTTCAGCATGTTTCTCGTCAGCGTCATCACGCGCCGGCGTCGGTCCTCGTCTGGCGCAATCGTGCTGAAGATTGTCGCCAGCCGATCTGACGCCTGTCCTTCAAGAGCGAGCGCCGTCGCCAGCAGTTGAGCCACTTTGGCATCGTCGAACGCCGCGCCCAGGCCTTTGACGATGGACATTGCCGCCTTGGGATCTTCCTCCGTTTGCAGCAGCTGCATCACGATGTGGGGATCGAGCTGCAGCGAGGCCGAGGCCATGTTGTTCATGACCTCGGGCAAGCGGTCTGGAGACATCACCGAAACGATGCCGGCCAGATGTCGGTACGCGGCGAGCACGGTAGCCGCCTGCGACGTAATCATCGGCGAGCCGTCCATCGCGCACTTGGGCGCGACGACGGCCGTGGCGAGGGCGCCGATGTCGTTCGGACTTCCGGCAATGGCGAGAAGGCGCTCCTGCGCGAGCTGGTCGAACACAGCCTGCTGGCCGCCCGCGATCGACGTCACGATTGACAGCCACAGGTCGTCGCGCTTTGCCGGCTCCGGGACGTCGCCTTCCTCGCGCGCGAGCACCTTCTCATAGTCGATTTGTTCCAGCACGAGCGACGGCTGCGCCTCGGCGACCCAGATCGCGGCGGGCCCGCCGAGCCGCCGGCGCTCGGCCGGATCGAGCGCCAGGACGCGGAGCAGCGCGTGGAGGGCCTCCGGCGGCACGTCGCCGATGAACGTCATCCGAAGGAGATCGCGATCGTGCAGCAACGCTGCCGCCTCGGCGATGCTGCTCTGCGAGGAATCCGCCGGGGTGCTCTCCACCATCAACGTCTCGGGTGTGATGCCGATCGAGAAGATGGCGCCAAGCGTCGACTGGCGGATCGCGTCTGACAGACGCGACACCGAAGCGGCGACGGTCGGGTGTTCCGGCGGATACAACGTCCAGTTGCGCGCGGCGGCGAGCAGCGCGCGCGCCAGTTGCAGCAGGCCCCGGGACAGTTCCGGGGAAAGCTGAGACGCCTGAGACATGGATTCTCGCAGTATACTGCCCGCGCGAATGCGCGCGGTCGACATCATCGCCAAGAAACGGGACGGCGGCGCCCTTACCCGGGAAGAGATTGGAAAGTTTGTCACCGGAGTGACCGACGGAACGTGGCCGGACTACCAGGCGTCGGCGCTGCTGATGGCGATCGTGCTGCGCGGCATGACCTCCGAGGAAACCGCGTGGCTGACCGACGCGATGGTGCACTCCGGCATCCGCGTCGATCTCTCCAGCATTCCCGGGATCAAGGTTGACAAGCACAGCACGGGCGGCGTCGGCGACAAGACGTCGCTCATCCTCGCGCCGATCGCGGCAACCTGCGGCGTTCCCATTCCGATGATGTCTGGCCGTGGTCTCGGACACACCGGCGGCACGCTCGACAAGCTGGAATCGATTCCGGGTTTCCGCGTCGGGCTCTCACTGGAGGAGTTGAAGGCGGCGCTCCTCAAGACGGGCTGCGGCCTGATCGGCCAGACCGATCAGATCGCGCCGGCTGACAGGAAGCTGTACGCCCTTCGCGACGTGACCGCCACCGTCGAAAGCATTCCCCTGATCAGCGCGTCGATCATGAGCAAGAAGATCGCCGAGGGCATCGGCGCGCTCGTCATGGACGTGAAAACAGGAGGCGGCGCGTTCATGAAGACCGAAGCCGACTCGCGGCGGCTCGCCGAGTCGCTTGTGTCGATCGGGAACGCCTCGGGCGTGAAGACAGTCGCGCTCATCACCGACATGGACAAGCCGCTCGGCCGGGCCGTGGGCAACGCGAACGAAGTGGTGGAGTGCATCGAGGTGCTGCGCGGCGGCGGGCCGGCGGATCTCATCGAGGTGACGCTCGCGTTGACCGCCCGCCTGCTGGTCCTTGGAAAAGTCGCCACCGACCTCGCTGACGCGGACCGCCGCGCGCGTGCCGCGGTTCGCTCGGGCGACGCGCTCGATCGGTTCCGCCGCATCATCGAAGTGCAGGGCGGGGATCCCCGCGTCGTCGATGACGTGTCGCTCCTGCCGCACGTGGAGGGCCGGCATCTCGTGACCGCGACTCGCGACGGCTACGTGACGCGCATTGATGCGGAACTCGTTGGACGGGCGTCAGGCGCCCTGGGCGCCGGCCGCGATCGTGTGGTGGACCCGGTCGATCACGCCGTGGGCATCATGGTGCTTGCTAGGCCCGGCGATGTCGTTCGTCGCGGGGATCCGATCTTCGAGATGCAGTATCGCGATCGTGAGCGGCTGGATCGGGCGCTCCCGCTGGCAGACCTCGCGGTGACCATCGACGACTCGCCGCCACGCCCCCGTCCCCTCATCATCTCCGAGGTGCAGTGATGCTCGGATTGCTCCGGCCGGTTTTTGGCGCCTTCGTGATCCTGTCTATTGCGTACGCCTTCTCGACCAATCGCCGGGCGATCCGCTGGTCGACGGTCGCGTGGGGGCTGGGACTGCAAGTCTTGTTTGCGCTGGTCGTCCTCAAAACTGCCGTCGGGCAGAGCGTATTCTCGACTCTCGGCGGTTACATTACGAAGCTGCTGGGGTTCGCCGGTGTCGGCTCTGCGTTTGTGTTCGGCGCGCTTGGCGATTCGTCGCAGTGGACCCGCGTCATGGTCGGCGCACTCGGGCCGGACGGCGCCCAGTCGGCAAGCATCTTCGCGTTTCAGGTCCTCCCGACCATCATCTTTATCGCGGCGCTGTTCGCGATTCTCTATTACTTCGGCGTCATGCAGGTCGTCGTGCGCGTGTTCGCCGTGATGATGCATCGCGTGATGAAAGTCAGCGGCGCAGAGTCGTTGAACGTGGCGGCCAGCATCTTCATGGGACAGACGGAAGCGCCGCTCACCATCCGGCCCTACTTGCCGGACATGACGTACTCCGAGCTGATGACCGTGATGACCTCCGGCATGGCCCATATTTCCGGCGGCATCATGGCGGCGTACATCCTGTTCGGCATCGAGGCCAAGCATCTGCTCACGGCCGTCATCATGACCGCGCCAGGCACAATCATGATGGCGAAGATGCTCGTGCCTGAAACTGAGACGCCGAAGACGATGGGCACGGTGCGGCTCGTCGTGGAGCAGACGGACGTCAACGTCATCGACGCCGCCGGACGCGGTACGGGCGAGGGGTTGCACCTCGCACTGAACGTCGGCGCGATGCTGATCTCGTTTCTCGCGCTGATCGCGCTGCTCAACGCATTGCTCGGCTTGATTCCGGTTGGCGCGGATCACCTCAGCCTGCAGAAGATTTTTGGATGGGTGTTCGCGCCCGTGGCGTGGAGCATGGGCGTGCCATGGAGCGACGCGCCGACCATCGGCAATCTGCTCGGCACGCGGATGGCGATCAACGAGTTCGTCGCCTACTCGCAGCTCGGACCCCTGAAGGCGACCCTCGATCCGAAATCGTTCACGATTTGCACGTTCGCGCTGTGCGGGTTCGCGAACTTCAGCTCCATCGGGATTCAGATTGGCGGCATCGGCGCGCTCGCTCCGAACAGGCGCCACGATCTCGCACGGCTCGGGCTGCGGGCGATGTTCGCCGGCACGCTCGCGAACTTCATGACGGCCACGATCGCCGGGTTTCTGCTGTAGATGGCCTATTACGACGAGGTGAACGCCGCGGCTGATGCGGTGCGCGCGCGAGCCCGTGAGATCCCGTCGATCGCGATCGTGCTCGGGTCGGGGCTCGGCGATTTTGCGGGATCGCTTGAGCATGCGGTCTCGCTGCCGTACGAGAGCCTCCCGCACTGGCCGCGATCGACCGTCGTGGGCCACGAAGGACGGCTCGTCGTCGGGGCCAATCGGGGCCGCGGCGTCATCGCGCTCGCGGGTCGCTGTCATCTCTACGAGGGGCACGCTGCCACCGCCGTCACGTTTGCGGTGCGAGTGCTCGGCCTGCTGGGCGTCAAGATCCTCATCCTGACGAATGCCGCAGGCGGCGTGAACACGGGATTCTCACAGGGCGCGCTCATGGTCATCGACGACCATATCAATCTCACCGGACACAATCCGCTCGTCGGCGCCAATGACGACCGGCTCGGCCCGCGCTTTCCAGACATGTCGTCGGTGTACTCGGGACGTCTCCGCGGCATCGCCGACGCAGCCGGCCAGGCCGCAGGTGTGCCGCTGGCTCACGGTGTCTACGCCGCACTGCTGGGACCCAGCTACGAGACCCCGGCAGAGATTCGCTTCCTGCGGACAATCGGCGCCGACGCGGTCGGCATGTCGACCGTGCCCGAAGCCATCGCCGCGCGGCACATGGGCATTGACGTGCTCGGCGTCTCCTGCATCACGAACATGGCAGCGGGCGTGCTGCCGCAGCCGCTTGATCATTCGGAAGTGATGGCGACCGCGAAACGCGTCCGCGGGCAGTTCATTGCGCTGCTGGAGGGCGTGCTTGGCAGACTTTCCTGAGGGTCGTCTGGCGGTTTCGATGATTGATGTCGCTGAAGGTCACGAACCGGCCTTTCTGGCGATCGCTCGCGAGTTGTCGGCGCTGATGGCGCGCAAGGAATACGGCCGCGCGGACATCGTTCGTGACGAATCATCCGCGCTGCGGTTCTACGCGGTGCGGCAGTGGGCCAACTCGCCGGCCGCGCAGGCCAGCCACGCCGATCCGGAAGTGCAGACGCTGATCACCCAGCTGTTTCAGATTGCGCGGGTGACACATCTGGTCAATGGCGTCACGCGCCGGGACGTGTTCCAGCTCGAGGAACGTCGTGCGTACACGCGTGCCGACCGGCGGCTCGGCTTCGATCGGCGGATGAAAGATGCCGGCCGGGTTGAAGGAGAGCGCAGGAATCAGAAGGAGCGGCGAACAGGCCCGCGGCGGTCGCGTGACCGGTCAGCCACCGTCGATCTTGTCGGCATCGCGCGCCGGGCGCGGGAAAACGCGGACGCCAGGTTCTCTCAGTTCAAAGTGGGCGCCGCGCTCGAGGCCGCTGACGGCGCGATCATCTCCGGCTGCAACATCGAGAACGCGACCTACGGCCTCACCATTTGCGCCGAACGCGTCGCGATGTTCAAAGCGCTCTCGGACGGCCACCGCGCCTTCAGGCGAATCGCGATCGTCGCGGACACCGACACGTTGACGCCTCCATGCGGCGCGTGCCGCCAGATTCTGTGGGAGTTCGGCGGCAACCTCGAGGTCATCCTCGCCAACCTCAAGGCCGACGAGAGCAAGCACATGCTCAAGAACCTCCTGCCGCTGCCTTTCGACGCGAGACTCCTTTAGCTACTACAATCGATCGATGCTTCCAACCATCGCCCGCGAAGACGATGCTGTCGTGATGATCGACCAGCGGAAGCTTCCCTCCGAAGAGGTGTACGTCCGGTGCCGGACGGCCGCCGAGGTCGCGCGCGCCATCAAGACAATGGTGATTCGCGGCGCGCCGGCGATCGGCGTCGCGGCGGCCATGGGCATCGCGCTGGGAATGCGCATGAGCAAGGCGACAGGGACGCAGAAATTCGCTGCTGAGTTCTACAAAGTCTGCGAGTTGATGGCCGGCACACGGCCGACCGCCGTCAATCTGTTCTGGGCGATCGATCGGATGAAACGCGCATTCGGCGCTGCTGCGGAAGCGGGCGAGTCGGTGGATCAGATCAAGGAGAGGCTCGACCGCGAGTCGCAGTTGATTCACGACGAAGATGTCGCCAGCTGCCGCGCGATGGGAGCGTTTGGCGCCGCCGTCGTGCCCGCTGACGCCCACATCCTGACGCACTGCAACGCGGGCGCGCTGGCGACTGCCGGCTACGGCACGGCTCTGGGAGTGATCAGAGGCGCGGTGGAGCAGGGCAAGCAGGTGACGGTGTTTGCCGATGAGACGCGGCCGTTTCTACAGGGCGCTCGATTGACGGCGTGGGAGCTAGTGCGGGACGGCATCCCGACCACTGTGATTACCGACAACATGGCCGGCGCTCTCATGCACCAGGGCAAAGTGAATTTTGTCGTCGTCGGCGCCGATCGCATTGCCGCGAACGGTGATACGGCGAACAAGATCGGTACATACAGCGTTGCCATTCTGGCGCGCGAGCATCAGATTCCTTTTTATGTCGCGGCGCCGCTCTCGACGATCGATCTGAACACTCCTGATGGCCGGCACATTCCGATCGAGGAGCGGCAAGCCAGGGAAGTGACGCATCTTCGGGGATTGCAGCTGACGCCCGAGGGCGCAGCCGTCTGGAACCCGGCGTTCGACGTGACGCCGAACCAGCTGATCACCGGCATCATCACCGAACGCGGGATTTTCAGGCCGCCGTATATCGAATCGCTTGCCGCGGCATTCGGACGGGAGCCGCTCCGCGTCTGACCCATGCGCATCCTCGGTATCGAGACGTCATGTGACGAGACGGCCGCGGCCGTGGTGGAGGAGACGGGCGACGCCGTTCGTCCCTGGACGGTGCGGTCGAGTGTCATCGCCTCGCAGGTGCCGATTCATCGCGATTGGGGGGGCGTCGTGCCGGAGCTGGCATCACGTCAACATCTCCGCGACATCTGCGGCGTCGTCGATCGCGCGCTGGCCGATGCGGGGTCGACATGGAAGGATCTGGGCGCTGTCGCCGTCACGCAGGGGCCCGGTCTGGTCGGATCGCTGCTCGTCGGCGTGTCGTTTGCCAAGGCCGCCGCGGCAGCAGCTGGACTCCCAGTCGTTGGCGCCCACCACCTGGCGGGCCACATCGAATCGTTGGTGCTGCAGAATGGCGAGCTGCCGATGCCCGCCGTCGTCCTCGTCGTGTCTGGCGGACACACCAGCCTCTACTTCGTGGAACGCCCAGGCCAGTACAGTCTGATTGGCCGGACGCGCGACGATGCTGCGGGCGAGGCGTACGACAAAGTCGCCAAGCTCCTCGGCCTCGGATATCCCGGCGGGCCCGTCATCGACCGCCTCGCCGGCTCCGGCGACGACCGTGCCGTCCGCCTACCCGGCACACGGCTCACGCACGCCGACCGCAATGCGCCACATTTGACGGGCGACCTCGACTTCAGCTTCAGCGGCCTCAAGACAGCGGTGGTGCGAATCGTTCGCCACCGCGAACAGTCCGGGACCGGGCCGATGACCGATCAGCAGATCGCCGACATCTGCGCGAGCTTCCAGCGTGTAGTGTCGACGACGCTCATCGATCGGACGTTTGAAGCGGCGCGCCGGTACGGCGCCCGAAGTATCGGCGTCGCCGGCGGTGTGTCGGCGAACAGCCGGTTGCGCACCGATCTGACGTTTCATGGCGAACAGCGCGAAATGCCGACGTTTCTTCCAGCCTTGGCGCTGTCGACTGACAACGCGGCGATGATCGCCGCTGCCGGATTGCGCCGGTTCCGTGCCGGTCAACTCGCGCCGGCGGACCTCAACGCAGACGCGGCACTGGCGTTATGAAAGTCCATACCGACTACTTGTGGTTCAACACGAAGAAGCAGCAGGAATTCATACGCATCACCGACGACGTCGCGGCAGTCGTCAGCGCGAGCGGCGTGAAAGACGGGACGGTCCTGGTGTCCGCGATGCACATCACCGCCGGGGTGTTCGTGAACGACTGGGAAGATGGCCTGATCCACGATTTTCAGGACTGGCTGGAAAAACTGGCGCCCGCGGGGTTGAACTATCGGCATCATCAGACCGGTGAGGACAACGCCGATGCGCATTTGAAGCGGACGATTATGGGTCATCAGGTGGTGCTGCCCATCACGGAGGGCAAACTTGATCTCGGCCCGTGGGAACAGGTGTTTTACGCCGAGTTCGACGGCCAGCGTCGAAAGCGGGTCGTGGTCAAGGCCATGGGCATCTAGATGCCGAAGCTGGTGACACTGACACTCGCGCTGGCCGGTGCAATTGCAGCGACCGTGATCGTGCGGGGTGTCCAGCAGGCTGATAGTCCGTACCTCGTCGAGCTCGATACCGTCGTGATCGACGACTCCGGCCGCGTGGTGACGGGGCTGAAGCAGGAAGATTTCCAGGTCAAGGAAGACGGCCGGCCGGTCGAGCTGAAGACGTTCGACACTGTCGTCGACGTGGGTGATGACCGGCGGAGTGCCTCCCGTTCGATCGTCTTGGTGCTCGACGACAGTGCCGTCGGAGGAGGCAGTACAGTCTCGATTCAGTCGATCGCGAGGATGTTCGTGTCGAGAATGGCGCCGCCGGACGAATTCAGCGTCGTGCGGTTGAGCAACAGACGCGATGAAGCGTTCGGCGATCGACTTGAAGCGCTGATGCGAATCTCAGAATACAAGTCGGACGCGACTCCGTTCTTCGGACCCGAGACGGTCGAAAACGCACTCAAGGCATTCGCCCGGGTCTCGCGGACGCTCGAACCCATCGAACAGCGCCGCAAGGCGATCGTGTGCATCGGCGCGCCGGCCGTCTGCAGCGTGATGCAGCCGGCCAGCCGCTCGAGCGTGATCTGGCGCTACTGGGTGGACGCGATTGGAGCAATGGCTCGTGCGAACGCCAGTTTGTATTCCCTGGAGCCCAACGGCGTCTCTGGTTCTGCCAGACCCACGAGCGGCTCGATTGCGGATGCGACCGGCGGCGACGTCTTTCGCAATACCTCTGACATCGCCCGGCTGATCGACATCGTCAGACGCGATACGGGCAACTATTACCTGCTGGGGTACTGGCCTTCCGTCTCGAAAGGCGAGCTGCATTCGATCGAGGTCAAGGTCAACAAGCGCGGTCTCCGGGTCCGGGCACGCCGCTATCGCGGCGGGAGCTCGTGAAGCCATATCCCGACCGTCCGGTCGTCGGCGTCGGTGCGGTCGTGCTCGACGGCGATCGCGTGCTGTTGATCCGGCGCGGTCACGAGCCGCTCAAGGGGCAGTGGAGCATCCCGGGCGGCGGCGTCGAGATTGGTGAGACGCTCGAGAGCGCCATCACTCGAGAGGTGCGTGAAGAAACCGGGCTCGATATCGAAGTCGGACCGATCGTCGAAGTCCTCGATCGGATCAGCCGTGATGCCGGCGGCAAGGTCGAGCACCACTTCGTGCTCGTCGATTTCGTGTGCCGCGCCACCGGCGGCGTGCTCGTGGGGGCCTCTGACGCCGACGCTGCAGAATGGGTGCCGCTCGAACGACTGACGGGATACGGCGTCGCCGGTGTCACGGTGCGCGTGATTCGCAAGGCGGCCGCTCGCGGGTTTCTCGAGGGCGATCGTTCGGTCGTTTGGTAGCCTTTGATGACGCGACGCTCGCTGCGCGCGGACCGGATTGGCCATCCGGCACTCCTGCATTAAGATGCACCAGCCTCACATGAATCGAGACGATGCCTGGCAGCTGTTGACGGAGTACACCAGGAGCGACAGTCTGCTGAAACACGCGATGGGCGTCGAAGCGGCGCTTCGCGGTTACGCGAGAAAGTTCGGCGAGAACGAGGAAGACTGGGGCATTGTCGGGCTCCTTCACGATTTCGATTACGAGCGATGGCCGACGGCGGACGATCACCCGTACCGCGGCTGCGAGATTCTCCGGGAGCGTGGCTATCCCGAGTGGGTCACGCGCGCCATTCTGTCGCACGCTGACTACAGCGGCGTTCCGCGCGAGAGTCCTTTCGAGAAGACGTTGTGGGGGTGCGACGAAATGGCGGGCTTTGTGACGGCCGCCTCACTCGTCCGGCCGAGCAAGAGCATCCTGGATCTCGAACCGTCTTCGGTGATCAAGCGAATGAAAGACAAGGCGTTCGCCCGCGCCGTCAAGCGGGACGATCTCAGAAAAGGCGCCGAGGAACTCGGTCTGCCTCTCGAAGAGCACATCAGAAATGTGATCGCCTTCATGCGCGAGCGGGCTGACTCGCTCGGCCTTCGAGGCACGCTCTAGCGTGGACCTTTTGAATCTTCCTGTCCGTAATATCTGGAGACCATGACTGACGCCGACGCGGTCGTCTCACTCGAGAACGTGACCGTCCTGTACGGCCGATCGAACCGGGCACTGAGCGAAGTCACGACGACGTTTGGCCGCGGGGCGGTCGGGCTGCTCGGGCCGAATGGGGCCGGCAAGAGCACGATGATCAAGTCGCTGCTCGGATTCGTCGTGCCGACGCAAGGCCGGATGCGTGTGTTGGGGCTCGACGTGGCGGCGTCGCCGGTGGAGATTCGAGCACGAATCGGCTACATGCCGGAGAACGATGCGCACATTCCCGGCCTGAATGCCGTGTCGTTCGTTGGTTATTGCGGCGAGCTCGCCGGATTGCCGCGGGCCGATGCGATCCAGCGCGCTCACGAAGTGTTGTTTTACGTCGGGCTCGGCGAAGCACGATACAGAAACGTCGATACGTACTCCACCGGCATGAAACAGCGAATCAAGCTGGCTCAGGCGCTGGTGCACGATCCCGATCTCTTGTTTCTTGATGAACCGACCAACGGTATGGATCCCAAGGGTCGCGACGAAATGCTGGATCTCATACGCGATCTGGCGCACAACAAAGGCGTCAGCCTCATCCTTTCCTCCCACCTTCTGCCCGACGTCGAGTACACCTGCGACGACGTCGTCGTCATGGACAAGGGCCGCATCGCCACTGCCGGCCCGATCGACGCATTGAAGCAGCCGCGGGGACGCGTGTACGAGCTGCGAGTCAAGGCCCCCGATCTCGAAACATTCTTCGATCGGCTCCGCAGCGCCGGCCTCGAATGCCACTCCACCGACGATGACATCGTCCGGGTGTTCGTCCCGGGTGACGGCGGTGCGCGGCAACTCTTCGAGCTCGCGGCGGCCGGGCGAGTGCAGGTGCGCCATCTTCGTCCGAGCGTGCCCACGCTCGAAGACGTGTTCGCGCACGCGGTGGGAGAAGCGTAGCCGCTTCACGAGGCGGGTCATAGATGCCTATCCACGATCAGGGTTATCGGCGATACGGCGGCCAGAAGTCGAGGGGCCGCGCATGGCTTGTGATCGTCATGACGGGAGTGCGCGCGATGCTCGGCAATCGCCGTTGGATTGTCCTGATGATCGCGTCGTGGATTCAGTTTGTGGTCCGAGCCGTCCAGTTCTATCTCGCCGCGAACTTCTCGCAGGCAGGGATGCTCAACCCCACGGCCGCCACGTTCCGGGATTTCTTCGACAAGCAGGACATCTTCGTGTTCATCATGACGGTGACGCTCGGGTCGTCGCTCATTGCGCAGGACCGGCGCGCGAATGCCCTTCAGATCTACCTGTCCAAACCGCTCACGCGGGCCGAGTACATCTTCGGCAAGCTCGGCATTCTGGTGACGTTTCTGCTGCTCATCACATGGGTGCCCGCGATTCTGCTGCTGGCCGTCGAAGTGGTGTTCGCCGGCAACTTCGCGTTCCTGAGGGCAAACGCGTACCTGTTTCCCGCCATCACCCTGTTTGCACTGGTCGAAGTCGTGATGGTGTCGACGTCGATGCTGGCGCTGTCGTCGCTGTCCCAGAACAGCCGCTTCGTCGGCATTCTCTACACCGCGCTGATTTTTTTCACTAACGCGCTGTATGGTGTGATGCGTGCGGTCACGGGCAGTTCGATGGTCTCGTGGATTTCGTTCGGCAACAACCTGGCGCAGATCGGCGACCTGATCTTTCGAGTGCCTCTTCGCTATGAGACGCCGTGGCCGATTGCGTTGCTCATGATCGTGGCGCTGGTTGCGGTTTCGGCGCTTGTTCTCGAACGCCGCGTTCGCGGGGTGGAGATCGTCGCATGACGACGTCCGTCGAGGATCGGACGGGGCCGGCCGGCAACGTGATTGCAGCACACCAGCTGTCGAAATGGTACGGGCAGGTGATTGGTCTCAACGACATCACGCTGGCCGTACCTCCGGGAATCACGGGCCTGCTGGGGCCGAACGGCGCCGGCAAGTCGACGTTCATGAAACTTGTCACCGGACAACTCAAGCCGAGCAAGGGCAGCCTCACAGTGCTGGGACAGCCAATCTGGCAAAACCCGTCGCTCTACGCGCGAATTGGATTCTGTCCTGAGCAAGACGCGTTCTACGAGCGCATGACGGGGCTTGAATGGGTGACGGCGCTCGTCAGCCTGAATGGAGTCGGCGAATCGGCGGCGCGCGACATGGCGGCTCGCGCGATAGAGACGGTCGGCCTGTCGGAGGCGGCTGACAAGAAAATCGGCGCCTACAGCAAGGGCATGCGTCAGCGAGTGAAACTCGCGCAGGCGCTTGCGCACGATCCCGAACTGCTGATTCTCGACGAGCCCCTCTCCGGTATGGATCCCCTGGTCCGCCGCAGGACGATCCGGCTGATCAAAGACTGGGGCCGCGCTGGAAAAAGCGTTCTCGTCTCGAGTCACATCCTGCACGAAATCGAGTCGATGACGTCAAACATCCTGTTGATCAACCAGGGTCGGATTCTGGCGGAAGGCAACGTCCATCAGATTCGTGACCTGATTGACGAACATCCGCACACCGTGTTCATCAAGGCGGAAAAGACGCGAGAGCTGGCGCGCGAGTTTCTCACGGACGATCAGGTGCTCAGTCTGCGCTTCGAGGATGGCGGGGTTGTCGTTCAGACAGCCAAGCCCGATGTGTTCTACGCACGGCTGACGGATCTGGCCGCGTCGGGCGAGCTTGGAACGATTGACGAGGTCACGTCGCCGGATGACAACCTCCAGGCCGTGTTCCAATATCTGGTGAAGCAGTGAACGGTTCCCACTTGTTTCGGCCTGCGCTTCGGGTCTTTGATATCTCGCTCGGCCAGATGCTATGGTCGAGGCGATCGGTGTTGCTCGGCCTTCTGGTCGGCGCTCCAGTCATACTGGCCGGTGCCGTTCGCCTTTTTGCGGCAACCAACAGGCTTCCCGTGATCAACGGCGCCGGCCTCAGCGGACCGACGCTCTTCGGAATCCTGATCTGGTTGCTCTTCGTCCGTTTCATCGTGCCGGTGCTCGGCGTCTTCTACGGAACAGCTCTGATTGCCGACGAGGTCGACGATAAAACCGTCACGTATCTGTTCACGCGCCCGGTGCGACGGGCGTCCATCCTGCTTGGCAAGTACTTCGCGTACCTCGCATGCGTCGTGCTTCTGGTCCTGCCCTCCGTCGTGCTGGTGTATTTCCTGGTCGTACCGATCGGCGGGTCCGTCGGGCAGTCGTTCCCGTCGCTCGCCGCAGACCTGGGGATGCTCGCCATCGGCCTCGCGGCGTATGGTGCGGTCTTCGCGTTTGTCGGCGCGAGGCTCAAACGGCCGCTTATCGTTGGGCTTGTGTTCGCGTTTGGCTGGGAATCGACGGTCTTGCTTATCCCTGGCTACCTGAAGCGCCTGAGCGTCGCGTACTACCTCCAGGCGCTGGTCCCGCACGCAATGCCTCAGGATTCGACGCTGAACGTGCTGTTACAGGCGTTTCAGGATCAGCCGTCCGTGCCAGCCAGTCTGATATATCTTTCTGTCATTATTGGAGCCGCACTCTGGCTGGCCGGGCGCGCTGTAGAGGGCCGGGAGTACGTGCTCGAACAATAAGTCAGTCTGTTTCGTATCTAGGGATTCGAGGGCGTCCCATGACTGTCAGGACCCGGTACTTCGTGATCGTTTCGCTCCTAGTGATCGTCGTAGGACTGGGTACCGGCCTTGTCGCCTACTACGTCGGGTTCCCGACGAGCGCATTTTTCAGCCGAGGCGGCCCCGAAGAGCTTCGCTACTTGCCAGGCTCAGCTTCCGTCATCGCCTACGCGGACGTTCGGGAAGTCATGGCGTCGGAACTCCGGCAGCGATTCCGCAAGTCGCTTGCGCCGGACGCCCAGGAAAACGGCCAGCGCGAATTCAGGAACCTGACAGGTATCAACATCGAGACCGACATCGAGCGCGTGGTGGCGTGTTTTGACAGCACCGTGGATGGTTCCACGCCAGGCGCCGGACTGGTTCTTGCCCGCGGGACGTTCGATGAAGGGAAGATCGAAGCGCTGATGCGCGAACACGGCGCACGCGTCGAGAGTTACAAGAATAAGCGCCTGATCGTGGGTGACCACTTCATTCCGCCTTTACCCGGAATCCAGAACAACGACGCAAACGACCCTACTCTCAAGCCGCAGCTCGTTCCGCCGCAAAATTCCAACAGTTTCTCTCTCGCATTCATCGAAACCGGCCTTGTCGCACTCGGCAGCAACGGGCTCGTCCAGCACGCGATCGACCTTCATGCAGGTGGTGGCGGCAGTGCGGCCACGAACGAAGAGTTGGTATCTCAGATCCGGACACTCGAGGGCGGGAACGTATGGGCTGTCGGCCGTATGGACGTCCTCCGCGCACGCGCGAAGCTGCCCGACATCGTCGCGAATCAGTTGCCGCCGATTACGTGGTTCAGCGTTCGCGGCAGGATCGACGGCGGTCTGCAGGCCGTACTCAGCGCTGAAGCAAGCGACGACGAATCGGCCAAGAATCTTCGTGATGTCGTCCGTGGATTCCTCGCACTGGCCAAGCTTCAGACGAGCTCCAAACCCGAGTTCCAGCGCTTCGTTCAGTCGCTCGAATTGAGCGGCACGGGCAGGACCGTGTCGCTGGCGGTCGAAGTGCCGTCCCAGGTGTTCGATGCGCTCGGCGCCATTGCATCGCCGCCTCGCCCAAGACCGCAGCCGTAATAGTTCTCCGCTGTCCTTCCTTCCCCTGCGGTAGAATCTTCTTCTGCCGTGACAAATCTCGTGTTCTTCTACGGCACGCTCATGAGCGGCTTCAAACGCCCCGGCCGCGAGCGCATCGACTCGAAACTGGCGCCTCTCGGCCGTGGATCCATTCGCGCCGCCCTGTTTGATATGGGTCTCTATCCCGCGGCTGTGCCTACATCAGACGCCCAAGTCACCGGCGAACTGCACCGCATGATTGACTCCGACGCCGTGCTGCACGAGTTGGACGAGATCGAAGGTTTCCGCGAGGAAGAGCCGGACACGAGCCTCTACGTCCGCTCCGAGACGGCCGTCACGCTCGAGGACGGCCGCATCGAGACGGCCTGGACGTACTTTTATAACGCGCCGCTCGGCAGCGCGCCCCGCATCGAATCTGGTGATTATCTCGACTACCTGAAAGTCCGGCGATGAATCGCGCGGCGGGCATCATGCTGGCTTTGACGTTCGTCACGGTCAGTGGGCGCACGATGTCGGGCCAATCCTCATCCGAGCTTGACCCCCGTATCGCGGCGCTCGTGAGTCAGGTATCCGAGGATCGTCTTTCCGCTGTTCTCAAGAAGCTCCAGACGTTCGGCACCCGCAATACGATGTCTTCCGTCGACACGCCGGGGCGCGGTATCGGCGCTGCTCGGCAGTGGATCTTTGATGAGCTGCGGAGCTATGGCCCCGCCATCCACGTCAGCTACGACACTTACCGTATCGCCAAGCAGGGCCGGATCACACGCGACGTCGAAGCGCGAAATGTGATGGCCGTGCTGCCAGGTCGGAGCCCGCGGAGGATCTATATCAGCGGTCACTACGACACCGTCGCGGTCATGGGCGGACAAAGCGAGCGAAACGCCGGCACGCGCACACAAGCCCTGACGCTTGCCTCGCCGGACTCGACGGCACCGGGTGTCAACGACGACGGCAGCGGCGTCGCACTGACGATGGAACTCGCCAGAATCGTCAGTCAGAGCGGAATCGAATTTGACGCGACTCTTGTTTTCATGTGTCACGTGGCCGAAGAACAGGGCCTGATGGGCGCGAAGCTGCATGCCCAGAAGGCCGCAAAGGAACACGTCTCGATCGACGCAGTTCTGAACAACGACATCGTGGGCAACGATCGCGGTGGAAACGGCATCATCGATGGCGCATCGATTCGCGTCTACTCCGAGGGCCCCGAAGACTCGCCGTCTCGGGAGCTCGCGCGATTCGTGCAGCGCTGGGGGATGAGATATGTGCCGTCTCACAACGTGCGGCTGATTGCGAGGCCCGACAGGTTCTCCCGCGGGGGGGATCACACGGCCTACAACCAGTACGGTTTTCCGGCCGTCGGCTTCCGCGAGTCGCGCGAGAACTTCGCTCGGCAGCACGATCCAGCCGACACGTTTGAAGGCGTCTCGCCCGCATATCTGGCTCAAAACGCGCGGGTCAACCTTGCAGCGGCCGCGACGCTGGCGCTCGCGCCCGCGCGTCCAGTCGTCGTGACGGACCGGGCCCAGCCGACGATCGACCGCGCGCCCTCTGGCTACGACGCGCATTTACGGTGGAAGGTGTCGGCCGGCGCCTCGGCGTACCGGGTTTTCTGGCGTGAGGCCTGGGGAGCCGATTGGCAGCACGAGATGCTGGTCGGTAACGTGACGGAAGTGACGTTCCCAAATACGCTGATCGACGATCTCGTCTTCGGAGTCGCCGCCGTCGACGCCGCTGGCCACGAAAGCGTCGTCTCGCCTTATATCGCGTCCGCCCGTGACGAGGACGAGGTCAAGACTCTCCCGCAGTAACCGTCCGGTTACAGCGCCCGCCGGCCGCTGACCACAGCATCGATGAAATCAGTGATGACGGTCGACACGCGATCGGATGGCTCGACGAACTCGACTCCCGATCGGTAGATGATGATGTCCTGATCGACATCGCTGATGCTGCAGTGCACGATACGCCCCTTGACGACGACTGAACGCTCGCCAAGCGTGAATCGGAATTCGTGAAGTGAGTCGAGGTGAAGCGGGAAGCTTGTTTCGATCTGCGCTCCCCCTCGGCTGACTTCCTTGATCGTCGTCGGCTGGTAGACCATGACCTCGCCATGGAGCTCGCCGAGGATGTTGATCCGTTCTCCGTCGCGCTTGTCTTCGCCTTCTTCCGCCATTGCGGCTGGACTATAGCATGGCTCTCAGTTCATCGTTCCCATCGGAACCGCCTGCAACAGGTCGCTGTCACCACCATCGATCGTCCATTGATGGGTCGGTTGGCCATCGTATTCGCTGGTGTACGTGAGCACCGGAATCGTCTTCGTGTCCTCGTCCATCTTGAGCATCGAGAGAACTTGGAAGCCGGCTGGATCGTCCAGGCGAAGGCAGAGGATGACCAGACTGGGGTGCTCGCGTCTCACCTGTGAGTATGCGTGAGCGCTCGATTCGATGAACACCGTGTCGTAGTGTCCCGCACCAAGCACACCGCTGATCACGTCGAGCAGTTCGGCTGTCCCGTTGACGA
>Ga0137395_10000426_pt1 | contig 17403 bp, 12 predicted proteins | sample czobulk216metaG_FD_108283 | JGI IMG/M metagenome (GOLD analysis project Ga0137395, IMG submission 108283) | Vadose zone soil microbial communities from Angelo Coast Range Reserve, California, USA - czobulk2.16 metaG | ecosystem: Environmental > Terrestrial > Soil > Vadose zone | place: USA...
CGAGATCGTCGTTCTGTCGGTCCCCCACAAGGAAAGGGTCGCAGCTGCAACGGCCGTGAGAATGACGACGACTTGAAAGGAAAACCTGCGCTCATGTCGGACTATCCTAGTGAAGACCCTTGACTTAACCAGAACTTTTCGATTTCCTCCAAAGTCCTGCCCTTGGTCTCTGGAACTCCCCGCCAGACAAAGAGAAACGCAGCGATTGAGACAATTGCGTAGAGCAGAAACACTCCAGCCGCGGTAAATAAGTTCACGAGTGAAAGGAACGTCAGAGTAACCAACAGCGTTCCGCACCAGAGGAAGACGGTGGCGACCGACATTGCCTGTCCCCTCACTCTCGTAGGGCAGATTTCAGCCATCAGCACCCATGTGCCTGTGCCCACGCCGACCGCAAAACATGCTACGTAGATGAGGACAAAAATCAGAACGATCAGGCCCGGGGCTTGAAAATGAATGGCGGCCGAAAGAGCAGTGAGGGAGAGAGCCATTCCCCCGAAAGCTGTCATCAACAGTGGCTTTCGTCCAGAACGATCGATCAGCAGCATTCCCGCAACGGTGGCCACGAAATTGACTGTTCCAATAATGACGTTGGCCCACAGCGCCGTGCTGGCGGTTTGATGCGGCACATGTTCCAGGAAAACAATCGAGCCGTAATAGATGATGGTGTTAATACCGGTGAACTGGCTGAAGAGAGCGATCAGGATGGCCACGATCAGCGCTTTTCGGAATGCGGGATCCAGCAAATCTCCGCTCTCTTCCGAGATAGCGGCCCGGATGGCCTTAATCTCTCCCGAGGCCGCTTGCGGACCAACAATCTGCGCCAGAAAGTGTTTTGCTTCCTGCTCTCGCCCTTTCTGCATCAGCCATCGCGGGCTCTCCGGAATGAAAAGCAGCGTCAACAAGAAAGCAAGCGAGGGCACGGCAGCCGAGGCGAACATCCACCTCCAGTTTGCCGGTCCGGCACCAGTGAGCAGATAGTTCACGCTGTAAGACAGCAGAATTCCCGTCACAATGGCCAATTGATTCAGCGACACGAGCAGGCCGCGTTTTTGTGCGGGTGAGATTTCAGCGATGTACAGTGGCGATAGGGTTGACGCGATTCCTATGGCGACGCCGCCCACAAAGCGGGCAAGGGCAAACTCAATCAAATCGCGAGGCAAGGCCGCACCTATTGACGACAAGGTGAATAAAGTTGCCGCAGCCAGCAAAACCCGCTTTCTTCCAAAGCGGTCACTAGTGAAGGCAGCCACGCTGGCGCCGACGACGCATCCCAGAAGAAGACTGCTGGCGGCAATTTCGGTTTGCGAATCGGTCAGTCCGAACTGCTGCTTGATGAAGACGATCGCACCGTTAATTACTGCCGTGTCAAAACCGAACAGCAAACCACCGATGGCCGCTACTATGGCCGGCAGGTAAACGGACCGAGCTGAGCCTTCCTGTAACCCTGTGTTTGGGATTGGATTCATTTCGTGATGCTGACTACCGGTTCCTTGACTCCGCAAGAGCCGCACCACACCTTGGTTTCAAATGACCAACAAATTCTGCTTCAGAAAGACCAGACCCGCGGCTCCGGCTACACCGCCGAAGCCGACGAGTTTTTGAAATACAATCGGAACTTCCCGCCCCAGCAAGGTCCTTGTTCGGCGAGCGATTTTGTCCTGAATCGGAGCGATGAGCTGCGGCCCGGCAGCCACGATGTTGCCTCCCAGGATGAAAATCTCGGGATCGAACGTATGCAGAAAGCTCACCAAGGCGGCTCCCAGATACTCCAGTGCTCGATCAACGACATAGCGTGCGCATTCATCCCCATCAGCAGCAGCACGGAAGATCGCCTCCGGATTTGGTAGCTCGCCGGTACCACTTATCGACAATTTTGCCGGCGCGGCCCGGTGCATGTGTGCCCAATAATCGGATTCGATGGCACGTGACGAAAAGTACGTCTCCAGACAACCGTAGTTGCCACAGATACACAGCCCACCCCGCGGATCAATCGTCGTGTGACCCAAGTGGCCGGCGGCACCGTCCGCTCCATGCAGGACTACCCCATCAACCAACACAGCTCCCCCAACACCGGTGCCTAGCGTCAGCATCACCACATTTCGCCGTCCACGGGCAGCGCCCCAAAGCACTTCGCCAATCAGCGCAACGCGCGCGTCATTTGCGGCGCAGACGGGGACATCACCACCGCCGATCACTTCGCTCAAGAGCTGCCCTTCGAGGAAGCACAGGTCGCCCGGCGAGCTCTTCACCCGAGTTGAATTGGCGTCGATGATCCCTTTGCAGCCTACACCAATTCCCCGCAGCGGAGCCTTGGCGCGTTCAACAACCGAACGAACGAAGTCACGCAAGGCGGAAATGGTGCGCGGCGAGGGCTCACAAAAGCTCTCGAGCAGCTTTCCGCTTAGGTCTACAATTGCCGCCTTGATTCCGGTTCCGCCAATATCAACTCCAATCGCCAGAGGCTCAACCGCATCGGCGCTGGCCATCTTTTCGCTCACAATGGTTTGTGCATTATACCCAGCTTGTGCAATTCTACTGGACAATATAACCATGGCCAAAAACCGCCCGCGGGCAAGACGCCGTCTTCGTGTTTTTCCCGGCGGAGAAGCAAGGAACTATCCGTGAGTGATCGTGCCCTTAACAAGATTGTCAGCAAGCCAGCGGGCTTGGCCTTCTACGACCACGCCATGAAGTTGCTGAACGAATTGAAAAACACACAATCAGACGTAATACAGAAAGCGGCCGAGCTTTGCGCGGAACGCATCGCCAGCGGAGGCCTTGTCTTTCTTTTCGGCAACGGCCACTCCCGCATGATGTGCGAGGAAATGACACCTCGCCAGGGCGGCTTCCCCGGCTTTGTAGCCCTTGTGGAGGCAGCACTCTCAAACCATGCGGCAATTATTGGAGCGAACGGCTTGCGCTCCTCGCTCTATCTGGAAAATTATGAGGGTTACGCCGAGCAGATTCTGAGCGGCTTCCGTTTTGGCCAGCATGATGCCTTCATCATCATCTCGACAAGCGGCATTCGTCCTGTCGTTGTCGAAATGGCGATTGGAGCTCGAGCGCGGGGACTGCCGGTGATCGCAATCGTTTCCAGGGCTCATTCGAAAGAGGCGAAAGCGGTGCACTCGTCAGGAAAGAAGCTGGTGGACTGCGCCGACCTCGTGATCGATAATCTTTGCCCGCCAGGGGATTGTGTCCTCGAGTTGGACGGCTTGGAGTGGAGGACGGGACCAGTATCGACAATCACGGGCGCCATGATCATCAACATGATCCGCTGCGGGGCTGCTGAAGAGCTGCTGGCAAAGGGAATGAAGCCGGTCATTTTACCCAGCCATCAATTCCTTGACAACACAAGCGCCGCGGAGCAACTGGACGCTTTTTACGAGGCATACCGGCGGAGTCTGAAACATTTGTTTGAATAGGGCACAGTGAAGGAAGTCCTCCTAGTCACCGGCTCATCGGGAATCGCGGCCGCTACGGCACGCCTTTGGGGAGACGACAATCCAGTGTTTGTCGTCGGCATCAACACAGATGAATGCAAAGCTGTGGCAGCAGCCCTTGGTGAGGCAGGTTTTGCCATCGCAGATGTCCGCGACGAGCTTGCAGTGCGGAATGCCGTGGTTGCGTGCCTGGATCGATTTGGGAGAATTGACGCCCTCTTCAATGTTGCCGGTATTAGCGCGCGCTCTGCCGGTGACGGTCCGCTTCACGAATGTAAGCCTGCGGCCTGGGACCTTGTCATGGACGTGAATGCGAAAGGCACATTTCTGTTCTGCCGTGAGGTCCTCGGCGTCTGGACAACAAATGCGCAAGCGGGCGTGATTCTCAATTGTGGAAGTGTGCTGACGCGACGGCCGCAACGCGACCACTTCGCAACTGTGGGCTACGCAGCCAGTAAGGGAGCGAGCGAAGCGATGAGCAGGTCGGCTGCAGCCTACTACGCTCACGCCGGCATTCGCATCAATGTCATCGCTCCGGGCTTGGTGCGCACTCCGATGAGTGCCCGGGCGCAAGCGGATCCGCGCATCACCAAATACATGATCCACAAACAGCCGCTGAGCAAAGGGTTGCTGAGCGCGGAGGACGTGGCCAAGACGGCTTGCTTCCTTCTGGGCAGAGATTCGAGCCCGATGACGGGCCAGGTTGTCACCGTGGACGGCGGCTGGACGGTGAGCGAATGAAAGACACGAAAAAGGCCGCGAGCACTGCAAAGAAGCCCGGTTCCATGCCCCGGTATCAAGGGCGGCCGCATCGTCCTTTGCAAACCACGGTAATTGGAAGCTATCCCTTTCCGGGATGGCTCGAGTTCGCATCGGCGCACGGGGAACAATTCGGCGAGGCCGATATCGAGGAACTTCGCTCCGATGCCGTGATCGCCGCGGTTCACGATCAACTCGCCGCAGGATTGGACGTCATTACTGACGGCGAGCAGACTCGCTATGACTTCAATCTCTCCTTCTATGCCCGACTGGAGGGCCTTGATCCAAGGCCCGTGTCACCTCGCCGCTTCGGCCCCCCCGCCCACGATCAACGCGGAAAATATGAAGTCACCGGTCGGCTGCGCTCCCAACACGGCCTCGGAGTCGTATCGGAGTTCAACGTTCTGCAACAGATCGCGCCACGGGGCCCAGTCCTGAAGGTCAGCGTGCCGGGCCCCTATACATTGAGCGGCCGAATCAATCCAGGCAGTATTTACAAAGACCGCTGGGATGTAACCGAGGCCTTGATTCCAATTGTGCGGGAGGAACTAGTCCAGTTGGTGGAATGCGGCTGCTACGAAATCACTGTGGATGAGCCTTCGATGAGCTGCTACGCTCATCGCGAAGATCCTCTCCGCTTCGTCGAGATTTTCGCCGAGACAGTCAAACCGATCCTCGGACGCTGCCGCCTTTCCACGCACCTTTGTTTTGGCAATTACAAAGGCCGCGCCGTCGGTCCGCGACGATATGGTCCAATGTTTCCCGCATTTCTCGGTCTGCCGGTAGATGAAGTGCACCTGGAGATGGCCAGCCGCGAGTTCTCAGAGATCGAAAGGATCCGCGAGATCGCGAACCGAGGAATTGATGTAGCCGTCGGGATCATCGACGTGAAGAGCTACTATATTGAGTCCCCCAGCGACGTCGCCGAACGCGTGCGCTTGTGCCTGAAACATGCTCCGGCCGAAAAACTCTCTTTTGCTCCCGACTGCGGACTCAGTCAGACGGCTCGTTGGGCGGCGAGACAGAAATTGGCCAACATGGTGAGCGGTGTAGCCATTGTGCGGAAAGAACTTGGACTTGCTTGATCCGGCCGTTCCAATCCCATGACGGGCTGCTGGCCGACATTCAAGCCTCCGACCGGCGCGACGGAGGCTTGTGCTTATGGTGGCTGGGACAAAGCGGATTTCTGCTGCAATGGCAGGGCCTGCACGTGCTGCTCGATCCCTATCTATCGGACTCCCTGACCAAAAAGTACTGCCAAACCGATAAGCCGCATGTGCGCATGACGGAGTTGGTGATCGATCCTGCTAGGCTGTCATTTGCCGACATCGTCACCTCCACCCATGACCACACCGACCATCTCGATTCGGAAACTCTCTGTCCGATTTTTGCTGCAAACCCACAGGTGAAGCTCGTGATTGCGGAAGCCAATCGTGCCTTTGTGGCGAATCGTCTGAAAATGGATCCCGGTGCTCCGATTGGCCTGGACGACGGAACGTCTGTCGAAATCTCGGGGATCAGGCTTTCCGGCATCGCATCCGCGCACGAAGCCCTGGATCGCGATGAGCACGGTCGTGCGAAATACCTGGGATACATTCTGCAATTCGGCGGTTGGACGGTTTACCACAGCGGCGACACAGTGCGTTACGAGGGGATGTCAGAAACATTGCGGCTTTTCCAAGTCGATGTTGCGCTTCTTCCCATCAACGGCCGGGCGCCGGAACGGCGCGTTCCAGGTAACTTATTCGGACGCGAAGCTGCCCAGTTGGCAAGGGACATTGAAGCCAAACTGGTTATACCGTGTCATTTCGACATGTTTGAATTCAATACCGCTTCGCCGGACGAATTCATCCACCAATGCCAGAAGCTTGGACAACCATTCAAAGTGCTACGCTGCGGCGAACAATGGCACAACTAGCTCGCACGCAGCAAGTACGAACCCTTCACTGTTTTGCCCTCAATGCATCAAGCTTGCGAAGCATCTGGGTAATCTCGGGGTTCGACATGAAGCTGTTCTACAAGAGCTTTGTCCGGTGGTTCTCAACCATGACGGCAATCAGCGCTTGATTCAGTCCCATGTAGATGGGAGAAACCCAATTGTGCCCAGGATCGAAGGCATCTCGTGGACCGTAGATGTCCCAAGGCTGAGCGCCCAGATCGCGATAAAAGTGTTATCGACTTTGTTTAATTCTTTCCAATTCAAAGAGGCGAAAATGGGAGGCACCGGTTAAACGAGATTCTCTGAATTAGTTGGCTTCCAGCCCCACGGATCAAGATTCAATAGCCAACCACAGCACGCTACGCTCCGCGCACGTCCCACGCTCCCCGTCCCCACGCGACCCGGTGTTTACTCAATTGTTGCGAACTAGTAATACGCACGGCGTTCGGGAGAAAGCGATTGGTTGGGAAGCCGCGGGGCGTGAGCGGCTGTAGTGTGTCTACTTGCTTTGTGGTAGCGACGCTTCCTTAGCCCAAGTTCGTCATGGCAGGGTCGGATTCCGAAAATTTTGAGCTCTGCCGCGAAGGAAGTATTGTGTTTGCAATCGTGGCCTGCGGGAACGGAGTGTAGTGTAGACCAACCATCTTGAAAAGGGATGAGTGGGATGACATGATCGCGCGAGATGTTCTTACGACCGCGTTTCCAGCTCAATCGCAAATGTAGTGTAGACCCAGCTGTTGCCTGAACGGATTCTAAACGGGTTAGATGATTTTTCGACCATTCCGTAACGAACTTGGGTTAGGTACCGCGATAGCGCCAATTATTTCGTCAGCTCCGCGATTTGCAAGCCATAAGGTTCTAACAGGCTACCTGTGGCGTGATCGACGGCTGCGCGCGCAACTTGATAACTAACCTGCCCCTGCAACAAGTTCAACTCGGCTTGCGCCAAATTTGTCTGGGCGGCGAGCAGGAAGTTAATGGGTTCAGAGCCGAGTTCGTATTTGCGCTGCTCGGCGGCGAGATCTTTTTGTGCCAGGTCCAACGAAGTTTGTCCTGCCGCCAAAGTGATCTTTGCTTCCTCCAGTTGGTGGACGGCATCGGTCACTTCCCGCGTGATCTGCTCTCGAACTTGCTGAGCGGAGTACAGATCGCGATGCCTCGATACCAGCGCAGTACCCAGATCGGCCTGGGCGGCGCGATTCCTCACAGGAAGGTTTAAGGTCAAGGTCCCACCGTATCCGGGATACCCGAAAGCAAAAAGCTGATTGAATGACGAGCCCAGTCCTCCCCGAGAGATCAGTTGGGACGTAGTTTGGCCGGTAGTCTGGTTAATATTAAGGTTGTACAGATTGCCACCCAGTCCACTGCTTTGGTAAAAACCAGTCAGAGAAAGATCGGGCTTGAGATGATTGTGGGCGAGACGAATACTGGTGCCGTCATTGGCAAGTGCGTCGCGAGTCGCTTCAACTTCCAGACGCCGGTTCAGCGCGTCTTGCAGCGCGGTTCCGGCGTCAACGTTCCGTAGTTCGCCCTCTGGTTCCGCTTTTTCCGTCAAAACCAGGTCGAGCGCGTGGAGATACGGATCCTGGTCTGCGCCGATGGTCAGGCGCAACGCTTCTTCCGCCTGTTTCAGAGCGTATTCAGCTTGGATCATCTGAACGCGGCGCGATGCAACTTCAGATTCGGAGCGGTAAATGTTGAGTGGCGGCAGAGCCCCCAATTCTAGAGCTCGTTTGTCGCGCTGGTAGCTCGCATCGGCTGCCTCTAGTGATTTCCGCGCGACATTCAGATTGCCCCGAGCCTGAACCACAGTCCAATACTGGCCGACGGCTTGCAAGATCGCATCACTCACCCGAGCTCCAAACGTGGCCCGCGACTGATGCAGAGTACGACGTGCAATGATCACGGGGGCCTCGTTGGCAAACCGCCAGGCATTACGAAGCAGCGGCTGGGTGAACTGTAAATTCAGCGTGGTGTTGTAATACGGATTGAAATAGTAGAAGGAGCTGTTGGTTGAATTCCTTGTAGTACCGAGGCCCACAACGATGTTCGTGCCAGTGTAGAAGGTCTGCGTGTAGTTGACTTGGCCGACCTGAGTCAACGAATCTAGGGTAGCGGCGCCTGAAACCCCCACTCCTTGAAGTTGGCTAAACCCCGGAGAGGAAAAGCGACTCAAATTGAAGATGCTCTGCAGCGCAGGATCGAAGGGCTGGTACGTGCGCAACAGCGCAAATTTATCAGCTTCCACTTGCGTCTCCTGAATGCGCACGTTGCTGTTATTTTCGAGCGTCAGGAGAACGACGTCGCGCAGGCTGAGACGCAGCTTGCCATCGTCCACGTGGTCTCGCAAGTCTTGCGGCGGCGGCAGCTTGCCCGAGCGTACTTGCTCGGTGAGTAACCCGCGATAGGTCTCCTGCGCCTGTGCTGCCGCCGTCGGAGCGACCATTAACAAGAACAACAGGGGAATCCCAAGGCGAGAAAGTTTCATCCCAACCCTCCAGAGTCTTGGCGACTAAGTAATAGCGCTGAAAGAAAGCAGTGCTGAAAGATCAAAGTCGGCTACGTTCGCTTTGCATTCCGGCTTAGGCTTACTCGTAACGAATTGCTTCTACCGGATCCAGACGAGCGGCCTTCACCGCCGGATAGATCCCAAATACAAGTCCAATCGTGATGGAAACCACAAAGGCCAGAAGAATGGAACTGGCCGTCACGATGGTCGACCATCCTGCCAGCCAGGCGATCAGGCGGGACATGATGAAACCGAATACAATGCCCAAACTGCCGCCTACGAACGAGATCATCATGGCTTCAACCACAAATTGGCGAACGATGTCCGACTGCCGAGCGCCTACCGCGCGGCGCACGCCGATCTCTCGCGTGCGCTCCAAGATACTGGCCAGCATGATATTCATGATCCCAATGCCCCCCACCAGCAAGGAGATGGAAGCGATTGCAACCATCACGGCATTGAACAAGCGTTCTGTACGCCTTTGTTCGGCAAGCAGTTCGGCGGGCACGATCACACTGAAATCGTTCGCAGCGTGATGGGAGGAATCCAGAATGGCTCGCACCACTTGTGCAGCCGCGGGCATGTCAGCATTTTCCCGCAAATTGAGGTAGATGCCGTCAATTTCATCACGCACGTCGCTGTAACTGTCTTCCAGTCGAAGAATTGCGGCATTCAGCGGAACATAGATGATGTTGTTGATGTCTTGAGTCGGTACTCCCGCCACTTCCGTCTGCGAGCTGAGTTGAGGCGAGCTAAGCTGAGGACCAACCACTCCAATTACTCGGAACCACTGTTCATTAACTTTGACGTACTGGTCGATCGGATTCGAAGCTCCAAACAAGCTCGACTTGGCGGCGGCTCCCAGCACGCAGACTGGCGCACCACGATTCTCGTCGCCTTGATCGAAAAACCTGCCTTTGAGCAGACGAAGGCCTGCGATTTGCGTGTAACTGGGGTTGACTCCGTAAACGGAAGGCGCATCCTGCTGAGATTTTGGAATGGTCTTGGAGGCCGTCAACCGTTTGCGAGGTGTCGAAACCACGATGTCGAGCACGTCATCGCGAATCGTCCGGTAATCCTGGAAGGTAAGGCCGGGCGAGATTTTGCGGATCTTCTGATGGGCCTGCCACTCTGTCGTCTCCTTCGCTTCCACAATAAGGTTGCGGACTCCCATCTGCTCGATCAGAGCCATCACCTTCTGCCGTGCGCCGGCGCCTATTGAAAGCATGGACACGACCGCAGCAACGCCGAAAATCATTCCCAACATCGTGAGCAGTGAGCGAAGCCGGTGAAGCAGCAGGTTCTGCAGCCCCAGTCGCAAATCTGGAATCCACTGTTCGTGGACGAGAAGCGCACGTCGGGGAGCGGTGGAGACCACGGTTGACATTAAGGTGTCACGCCGCCAATACCGGGTGAGGAACCGCCCGAGGTGCCCGATCTTCGTGGCGCCGTCGGATCGACTAAGGCGACCTCGGTCCCGGCATTGAGTCCTTCGACAGCAGCGCGACTCTCGCTTTCACTTTGAATCTTGACCTCGCGTTGCTCAAATCCGTTGCTGCTTTTCACATAGACGATGCGCTTTCCATCTTTCAGGAACACCGCCTGCCGCGGCATGTAAAGGACATTCCTCCTTTCGTCTCCCAGAATCACGATTTGAGCAGTGAGGCCGGGGCGGAGGCGTGAATCGGTATTGGAAAGCTCGATGGAAACGTCGAACTTGCCTCCGCTATCCTGATCCCAGAATTGACGCACTGACATTCCACCTACAGTCTTGACCGCGCCGTGGAACACTTGACCAGGCAATGCATCGAACTCAACCCTTGCCGTTTGCCCTGCTTTAACGTTGCTTCGGTCGTGTTCGCTGATTTTGGAGACAAGTTCCATCTCCCTTGAGTCGATCACCTGCGCGATACTGCTGCCCGCCTGCACCTGATCTCCTTCGCGATAATCGGGCAAAGACATCCCGTCGAAAAAGAATCCGCCGCTCGCCTCACGATTCTTTTCAATAGAGACCAGTCCGTCCATGGGGGCGGGAACCCTCATCTTCTTAATGTTCTCTTGAGCCTGATCCATGGACAGCTTCGCTTTGTTCCATTTCTCCCGAGCGAGATAGATTGTGGCTTGGCCGGAGGCAGTGTGTGATTGGATATCCTGTTCAAGCTGCGCCAAGACTCGCTTCGCGTGCTCCAGGGCAAGCTGGTTTTTCTGGGCATCGATGGCGCTCACGAGTTCATTCTTCTGGACCTCCAACTCCGCACCCCTCACATCGTAGCGGTCCTTAAGTAGTGCCACCTTGTCCTGTGCTGCCAGAACCGCAGCATCGGCCTTGGCCTTGGTGATTTCCTCTTCCCCCTGCAGTAACTCCGAACGGCTCTGCTCCATCTTGTAGCGCTGTTCGCTGGGATCGAATTCGATGACGATGTCCCCCTTCTTAACTGGCATACCGGTATGAAGCAGCCGGATGATCTGCAAACCCCCCCCGCCGACAGGAGGAGCGGTGAGAGTGATGGTGTGGTTCGCGCGAAGTTCGCCGATGGCGTCAACCTCCAGCTTCAAATCTCCGCGTTTTACCTTGCCCACAGGAATCTCATCGTTGCTGGTACTGACACGGCCTCGACGGGCCACGGCCACCACGCCGATGGTGGTAGTTAGAATGATTGCGGCTACTGCCCACGTGATGGTACGGCGGTGATTCATGTACCTGGGTCACTCCTTCACTGACGGCTCTTTCAGGGCCACTCGGTCTCCGGTCCGCAGACCCTTCGCAATCAGGATGCGGTCGCGACTCCTGCGGCCGATCTCGATCGCACGCTCCTGGAATTTCGAACCCTCCCATACATAGGCTACGGTCTGACCAGATTTTTGAAACGAAGCCTCGATGGGAATGCTGAGCGCATCCGGAACACGGTCCACTACCACGGTTAACTGGGCTGTCATGCCCGGCTTCAAACGCGCATCCGCCTGATCAAGCGCGATCTCAAGATTGAAATTCCTGGGGATTGGCCAGCCCGCTGAAAAATCGATAGTTGCAATCGTGCTGATCCGTTCGATATTGCCAGTGAACTGACGGTCGGGAATCGCATCCAGTTGCGCAGTGACTGCTTGCTTTATTGCGATGCGACGGCGTTCGGTTTCATCCACGCGCGCCGCTATTCGCAGCGAAGAAACATCGGGTAGCTCCGCCAATGGTGCGCCGGGCCATGCCCGGTCCCCAGGCTTAAATGGAGCTTCGCCTTCGGGGCGCTCAACCGGTACCAGGCTGATCATTCCCGCCAAGGGGGCCCGTAATATCATTTTGGTTAGCGAACGCTCAGCCCGCTGCACGTCATAGGCTGCTTTCTTGCTGGCTTGAGTCTTGCTGTCGATCGTGGCTTTATTCAAGGCGCGATCGGATTTCAGCTTCTCCCCCATTTCGTGCAGCTTTTGCTCGGCGTCGGCTACTTTTAACTCCGCCTCGGCGCCTTCGATTCTCGACACAATCTCCTGTTTGCTGGCATCCAACTTCGCTGCTTCGACGTCATATCGGCCTTTCATGACCGCGGTTACGTCCTCTTCTTCCTTCAGACGTGCCTGGGCTCGGGCCTGTTCGATCTCTGCCTGCGCCGATTTCAGAGTCGACCGGTACTGCGCCAGCTCCTGCTCGGTTTTTGTTTTGTCAAACTCGACGATAGTGTCGCCCTGCTTAAGTTGGGTTCCGTCGGCTGCAATCATGATGATCTCAAGATTACCTGCCTCGGCTGGAGCAGAAATCGTTACCGACTTCATCGCCTTCACTTCACCGCGTAACTGGACCGAGTCGATGAACTCACCACGCTTCACCTCGAAAGTGGGAACTGCAGGAGACCGGTTGGAGTACCTGACAGCCCCCAGCACGGCGCCGCTACCCATCAAGAGAAGGGCGACGACAACCATCGCCTTGCGCTGAATCCACAGCTGCCGGATTCTGCTGATCATGTTGAACCGCCCTAGCGTTACCGCGTTCCTAGATCCACGTCAACCGCAGCCGAAAGGTCAGGCATCAATCTCGTATCATTGCCTGCAATCGAGAAAACAACGGCAAAGGTCCGAAGCTTCGAAGAGAAGTCACCACTCCTACCAATGGGAGCCATCTCCTCCAGCTGGCCCGGGAATACTAGCTCTGGATAGGCATCGAGGTGTACTTTGGCAACCTGGCCTATTTGCAAACTGAGAAAGTCTTCTTGATTGACTGCCGCCCGCACCTCCATCATCGAGGGATCGACCACCTGCATGAAAGGCACCCCTGGTCGAACTTGATCGCCCTCCTGGACCTCTCCCATTTTTCCCTGTTTCCAGATCGTGTTCAGGACGACGACACCATCAATGGGCGAGTGGATTTGCATCAGCTCGGCGTTCGCTTTAGCGTGCAACATAGTCTCGCGAGTTCGATCTCGCTGAATTTCCAGGATGCTAATGGCTGCCTGAGCTGCCTTACGCTTCAAATCGAAGGTTTCCCGAAGTTGTTGCAATGTGGCCTTGGTTTCGTCCAGAGTCGCCTGCGCTTTCTCGGCATCGATGCGCGAAAGGGTCTCAACTTTCTGCATCTCGAGCTCAGCCTTGCTCAGGGCGTCTTCCGCTTGCTTGATCTCGGTCTCGTCTTTGGCTCGCGCCGCGTCCTCTTTCGCCTGCTCCTCCAATACCTGACCGTTCAGTTTGTCATAATCCGCTTGCTTGTCGATCGAATCGCGAATCTGCGCTTGGCGGTCGAATTCCACTAACAGGTCCCCGCGCTTCACGTGACTTCCGCCAAGCGTCAGCTTCGTAATGGTGAGCGTGCCAACCTGCTGGCCTGCGAGAAGGGGTGCCAGGACTGCGCGGGTTTGTACGGCTTCGGTTGTGCCCTTAAGACGCACGGTGCGGCTCAGATGAGCGGGAGCATTTGAAGGAACTGCGGCATTCCTAATCGACGGGGTCTTGCCTCTAATCCCAGCGAATAAAACGATGCCGCCGACCAGTGCAACCACACCTACGAAAATACGAGGCAGATGTCCCCTAGACCGAAAACTGCCACCCGCAGGATGCTCTCGCGGAGTTCCTTCCCTGCCTAGCACAGGACCAGATTCGGTGGTGACTTCAGCAGCAGATGAGTGCATACTAGGCTACTCTCACTGTTACCTATCCGCAGAGCCAGACGTGCCCACTTCCTAGGCACCCTATTATCCAACAAAACGGCATCTCGGCATCCTGAATATCACAAGGTTACGGTCGTCATTTAGATCGTGGCGACGCCCGCTAGTTTCACGTTGAGAGAGAACTTCGCATTGCAAAGTCCGACCTCCACCTCAGCGTATTATCGAAGTAAAATTGTTGAACATGCCAGTGTCGCGGCACGAACTGTCTAATATTGCTTGTTGTCCATTAGTAATGGACATGCGGAAATAGTGGGCACAATGAGCATTGGACCAGCAATTCGGCCATTTCTGGAGTCTGTTTTTGTGGGAGATTGCGGTTGACCGCGACATGTCGAGTCTGGGGCGGGAGCGCACACATCTGCAAGGCGAATCGAAAGCGAATAAGCTTCTTGGGCGGCAAAAGTCGAGACGCTAACGCGCTTCTGAGCGTCACTGAGGAACATGTTGCGAAAGTGATGCTTCTCTGAATTGACTTCGCATCAACACCTTTCGGTGTTTCGACACGCAGCTGGTCCCAATGTTCCGTTCAGGCTTCACGCGCGCACTGGGTGCGGCCGATACTGCGGACCGCGAAACCACAGATCGATGGGTTTCTGCACGCCTTTCGCGGAGAAAGGCATTTGTATTTTTCGTCCTTCTCCGGCGGATGCGTAAGCGGCGTATAAGACCTTCATGACCAGCAGCCCATCTTCTCCAGTTGCCTCGGGCTCCTCTTTGCCCCGCAGGCAACGTGCGAAGTGCGTCATCTCCTGAGGGAAACCGTAGTTCCACAATTCTTCGAAGACTGGATAGCTCCACCCTTTTGTGCTCGGCGCCTTCTCCACCGCGTAGCCGTAACCATTCTCGCTATACGTGGGGAGCGCGTTGCCCATGTGAAGATTGGCGTAGGTCACTCCCTCCGATCCATATACTTCGATCCGGTCGTCCATCCCGCCACGCCGCCCCCAGCTGTCTTCGACTATGCCTACTGCACCGCCCTCAAATTCCAAAATGCAAAAAGCCTCGTCGTCTCCCCTGGTCTTGTCGGCGTGAACGTAGGTACCCATTTGGCAGTACACGGACTGGATCGCGGGACGCCCCAGGAACCAGTAGCAGAACGCGATTCCGTGGCAACCGAGATCCATAAGCGCGCCGCCGCCGCAACGATCCACATCCCAGAACCATGAAGCATGCGGTCCAAAATGCTTTTCGCTTTGCTTCACCAGATGGATTTTGCCGAAGGCGCCATCATCCGCCATTTCTTTCGCCTTAAGGTATTTGGGTGTGAAGAAAAGCTCCTCGGCATACAGCAGCAGCACACCCGCCCGCCGGGTGACATGAATCATTTGCTCGCATTCTTCGATGGTCATGGCAAGTGGTTTTTCACACACCACGTGCTTGCCAGTCTGGGCACAGTCGGCGGTCATCTGGGCATGTAGTTTGTTGGGCGCGGCGATGGTGATCATCTCGATGTCGCGCTCCTTCAGCATTTCCCGATAGTCGGTAAACACGCGCGGGATACCATATCTTTTCGCCAGTGCTGCCGCGTTTCCCGGAGTGGGCGAGGCAACCGCTACGACTTCTGCCTCCTCCGAGGCGATCTTGAAGGAAGCAGCATGAATGTCGGCTTCGAACTGGGAGCCGATGATCCCGACTTTTACCTTGCCGTTTTTGGACATGCGTAAATTTCCTCGGTTGGCACATCACAAAGACGAGTAGGATTAGCCAACGTTCAGCTGTGCAATTTCGCTCGAAGCGGCTAGCCCGCGGGCGAACGCATGAATGTATGCTGCGTTGCATCCGCAGCAGCCACCCAGGAACTGAATGCCCTCCGCCTTCGCCTTCTCGGCAAAACGCTCGAACGCGGTTCGCGGAAGCTGGATGGCCTCCATTTCGTCTGGGAATTGCGGCAGACGGGTGAAGCAGGGAGTCGCGTCGGTGGTCCGGAACGCAGCAGGTTGTGCGGCAATTGGAACGCTGACCGCCTTAAGCATGGCCCGAGTGATCGCCAACATGCGATCGGGCTCCTGCTCGCAGTTGACGCCCACGGCGGCAGCGCCCGCATCCACCATGGCTCGCGCGCAGTCCGCCGGTGAGTGCCCGTCAGAACATTGGCTTAGCGTTGGACGGAAAGTCATGGTAGCTACAATCGGCAAGTTGCTTGCTCGACTGCACTCGATCGCAATCAGCATCTCTTCCAAATGAAAGAAGGTTTCCAGAATCAGAAAATCCACGCCGGCGTCCGCGAGCAGACGAACTTGCTCGTTGATCAGATCGCGCACATGGCCCGCTGCGGAAGGACCTTCCCGTTCGAAGAGTTGTGTCCGGGACACCGAGCCTGCAACCAGGGCACTGCTTCCCGCTACTTCCCGCGCAATCCGCACGGCGGCGACATTGATGGCCTCTGTTTGTTCTCCATACCCGGCTCGATTCAACTTTTCCCGGGTTCCGAAAAAGGTGAGCGCCTGCAACACCTGCGATCCCGCGTTGAGAAATTCGCGGTGCACTTCGCGCAAGGCATCAGGATGCTCGATGGCTACTTCGGGCGTGAATTGGCCGCTGCCTTTGCCCGTGCCGACCTTTTCGCGTCCCGAACCGCTGTCCACCCATCCGCGGCGCTCCAATTCAATGAGGTATCCCCCATCGCCCAGTACAATGCCCTGCTTTGCGATTCGTTCCAGTATGTTGTCAGTTTGTCCCATAAGCGTAATTTCCCCTGCGCCCCTGCTGTTGCGCAAAGACGACGGCCGCGGCTCCCACCAGACCGGCATCAACCCCTAGTGCCGCGGTGACGATCGGCAACCCACGACTGTTATCCGCGAAGATGTGTTCGCGGCAACTCCGTTCGAATGCATCCCCATACAAGCCGCCCGCTGTACCTAGGCCGCCCCCCACGACAATCATTTCAGGGTCGAGCACGTTCACCAGAAATGCCGCGCTGACTCCCAAGGCCTCTCCAGCCGACGTTAATATTTCGACGGCGTTCTTGTCCCCATGTGACGCAGCGCGGAAGACCTCCTCGCAGGTTTCGGGAGGCTCTCCGTTCTGGCTTTGTGCGAATCGCTTCGCGATGGCAGGACCTGAGGCAAACTCTTCCAGCACGGGACGCAGCTTCGCGCCACAGTGGGTACACACCGTACTTAGCGGACTGCTCGCCATCGTAATTGCGTTGCCCTTCGCGCCCTTAAGCGGTTGGCCATTCTGCATCAGGCAATAACTGATCCCTGTGCCCACCGTCACATATACAAAAAGGGGATGTCCGCGGCCTGCGCCGAAAATGGCTTCGCCCACAGCTGCCGCACGAACATCGGATTCCACTTGCGCGGGAGCGATTTCGGACAACCTCTGTTGAACCGGCCGGTCGCGCCAGTCGATTGTGCAACTGCTGGTCACATTGCCCTCACAGTCCACCAGTTCTGCAACGCCAGCTCCGATGCCGGCTATTTCAATTTGCTCTCCTCGCGCCCAATCATGCAGTTGCCTCGCAAGGTCATGGGTGTCCTTTAGGACCGCTTCACCGCCTCGTGTGGGCTTCGTCGGAATAACCGTCCGTCGGAGAATCTCGCCCGAAGGCCACAAAACCACTCCCGCCGCGATCTTCGTCCCGCCGATGTCCAATCC
>Ga0137395_10000427_pt1 | contig 17385 bp, 17 predicted proteins | sample czobulk216metaG_FD_108283 | JGI IMG/M metagenome (GOLD analysis project Ga0137395, IMG submission 108283) | Vadose zone soil microbial communities from Angelo Coast Range Reserve, California, USA - czobulk2.16 metaG | ecosystem: Environmental > Terrestrial > Soil > Vadose zone | place: USA...
CTGGAGGTGGAGGCGGTCTGCGAGGGGCGAATTCTAGAAGCGCCGCGCGGCAGCGAGGGGTTCGGCTACGACCCTCTCTTCCTACCGGAAGGAGAGAAGCTCACGTTCGGGGAGCTACCCGCGGCCCGAAAGGACGCCATCAGCCATCGCGGTCGCGCCGCGGCGCTTCTGGGCCGAGCGATCCGGCACGGGGACTGAAGCGCGGTTCCCCGTGCCCGATCGTCGTCCCGCCCTCGCCTAATCTCCCAGCTTCTTCAGCTCAACGCGGCGGTTCTTCGCGCGGCCCGCGTCGGTATCGTTGGTCGTAATCGGCTCGCTCTCCCCGTACCCCTTCGCCTCGAGCCTCGACCGCTCTATTCCCCTCGATACCAGGTAGTCGCGCACCGCCTTGGCCCGGCGGTCGGACAGGCTGCGGTTGTATTCGTCGGAGCCCTTCGAGTCGGTGTGCCCACCGACCTCGACCCGGATCTCGCGCCAGTCTTGAAGCGCGAGCACGACTCGGTCGAGCACCGCGTAGGAATCTGACGTCAGCTTCGCGCTGTCGAATTCAAAGTTCACGCCTTCCAAGATGAGCTTTTTCTTATTCGGCTCGAAGAGCGCCTTCTTGATCGGGCAACCTTTCGAGTCCACCTCGGTTCCGCGCGGCGTGTTCGGGCACTCGTCGATGCCGTCCCACACGCCGTCCCCGTCGGAATCGTGCGGACAGCCGCGTGCGTCCACGAACGCGCCCTTGGGCGTGTTCGGGCACTTGTCCTTCGAATTGATGACGCCGTCCCCGTCCGAGTCCTCGTCCTCGAGCGCATAAAGTCCAAACGTGTATCCGACGATCAATTGCACGTTGGCGATGTCCGCGCCGTTGAGCCCGCGATTGCCCGCCAGGTCTCCCACGCGGGCCTCGGTGCGCCACCCGTGTCCGGCCTGCGCGAAGCCCGCCCCGATCGACGCAAGCGGCCGGCCAAAGTCCTCCAGGTCGGAGGGATTATTCACGTCCGCGCCGCCGAGGGCGCCGGCCAGGAAGAAATTGGTGGCGCCTTGGCCCATTGGGAAGAGTCGCTCGAAACCGAGCCGTCCTTCGATGACCTTCACGTCCTCCAGTAGCGTGGTACCGCTCTGCGCGTAGGTGCCGTCAGCGAACCAGTTCCAGCGCGGACTGATCCTCCGTGCGACCCGAAGACCGATGAGCAACGACTGATCGCTCCTCCCACCGGGGCCCCCGAGGTCCTTGTCCGCGAAGTTGACCCCGAACAGGGGTCCGGCATCGCCGAGGGGTTCGTGCCCCTTCGCCAGCGCGGGAGAGGCGTTCAAGAGGGCAAGGGTGGCAACTAGAACGGCGAAAATGGCTAACCCGGGCTGTCTCATGGTCGTTCCTCCCTTCGGGTGCGGATGCCAAGAATGGGGTGGATGACGGGGATCGAACCCGCAACACCTGGAGCCACAGTCCAGTGCTCTACCATTGAGCTACATCCACCGTGCGTCGGAACGGGCTTTGCGCCTGGAGGGAGTCGAACCCCCGACCGGCGGATTAGAAATCCGCTGCTCTATCCAACTGAGCTACAGGCGCTCCAGGTAGTCGGGGGGCGCCGGCACGAAATCGGGGCGAGAGGATTCGAACCTCCGACCCCCTGCGCCCAAGGCAGGTGCGCTACCGGGCTGCGCTACGCCCCGGTGCCGCCGCCGGCGCCAAGCCCTGTAGGTTACTCTGCTTGCGTTAGATCGTCAATCCGCCCAGCCCGATAGCTCGCACCGCGCGCACGCGCCTAGAACGAGCCGACATCCAAAGGCGAAGTGCCCTGCTGCGATGGTCGAAGGCTCCCGAATTCTCGAAGGACTTCTTCGGACTCGGAATCGTGCCCCGCGATGCCTATCACGACCTTGGCGAAATGCGCGGCGGTCGGAAGGTTCCCGTCTTGCTTCAGCAAGCGCATGATCGTCCGGTTGGCTTCGACATCGGTCCGAGCGACTCCAAATGCGTCGAACGCGAACTCCTCAACCGCAAGACCTGGGGTCGCGTCGGCGAATACTTGTTTGATCATCACCAGGGAATTTTCGCGCGAGAACGCCGGAAGATCGGTCAACATTCGCTGCGCCTCCGCTTGCCTGCCGCTCGCGAGCAGGTACATCGCTGCCAGCCTCAGGTCGTACGCTTGCAGCCAACCCCGGTCGAAGCTCGCAATCCGTCGCTGCATTTCGGCGGCGTGGACCGGATCCCCCAGGGCCGCGACAGCGCGCACGAACGTCCTGGCGGGACGCGACACCTCCATCGGCGTCGGGTGGGCGCCACTCGAGCGGAAGCGGCACTGCTCGGGGTCGATCTCAACAACGTCGAGGGTCGGAATCACGCGGAACAGGAACACAGCCGGCGCCCCCATTTTCAGAGCCTGGGGAGGCGCGGTGACGATCGAGGGGTCCCGGTACCAGACGCGCAGCGCCTGAAATCGGTGGATGTGTGTATGCACGCCGAGAGGGCCGCTTGAGGCGACAGAGACAAGCGCGAGCGACCCGTGCGGCAGGGTCGGGTGAAGCGTCTTGAATCCGGCTTCGACTTGAAGGAGCGCGTTGGACGTTCTTTCGAGATTTGCCTCGCAGGCGACACCGGCTCCTGTCCCCGTGCCTCGGGTCCATATTCCGGCGGCCAAGAATGCGATCAGAACTGCTCCGGCGAGTCGCGCCGATGTCCGGGAAAGGGCGCTTCCGATCAGTAGGGAGGTTCCAACCGCCGGGAAGGCGGCGTAATGGGGATTCCAAGCTCGAACGAGGCCTGTGGTAAGAGCCAGCGGAAGGACCGCGAGCAGCGCCCCCAGGATCGTCACGCGGACCGCGGCCGGCTTGAGCGACGGCGCGGCCGAGCCCTCAGCGGGACGAAAGCAGAGCCATACCGCGGTGGCAACAATGAACACCCCCACGACCCCGAGCACCAGCCTGCCTTCAAGCAATCTCCCGGCCGCGCCTGGGACGGGGAGATTAGCCAAGGTAAGAATCATGGAGACCAAAAAGCTCGCGCGTCCCGCCGCGCCGACGCCGACCAAGTCGCCCTCTGTACCGCTCATGACCTGGTGCGCAATGACGCGAACGCCCGGTGCGATTGCGCCCCATGCGAGGATGACGGCGAGGAACGGCAGGATCTGCCTCGCTGTGCCCCGCGCTGGCTGCCGCCCAAGAATCCATGGAAGACATGCGGCTACTGGGACGAAGGCCAGTGCTGTTTCCTTGGAGAGCGCGGCCGCGGCCAGAATCAGGGCCGACCACACCGGCCTGTCGCGAAGGGCAAGCTTCAGGCCGGCGATACCGAGAAGAATCGCAAGCAGATCCTGAACGCCGCTCGCCCAGGCGACCAAGAGCGGGACGGCACCCAGGGACGCAAAGGCGATTCCGGCAAGAACGCCCGCTCGCGGAGAAGACAACTCAACGACAAGGGAGACGAGCAAGGCGACCGCGACCGCGAGGATGGCCCCGTTCACGATGTGGCCGGCGATGGGCGACCCGTTCCCGAGAATCCACATCGCACAGAAACCCAATTCGCGTGACAGGGGCCGGTAAAAAACCGTTTGCGGGTCGGGGAGAAGAAATGTCGGCCGGAAGGCGAGAACGCGGCTCAGGAAGTCGAAGTCGTCCCAAAGCCAAGTGAACCTGTAACCCGGAAGGGCTAGGAACACCGCGAGCGCGGATGGCAAGGCCAGCCCGACCGCTCTCGGCCATCGGGAGGGTCGTTTGCTGACCTTCGCGCGAGGCGGTGACGCCCCCTGGCGATCCCGACGATGTCGAGCCACCGGCTCACCCTACCCGAACAGGATTCCCGTTGCCATATCGGGCGGGCCACGGGCCGGCGCAGGCGGGCTACCCGTTTAAGCGCGGTTCGTGTACGCTCAACGCGGTCGAATTCTTCCCCCAGCCTCTATTCCACTCACACGGGGGTGCATCGTGGCAGGAGTGAACAAAGTCATTTTGGTGGGCAACTTGGGCTCGGACCCGGAGATCCGGACCACGCCGAGCGGGCAGCGCGTGGCCAATTTCCGCATGGCGACTTCCCGCGGCTGGACCGGCCAGGACGGCCAGCGCCAGGAGAAGACCGAGTGGCACTCGATCGTCGCCTGGGGGAAGCTCGCCGACGTCTGCGAGAAGTACCTCAACAAGGGAAAGCAGGTCTACGTGGAAGGCCGGCTTGAGACCCGTTCCTGGCAGGACAAGGAAGGGCAGACGCGGTACAAGACCGAGGTCATCTGCGAGTCGATGCAGATGCTGGGGCGTGCCGGCGCGGATCGAAACGGAGATCCAGCGGCCGACTCGCCTTCGCGGGGCGGTGCGCCCGACGAGTCGATGGCGCCCGCGGGCGGCGGCGGCTCGGACGACGATCTGCCGTTCTAGCGAGCCTGGCCGTGTAGGACGGGGATTGCGCCCTGACCTACGCGGAAATCACTGAATGTAGCCGAGTGAGCGGAGCCTCGCGCGCAATTCCTCGTCAACGGGGGAGCGGAGGGGCTCTTCGCTTCCCCCCTTCGGGCGCGCGGTCTCGTACGTTGCGAGGTGCTTCTCGTGCCCCAGGCGCTTCAGCACGCCCGGCATGAGCGCATCCTCGATCGGGCGCCCGTCCATATCGACGGCGGTGGGGAGTCCGTAGAGCGCGAGGACGGTGGGTGTGATGTCGAGCACCGTCGCGCCCGAGATGTTCGCGTCCCGCTTCACGTCCGGTCCCATCATGAGGACGATCCCGTCGACCTTGTGGGCGCCGACCCCTTTGCCCCCTCCCTGGAAACCGTGGTCGGAGCAGACGATCACGTTCGTCTTCGGGCCCGCCTCGCGGAGGAAGTCGCCGATCAGCCGGTCGGTGAACACGTAGTAGTTCGGGACGATCCGCTTCAGCCAATCGTACTCCGCGTCCGAGGAGACGAACTGCGAGTTGTTCGGCAGGTCGATGTCCCAATAGACGTGCGACACCTCGTCGACACCGCGGAAGTAGACCGTGAAGAAATCGGGATGCGAGGTGCGATAGAGGTGCATGGCGACTCGATAGAACGTCATGTCGGCCGCGTAAATCCATCGCAGTTGTTGGACGAGGGATTTCTGGCGCTCCGTGACCTTCGTGGTGTCGATCGCGGGCACGAACTGAAACAGCTCGGCCCACGATACGCTCTCGGGGGTGCGCCGAAGCGCGGCCACCAGGGAGTCCAGCGAGGCGGGGTAGGTCCGCCGCGTGTCGCGGGCTCCCCAATCGGCGAGCTCGTATTGCACGTAGTCGGTGATCAGAGAGCCGTTCACCGGCTGCGCCGGCCAAGTGGTCCACCATCCGACGACGCCGACCTTTTTCCCAAGGGAGCCCAAAATGTCCCAGATCGGCCGGGCTCGCCAGAGGTTGGAGGTCACCATCGGATCTGATTCGGCCGCCGCGCTGTCGCCGCGCGCCCGGGCCGCCGAGCGTTCTCTCTCACCCTGCTTGACGAAGAAGTCCGAGACACCGTGCTTCTTGGGGACCTTGCCGGTGGCGATGCTGGCCCAGATGACCGGGCTCTTGGTGAGTGGCTCGAGGGAGCGAAGCTTGCCGGACGCCCCGGTATCGCGAAGTTTCGCGAAGGCGGGCACCCTCTTCTGGTCGAGCAGGGGACCGAGCACGTCCCACTCCCCTGCGTCGACCCCAATCAGGAGGACCTTGGGCCGGGGCTTCTCGCCGGCTCCCGCGCAGGTCCATACTCCGAGACCGAGAGTAACGCCGACGACCAGGCCGAGGAGATGCCGGGCGCGGCGCCGAGGGCGCTGAATCAATGGGTCTCCGGGAGCGGTATGGGGGCGGATCGGATCAATCCTCGGATGCTAGCATTCGATCGATTGGCGTACCAGTGACACCACTTGGAGGGTCCGCTGGTTCCCGCCGGAGGCGGGTTGGGCCTTGGTGGGGCCCGGTGCGAGCGGTGAAACCTTGACTTGGAGCCCGAATCCACCTAGCTTCAACCGGTTTCCCACCTAGATGTGCGCGCCGCTAGCTCAATTGGCAGAGCAACTGACTCTTAATCAGTAGGTTCTAGGTTCGATTCCTAGGCGGCGCACCAATTTCTGCATGGGCGGGTTGGGTGGCGCGGTATTCGGCTTGCTCCCAGAGAACCCGTGCGAGAAAGATCAAGATGGATCATCCGGTTTCCGCGACCGCATAGGGCGCCTGCGCAAATCGGATACCCATTAGCCGAAGAGCTTCCTTGCCTCGGACCGTCAAATCGGTGATGAAGAGGAACTGGTCGCGGCTCTCCTTCACGTAGGCTTTCAGCCGGTATTGTGTTCCCCACGGTTTTTCCATGACGATCACAGAAATGGGTGTGTCAGATTTCCGATAGGAGCTGCTTTCTGCAATCTGCGCCAGCCGCGCCCTTACGCCGACGGCGTCGTGGTCGGGGTGCAGGTAGAACTCCGCGACACACAGCAGGCTTCGATTGCCGCTGGTGGCGTTGGCGATGCTCGCCGACCAGATCCGGGAGTTGGGAACGATAACCTCCGTATCGTCTGCTGTCACGATTCGGGTCGCTCGCAGCTCGATCGACTTGACCTCCCCGTAGACTCCTCCCAGTTCGATCCAATCCCCCGGCTGATAGGTGTTGTCCAGCACGGTCACGAATCCGGCGACTAGGCTACTTCCGTAGTCCTTGAACGCGAAGGCAAGCGCCAGACCCACGCTCGCAGCCACCGCAACGGCATTGCCAAGGGTAGGCTCGAGAAAAATTGGGACGATGACGATCAGTGCCCCAACTCCGATCAAGAGACGGACGATAGGCAGCGCGCGCAGGATCGGGAGCCGCAAACGCGGCGAGACTCTCTCCGCGATTCCGCGGAGCAAGCCTCGGAGAAGAAAGGACACGAGCCTTGCCACGACTAGCACGCCGAAGGCAAGCAACATGTCTTGCCAGGTGAGTTTCTCCAGATGAGCCCAGGTCGCAAGATCTATGCTCATGTCAGTTTACCTTCCGTTTTCGGGAGAGCGAGTGTCACGAACGCGCACTCTTGGCGTCACCTGACTAGAAGTCGACTGTTCTACCTATCCGGATAGGAGGCAAAGACGCCGCATCATACCTGGAATCTGACCGCCTCGGCCATGCGCAACGACTGTAGTCTAACTGTAGTTGACGCAACCGGAGCTGGCCGTCGCGAACGGGGAGTATTGACCTGCGCGGAGCAGGGCCAACGTGGGGTCTTCGTTACATTTCGTGACATTTCGCGCCGGTTCGTGACATCCCGGGCGCCGACTCTTAATCAGTAGGTTCTAGGTTCGATTCCTAGGCGGCGCACCATTCCTGCTCCTCTCCAGCCGCTACGCTGGCGGAGTGCCAAGGCTCGCTGATAGCCTTCCGGCGGACTCACGGAATGCGGGATCGGGGTGGATCCGCTCCTCTCGCAGGCATGCTTCCGTGAACTTGATGGCGTGCTCATCCCGCGTCGCGACGGCGCGATCGATCAACTCGTCGTCCTCGATGATCTGTGGCTCGAACCCGATGCTCGGCGTGTGACCGACGGCGGCGTAGAGGCCCGCCGCCGCCTGCCAGGCATATCGAACCGCGGTCCGGGCGTCGGCCTCCTCCAGGAACGGCAGCAGCATCCGGAGCGCACTTGGCCCCGTCACCGAATGGATGAATGAGAAGGCGGCGCTGTCCATGTTGGCGATGAAGACGCGTGCGAAGGTCGCTGTGATCCCCGAAATAGTGCGCACCGGGTCAGGTATCGCGATCAGGTCCACGACCGGCAGGAAGGGCGTGAAGTCATTCAGCGATGCGAGCTCATCAGAAATCAGACCGTTGACCCGACGCTCTTCGGGAAGAAAGGGAACGTCGAGGAGCGCGAGAGGGGGCGTAGCCGACCCGGACCGCGCCCCAGACGGGACACCCGGCATCTCTTGGTACCGGGCCGCCCAAAACGCCAGGCCCTCGGCTAGCTCGCCTAAGCGAAGATCAGTCTCGCTGTCGGAGAGGCTGCGCGCGGCGTGCGCTGTTCGAATCAGGCCGTGGAAACCGGCCGCGGCCAGACCCGGAGCCAAGCGCGGCACCCACTGGGACAGCGTGGACCGCCACCCGTCCTCGGTTAACGCCTCATCGAACAGTTGGCGCCAGTCGGCTACGCGCTCGAAGTCGCCCAGCGCGGGCCGCCAAAGACGGCGATCGACGGTCTCTCTGGGGGAAGGCCGTCGATCAAGCCGCTCACGGTACCTCTCGACCCATCCCACCATGGCCTCACCGCGACCCAGACGGAGCAACGCCTCTGCCGCCATTGGACCATGGTTTGAAAGACGGCGGAACTCAGGGCCGTACCCTTGGAGAAGTTCCAGCGCCGTATCAATCGTCTCTGCCATCTAGTCCCCTTTGGCACTCGTCGGGTTGTCCCGTGAATTGTCTGGAATCGCCGTGCTCCTCGACTGGGCGATTGTCCTACGTGTCCGAATGGGAGGCAACGGGGCAGCTGATCAAGCTAGGTCGAACGCAGGATGTGCGCCCGCCTAGCGGGGCAAGGCTGTAGTTTAAGTATAGTTGATGCAACCGGAGTTGCCCGTCGCGAACGGGGAGTATTGATTCCTAGGCGGCGCACCAACTTATGCCAGCGACTCGCGCGATCCCTCTCGTAGCGTTTCCTTCGCCTTGGAGACCCAGTTCGGCGGGGGGGAAGAGGCCCTCTGCCGCAGGATCAGATTCAGCTGTGCGGCATGGTGTTGAACGTGCCGCATGTTGTAGAGGAGGAGCTCCGCCACACTCGTGTCCGGTCTCGACGGCACCTTTCGCTCGAACGCTTCCCTCGCGTTCAACGCTGCGATCGTCGCGAGGGACTTCCGGCGACAATGTTCCAGATAAGGGCGGAGCTCATCTTTTGTATAGGGCCGTTCGGGTAGCACGCCTTCAGGTGCGAACTCCCCGGTGGTGAATGGCGCCGGCGGACTGAATTCCTCTTCCCGCTGGTCCGATAGATAGAAGTCGAGCCAGAAGAGCGTGTGATATACCAGGTACCAGAAACCGACGACGTCATGGCGAGCCCACTCGGGTCGCCTGGATGGATCGCTCCAAACGTCATCCGGGCACGCGTCGATCGCATTTTCGAGCATTTGAATCGCCGCTCCGAACTGCACCCAGAGGACACTCTTGAAGTCGCGCTCCATTCACATACCCCCCTTACCGTTCAGATCGGTATTCCATTCATTCGAGGCGAGTGCCGGTCCGACCGCCTCGGCCCCAAACCACCCGGCCATCTGTACGCGGCCGTCGGCAATGTCGGATTCCGCATGATCAACTGTAGTGTAACTGTAGTCGACGCGATTGGAACTAACCGTCGCGAACCGAGAGTATTGACCGGCGCGGAGCGGGGTCAAGGCGGCGCACCAACCTACACAGGACCGAACAACGGTAGGGCGGCGCGCAGGACTAGGAATGCCACAATCCCTACAATGACCGTTGCCAATAGGTGTTTCGAGCGCCACATCACCAGCGCGGCGAGCAGCGTCGCCACCAGCGGGATCGCATCGGGGGGCCGCTGGATTGGTTTGTTGTTGGGCAGAAGAACCACTGGAATGACAATCGCCGCCAGCACGGACGGCGCGACGTAGCGCAGGGCGTCAAGAATGCGCTTGGGCATATCGATCTTGCCGACCAGCGCCAGCATCGGGTAGCGGATCAGAAACGTTACCAGCGCCATGCCGCCGATCATCAGGCCCTCATTCATTGGTGACCTCCTGTGACCGCGCGACCGGCGTAACATCGCTGTCCAACGCTCCCAGTCTTTCAACCTGATCTTCTCGAAATAGCGACTTCCCGATTACGCCAGCAACTACTCCTGCCAGTGCGGCCAGCATCAAGCCCAGCCGGTTTGGAAGCGGATTTGCAATCAGCGCGACCACCCCGGCGGCGATCACCGCGAGGCCCGTTGAGCGGTTTCGCAGCATCGACACAACCATGCCGGTAAAGGTGACGGTCGCCGCGAACTCAAGCCCCCAGCCCTGCGGGTTAGGGATGGTCCGCCCTGCTATGATCCCCACCAGCGTGCAGAGCTGCCAGTTGGCGTACATCACCGCCGACGAGCCCAAGAAGTACCACTGGCCGTAAGGAAGTGCCCCGCGCTCCTCAAAGCGTTTGAAGACGATCACGAAGGTTTCGTCCGTGAGGGTAAAGCCCATCAGCGGAAGCCACCGAGCCTTGACGTGGCGCAGGTACGGCGCGAGGGTGGCGCTGTACAGCGCGTGGCGCAAATTGACTACAAAGGTGGTGACCACGATGAACAACGCGCTCACGTTCTGGGCAACCAGCCCGGTGGCGATGAATTGGGCCGACCCGGCGAACACAAACAGCGACATCGCCTGCGCGCCAAATGGGCTGAGCCCGGCGTTGACCGCCAGCGCGCCGAATATGATCCCGAATGGGAGCGCGGCGACGTCCATCGGGATTGTGTCGCGCATCCCGGCCAGAAATTCACTTCTGGGGGTAGAGACGGGAGTCATGAAGTCTTCCTTGATTGCCACGGACGCTTCGATTCCTTGGCGGCGCACCATTTTAGCTCAACGATCTCTTAGCTCGTCCTCAAAGTGCTACATTCGCTAGTCGTGGCCCCAGGCTCCCCTCGACATGACTTCGACGGACGTGTCGCCCTGATCACGGGCGCGGCTCGCGGACTCGGGCGCGCGGCCACGCAGCGTCTCATTGCGCGCGGAGCATCGGTCGCGGTGAATGTCCGCGATCAAAAGCGCGCCGACGCGCTGGCTCGACAGCTTGGTGCCCGGGCCTTCGCCGTGCCCGGCGACGTGACCGATTCCGACGCGCCGGACACAATTATTGAAAAGGTGCTGGAGCGGTTCGGGCGGCTCGACATCCTCGTCAACAACGCGGCCTACGCGCACTCCGCCCGATTCGAAACCCTCACCGCGGACGAGTGGCGCCGCGCGATCGAAGTGAACCTCACCGCGCCCTTTCTCCTCACCAAGGCGGTGGTCCGGCCGATGAAGGCGCGAAAGTACGGGCGCATCGTCAACATCTCCTCCCTCGCCGGGAAAACGGTGAGCACCCTGGGTGGCGCGCACTATACGGCGTCCAAGGCCGGGCTCCAGGGACTCACCCGGGCCGCAGCCAAGGAGCTTGGACAGTTCGGGATCACCGTGAACGCGATTTGCCCGGGGATGATCGACACCGAGCTGACACGCGAGCACGCAACACAGGAGCAACTTGCCGCCCTCGCGGCGAGCTATCCGATCGCCAGGCTCGGGACAACCGAAGAGGTTGCAGACCTGATCTGTTTCGTCGCCTCCGAGGCGGCGGGATACATCACGGGGGCGTCCTTCGATATCAACGGCGGTGACTTGATGCTATGAGGCCAGGCGTTGGGCCTCCTTCGACATCACTAGCTGACTGCCGCGCCGCGTGTTCTTCCTTACTCCGGAGTACCGTTCCAGATGTCCGCGACGCATCGCCACCTTCCGTCTGCCTCGCGTCGCCACACGGTCACGCCTTTGGCATGAATCGTTCGGATCGTCCCTTTGGAGTCTGGAACCGTGTAACGACTCCGGCCAATCGAGTACGCTAGGTCCCCACTGGACGCGACTTTGATTTCGCCGGCGTCCCAGTGAACACTGAAGCCCGGGATCGCGAAGGCACCGGCCATGTATTCCTTGATCGCCGCCCGCCCGGCGACTGGTGCCTGATCGGGCGGGAACATGATCCCATCATCGGCCATCGCGTTGACACTCGCCTCCAGGTCGTGAGCCGCAGCGGCGGCAGCCCAGGCGCTGTCCGCGGCGGCCACTGCACGCCGAACCCGTTCCAGATCCGGTGACGAGGTCGCGCATCCGACGAGGATGGAGCAAGCACAAAGGGTGAATGACACCATGCGCCCAGAGAACATCAGGTCCTCCCGTGTTTGTGGCCCGGCAGCGTCAAATGATCTTTGCCCCTCGGTCGCGAAGGAGCTCGCGGAGAACGGATCTATGGCAGCGAGACTCATCTTCGCAATAGCAGCCCACGGAGAAGTTCGAGTCATGGGAGAGAGCAACCAATAGATCAAGCACTCGGTTGTTTTCGGGAATCGCCATCTCCGCGCGATAGAGCTTCACGAACGCGCCCCACTCGCGCTGAGATTTTGCGCCCAGACCCATCTTGACCGTCTGCGGTGAAGGCGCCAGGTTCGGAAGCCAGACGTCGTACCAGTTGCCGGATGAAAACTCAGACTTCGGAATTCCACGGGGCGGGCGCCTGACCGTGCCGATCCGCAGCCCTTCGTGCGGAGCTCGATCGGTACCCAGTCGAACGATCCGAACGGCCATGGATTCTAATCGGCCAGGGGTCGATTGAGCTCGGTGCGCCAGCTCGCCGGGTCCGGGTTCGAGTCAGGGTGTGTGATGTAGCACTCCCAGAGGTCCGGGCCCGGCGTGTGCCCCTCGGCCGAAATCCAGCCCATGAGCTCTTTCCACGCCGCGGGGAGGCCCTCGTAGGGTCCTTGATACACCGTCTGTGCCACTCTCATCGCGGGCCACACGGTCGGTTTCATGCGGCCCGCGGCAACCACGGGCCGGCTTACGGGGACGCTCAGCTCGAAGTCAAAGATGTCTGGCGACATTTTGAGATGATGCGTGAACACCGGGCCGGCTGGCTCGATCCCCTGAGCCGCGAGGGCGGCCATCAGCTCGCCAACGCCTGGTCCGAACACTTTCGACATCTCAGCCCTCGGAATTGTCATGTGGATGCTGGCGGTGATCCGGGGCGTCGTCTGGGTAATGCGCGGCGTGTCTAGCATGGCGTGTCCTTTCGGTTGCGGCGACCGGCTGTGGCGCTCTCCGATCAGCTAGTCGAACAGCGGGGCGCACATTCGACACTCACCCCGGACTGAATTCCTGATAACGCTCTGGGGCGTACCGACTGGCCAGCAAACCGGTCGCTTCCTCGACGTTGATGGTCTGCACAAGGACGCCTTCCTGGCCATAAGGCAGGTGCGCCTGGCAGCGGCCCGAGGGTGTGATGAGGGATGTTGCAGACTCCTGGAAGCGTAGGGCGTAATTCACGCTGGCGAAGTAGATGGTGTTCTCCATGCTCCGGAGCAGCATCGCCTTCTCGTAGTAGGGTCCGCCGGACGCGCCCCACTCCGTCAATCGGACGCCCTCGTGGTTGCTCCCCGTGTGCTGGGGATGAAACACGATCTTGGCGCCCCGCTTCGCCGCCCATCGCACCGTCTCGGGATAGCGCCAGCCCTCGTGGCAAATGACGACACCGAACTTAATCCCTCGAATCTCGAAGAGCCGCCGGGTATCCCCCGGCACGTAGAACCGGTCCTCGGTCGGGTCGATTTGATTCTTGGTTTGGTACCCCTGAAGTCGGCCCTGGGCATCGATGACAAAGGCGGCGATTTGCCGACCCGCCTCCGTGGGCCGTTCCATCCCGAGAATCGTGGCCACAGAATACATTCGTGCCCACAGCGCCACGGCGTGCAGAGCCTTGTCGTATTGCGGGGGATCGAAGGGGGATACCTCGAAGTCCTGTCCCCGCAGACCTGGGAGATAGGCTTCCGGGAAGCACACGATCTCCGCGCCCTGGGCGGAAGCCTCTGACAGGAGGCGCTTGATCTTGTCCAGGCCCTCGTCAAGGGTCGAGGCCACGCTGGGCGAGGCCAGACCGATGATCACGGAAGCCCCGCGTGGATGGGGGGCTCACTGCACGACCGGATAGATTTCATCAGCGCCTTGCGAACTTGAGGTGCGTCACCACTGGCGTGGCGACTGTCCGGACCAGCTCGGGGCCGCGCAGATCGGCGCCCACACCCTCGAACAGCCGTTCGCCGCTTCCGAGGAGGATCGGTACGACGTGGATCTCCATCTAGTCGACGAGGCCCGCCCGCCGCTAGATACTGCTGCGCGGCACGGGCTCTGCCGGCGAGTGACACGTCTTTGCCGCCCGCGGCTCTGCGCGATTCGTGCAGACGCATGCCGCCGATCCCGAGCGGGTTGTCCACGCTCTGCTTGGGACCGGCTACGAAGCCGTCGAGCGACATCGAGATCACGAGGCGCAGCTTGGGCACGCCCTACCCTCCCTCGGAAGCCGGCGCTCGCACGCTCAACCCTGCTCTCGCGCAGGCGACTCTGATACTGTTCATATCCGTCTTGAAATGCAACTGCGCTGGAGGATGCATGCCTGACCCATCGAAGCAATTCATCAGGGATTCGCGGGCGTTCCTGGCCGAGGACTTCATGCCGAAGATCGAGCGCTGTCTGGCTCAACTCACGCCGGAGCAGGTCTGGTCCCGGAGCAACGACCCCTCGAACAGCATTGGCAACCTGTTGCTCCACCTGACCGGGAGCAGCCGTTACTGGGCGGTCGAGGTAATCGGCGGCAAGCCGATTGGACGCGTTCGTCAAGCTGAGTTCGACCGGCGTGAGCTTGTCTCGCCCGATAAGTTGATGTCCGATCTCCGCGCGGCCATGAGCGAAGTGGACCGTCAGCTGGCGGGACTCTCCGGCGAGGCGCTTCTCGAACTCCGGGCCACGCGCGACGAGAAGCTGACCGTGTTGTGGTGCATCTACCACCTCGTGGAACACTTCGCGATGCATACGGGGCAGATCCTATCCATGACGAAAGCCTTCGTCGGAGAGCTCCGGCCTGCTCGGGAGCTCAAATGATCATCTGCGCCGTGAGGTCGGGCGCGAGCTCCCCCCTTAGCGGCGGCGCGCAAGCTCCCAGTGTCGATAGCACGAGATCTCATGGTCGTTCACCATCCCGACCGCCTGCATGAAGGCGTACATGATGGTGGAGCCGACGAACCGGAAGCCGCGCTTCGTGAGATCGATGCTGAGCGCATCCGATACCCGCGTCCGCGCGGGAACTTCGCGCAAGCTTCTCCGCCGATTCTGAAGCGCCTTCCCATCCACGAATTGCCATACGTAGTCGTTGAAGGTACCGAACTCGTTCCTCACGTCGAGAAACGCGCGGGCGTTCGACACGGTCGACTCGATTTTGAGGCGGTTTCGCACAATGCCCGGATTCTTCATGAGGGACGCCCGGCGCCTCGAATCGAAGCGCGCGACACGCACCGGATCGAAGCCGGCGAACGCCTCGCGGTAATTCTCGCGTTTTCCCAGAATTGTGCTCCACGAGAGCCCCGCCTGTGCGCCCTCCAAGGTCAGAAATTCGAAGAGGCGCCGATCGTCGTGCACCGGCACGCCCCATTCCTTGTCGTGGTAGCGACGCATGAGGGGGTTGTCCCCGGCCGCCCACCCGCAGACTCGCTTGCTCGATCGTTTCATCCAGGAATCCCCCCCATTCGCGCGGCGTTCCGCAGCGAGCCGAATTATGGACGGTGCTCCCGGTCTCTGGTAGCACGATTGCCCTCATCAGAATGGCCCGTCGGGACTTCCACCGAATTCCCTCAACCTCCGAGCCGTTGGGGCCGACAAATCGAGGAGAATTTCGCCAGTTCGTGGTCGCCAGCCCGAGGAGTTCTCCGGTGCCGCAACGTCCCAAAATCCTGGTCGTCGATGACGAACCGACGAACCTGGCCATCATCGAAGAGCTTCTCGGAGAGGAGTGCGACGTCACCGGATTGTTCGACGGACGGGAGGCGCTTGAAACCGCCAAGCGGTTGAAGCCGGCCGTCGTTCTTCTGGACATCATGATGCCCGTCGTCAGCGGGTACGACGTGTGCCGGAGGCTGCGCGCGGAGTCGACGCTCAAGCACCTCAAGGTGATTCTCGTCTCAGCGAACGCGAAGATCGAAGAGCGCGTACGCGGATACGATGCGGGCGCCGACGACTACATCGTGAAGCCGTTCTCACCCGATGAATTTCGCGCCAAGGTGCACGTCTACCTTCGACTAAAGACTGTGGAAGAGGTGGACGAGTTCCAGAGCAGGCTGCTGACGCTGCTCGGTCACGAGCTCCGAACCCCGCTGTCCGAGATTTTCGCGCCTGCCGAGATGCTCTCCGATCAGGGCACCATGAGCGACTCGGAGCGTCGGGACCTCGCCGGAATTATCTTGGTGGGGGCCACCCGCCTTCTTCGGTTCATTGATAGCGCGACCTTCCTCGCCTCGATCCGCAGCGGACAGATCTCGATGGAATGCGTCGCGACCGACTGTGTTCCGCTGATCCATCAGGCGATCGCATCTGCCCACGAGCGACTCGCGGCTCGCGATTGCAACGTGGAGATCGAGGGCCCTCCATCTCTCATCGGCTGCATCCATCCTGGCCATCTCTTCACGATTTTCGAGTCGCTCCTCGACAATGCAATTCGCGTCAGCCCACGCGGGGGTCCCATTGGAATTCGGATCGGGACAGACCCGATGCGGCCCTTTGTCTCGTTCATCGACCGCGGGCCGGGGATCGACCCCGTAAATATTGTTACGCTCTTCGATGGACTTGACGTGTCGGACATTGAGCACCACTCCTCGGGCCACGGCCTGAGTCTCGTGGTCGCGCGGAGGCTTATCTTGGCCATGGGCGGAGACCTCTCGGCCGAGTCCAGCATAGGGCACGGCTCGGAGTTTCGCGTCACGCTCCCTTTCATCGAACAGGCCGCGGGAGCGCTCTCGTAAGTCGAAGGAATCGCGCATGTTCCCTGCCGGTGATCCATGTTCCGCCGGCGACCACCGCCCGCCAAGACCCATTCCCTACCTAAAGATAGCGCCCCGAACTACCGATTGGATCAGGGAATAGGGCAGCGTCGCACCTCTTGCCTGAGGGCCCTGGATGGAACGCACTCGCGTACTTGTCGTCGATGACGAGAAGACGGTCCAATACGTACTGACCACGCTGTTCCAGCAGCAGGGCTATGAAACCGCTTCGGCCGGATCCGCGGAAGAGGCGCTTTCGAAGCTCGACCAGGGTCCGGTCTCCGTCGCGTTCCTGGACATCGTCCTCCCCGGGATGAACGGACTCAGCCTCCTCGATCGGATCAAGGAGCGAGATCCGGACGCGGCGATCATCGTGATGACGAGCCAGTCCTCCGCTAAGACCGCCGTCGATGCCCTCCGCAAGGGGGCCTACGACTACATCGACAAGCCGTTCGAGCTGGACCACGTCGTCGCCGTCGCTGAGCGCGCGGCATCGGAGCGACGCCTCCGTCTCGAGAACCGGCGCCTTCAGGAAGAGCAGTCGCGGCAAAACAAATTCCTGCAGGAGGCGGTGAAGCGCCTCGGCTCCCTGAATTCCGCCGGCACCGGCCTTGCCGCGATTACGTCCATTGAAGAGCTCCTCGACTTCATCGTCGAGCTGGTCTCGAAGGAGCTCGACGCAGAGCGCGTTTCGCTCATGCTTGTGAACGAGCAGGGCACGGAGCTCTCGATCGCCGCGTCCCGAGGCCTCGACAAGAACATCGTGACCCAGACCCGCGTGCCTCTCGGGTCGGGGGTCGCCGGCCGCGTGGCCAAGGAAGGGAAGCAGCTCTACTCGAACGGCGATCCGCTGGATGC
>Ga0137395_10000430_pt1 | contig 17349 bp, 16 predicted proteins | sample czobulk216metaG_FD_108283 | JGI IMG/M metagenome (GOLD analysis project Ga0137395, IMG submission 108283) | Vadose zone soil microbial communities from Angelo Coast Range Reserve, California, USA - czobulk2.16 metaG | ecosystem: Environmental > Terrestrial > Soil > Vadose zone | place: USA...
GGCGCGACTGGCGCGACAGGCGCAACCGGCCCAACCGGGCCTCAAGGTCCTGCAGGTCCAGCGGGCGCAACTGGTCCTCAGGGTCCAGCGGGTCCGACCGGGCCGGCCGGTGCTCCGGGTCTCGGCCTGATCTTTCGTTCGCAGACGGTTTCTGCAGGCGGGCCGCTCGCGCTTGGTCCGACCAACGCGACGATGATTTACCTGGTGGAAATGCCGCCGTCGTCAAACAGCCTGACGCTGACGCTCCCGCCGGCGGCGACAGCCACATCGCGATTCCTGACAATCAGGCGCGTCGACTCGCGCGGCACGGTGTTCGTCAAGCCGGCCGCCGGCGACGCGCTCGAAGGACGCGGCCGCGAACGTCCGCAGGACGCGATCCCGCTCACCAGCCGCGCCGACTACGTCACGGTGGTGTCGGACGGCATGGCCTGGTTCGTCTTTGCCGATGGCAGGTAGCGTGAGAACTGAAGGGATCTTCAGCGGCGGCGGCTGAGCGTCGTCGCGAGCGCGTCGAGTTTCTTCGCGATCACGCGGATCTGGAATTCGTTCGCGGGATGGCGATAGAGGGTCTCGAAGTCGCGATCAGACACACCGCGGATCCCCACGAGGTCGTGGGCGAGCCGAACCTTCGCTCCGAAGCGGCGCTCGTACTCGACCGCGGTTTCTGCTTCAAAGCGCTCGAAGTTGTCTTCGTCGCGCTGCCAGGTTGCCGGACGCGGGTGCGGCGGTGCCGCTCGATCCCTCGCGCCTGCGAACCCGTTGACGCGGGCGGAGAGCTCGCGGAGCGCGAGAATCAGGTCGGCCTTCTGCTGCGCGGCGCGATAGTCGAAGTCGCGCTCGGTAATCCATTCCCTGGTGCCGAGCCAGCCGAATCCAATCGCGAGCAGCATCACGAACGCGACCAGCCGTTCTTCACGGCCGAATGACGCGCCGGCCGTCGCGACCCACGCGATCAGCCTGACGGCCAGCGATACTGCGAGGATCGACACACACGCAGACGCCACGGAGAACGCCGGCGGACTCGAGCGGACGGCGAAAACGGCGAAGCCGGCCGACGTCGCCGCCGCCGTGCCCATGGTCCACCAACCGCACGCCCGTCGAACAGCATCCATGAGAGTCCCGCGAAGACCGGCGGATGCCGCCAGCATACTCCGAGTTACACTGCAGCATCCGCGAGTCGAGACACAAAACCATGCGATTGCGGCCATCCATGCCGCTGCTCGCTGCCTTCGCCGGCATGCTGCTCGCCGGTGCCTGCAGACGCGGCGACCCGGTGCCGCAGGCCCCTTTCACGGGATCGCCGGGCCCGCCCATTTCGGTCACCGGCGCAGAAAAGATCGTCTGGGATCAAGCCGCGATCGGCGCCACGCAGCTCGCGCGTTACCACTTCATCGTGTACGTCGACGATGTTCCGCAGGAACTGGCTGGCACCACGTGCGACACGACGCCCGCGACGACGCCCGCCAACGGGATGTTTCCATGTACGGCGAAACTCCCGAAGCTGTCTTCCGGCCCACACGCATTGCAACTGGCCGCGGAGGAGATGGATGGGCCGCGACGCCGCGGAGCGAGGTCGGGGACGCTGCTGCTCGACGTGCAGCCGGCACAAACGTCAGAGAAATAGCTGAGCTCGTTACGGCTCAGTCTGACGTACCCCCGACTGTCGGCTACACTTGCATCACCTGAACAATGCGAGCCTCGACTCTGCGGCACGCACGGTGGCTCTGCATCGTCGTCACGCTGATCGAGGCGGCGTGCGGCGGTGACAGCAGCTCTTCATCTTCTCCGCCGCCTCAAGCGCCATCAACCGGATCGCCTTCCTCACCATCGGGCGCGATCACCGTCACCGGGACCGAAAAAATCGGATGGGACCAGCCGGCCGACAGCGCCAGCCAGCTCTCGCATTACCACTACCTCGGCTATGTGGACGACGTGTCGCAGGTGCTGACGACTGTCGCATGCGCCGGGACGTCGACGAATGGCGCGTTCGCGTGCGCGGCGAGCCTGCCGAAAATGTCGGTTGGCTCTCACCGGTTCGAGATCGCCGCCGAAGAGATCGACGGGGCGCATCAACTGGGCGCGAAATCGCCCACGCTGCTCCTCAACGTCGTCGCGTCCAAGCCCGCGGCGGCCGCGGTCACGGCCGCTGTCAGTGAGCCTCCCCGGAACGTCACGAGCTTCGACGGCATTCAACTCGTGGCCGACACGCTGGCCACCGGATTGGCGGCGCCCTCCTCACTCGCCGCCGCTGCCGACGGCCGGGTGTTCATCGCAAATCGTGACGGCAGCATCCTCGTCTGGCAGAACGGAAGAGTCCTCTCGCAGCCGGCGCTTCAGCTCGGCGACGCGGCGCAGACAAGCGACGTCGGACTGGTCGGTCTCGCGCTCGATCCGGAGTTCGCGTCAAACGGCCGTGTGTTCGTCGCATACGCTGCGCGCGATCAGAACGACGGCTTCGTCCATCGCATTCTGCGGCTTCGCGACACGAACGGAGTCTTCGGCGAGCCAGGGGTCATCCTCGAGGATCGGGTGCTCTCGGCGCCGCTCCATCCGCCGCGCATCCATGTAGGCGCCGATCACACCGTTTACGTCGCGTTCCCTGCCGGCGATCAGGCGACGGCCGAGAGCTACGGGTCGTATGCCGGCAAGATGCTGCGGATCAATGCGGACGGGACGACTCCACGCGACAACCCGTCGGCGACGCCGGTGATTTCGTCGGGCGAGGCGATCGTCGGCGGGTTCGACTGGCATCCCGCCACCGGGCGTCTCTGGCTGTCGGGACACGACTGGCAGGGCCGTGACTTCATCAGGGACTTCACGCTCGGCACCGTCGCCGGCGCGACATTCGAATCGCCAGTCGATCCCTCTGGGGCGGCGTTCTACGCGAGCAAGCGCATCGCCGGATTTACGAATGACTTATTTATCGGCGGGCTGAACGGACGGCACCTGCGGCGCGTGCATTTCAGCACATCTGACGCGAACCGCATCGAGATCACCGAACATCTCTTCGACGGACAATACGGCCGGATCAGCGACGTCGTCGTCGGTCCGGACGGCGCGATTTATTTCTGCACCAGCAACGCTGGTACTACTTCTGCCGCGCCGGACGGCGATCGACTCATCAGGCTGACGAACGGTTCTTGACCCGGCCGAACACGATTCCTTCGCTCATCGCCGCGGTCGAACAGGGCGACCGGTCGGCGGCGGAGCCACTGTTCTCCGCTCTGTACACCGAACTGCATCGGCTCGCCCGGCACGAGCTCTCGCGACAGGGCGCGCCGCTCAGCGTCAGCGCGACGACGCTCCTTCATGAGGCGTACCTCAACATGGCGGCCGGGGCCGACAAGCCGAATGCGGTGTTCCCCGATCGCGCACGATTCATGGGCTACGCGTCGCGAGTGATGCGAGGCCTCATCATCGATCACGCGAGAAACCGTCAAGCGCAGAAGCGCGGCGGCCAGTTTGAAATCACGTCGCTCCGCACGGACATCGTCGAAAGCCTCGCCGGTGCCGACGTTCGCGAGCTGTCGGATCTGGGCGAGGCCGTCGACGAGCTCGCCGCCGCGGACCCGGCGCTCGCAGAGGTCGTCGACCTCAAGTTCTTCTGCGGGTTCTCGTTCGCTGAAATCGCCGCCATGCGCGGCACGTCCGAGCGGACGATTCAGCGCCACTGGGAAAAGGCGCGTATCTACCTCCACCGGACGCTCCGGCATCAGCCGCTCTGAACGTGGCCGGCCAGTAACCCCTGTCGTCTTTCGTCCGTCCTTTCCGATCTTCTTCATACGGGGGCGATCTTGCCCCCAGGCCACGGGTGAAGGAGAACGGACATGAAGCGAACCGCTGCCGGCGTCGGAGCCTTCGTCATACTGAGCGCACTGGCCGCCGTCCGATACACGGGCGCCGACGAGCCTCGGCGCAACGAACTCACGTTCAGCGACGGCGTCGGCGTCGAGCGAACGATCACGACGGAAGAGTCGTTCGACTTCGACAACCCGTTCTTCCAGGACCTGGGAACGAACGGCCGCTCCTGCCTCACCTGCCACCAGCCCGATCAGGCCTGGACCGTGACGCCACCTCGTATCCGGGAGCGCTTCGAGAGTACGGGCGGCCTCGACCCCATCTTCCGCAACAACGACGGCTCAAACTGCGAGGGCGCCGATATCTCCACGCTGGGCAAACGCCGCGACGCATTCAGCCTGTTGCTGAACAAGGGCCTCATTCGCATCGGACTCCCCGTTCCCGTCAAGGCCGAATTCACCATCGAATACGTGGACGACCCCTACCAGTGCGGGACACCGGTGTCTCAGGGGTCGATGTACCGCCGGCCGCTTCCGTCGACCAACCTCGGCTTCCTCAGCACGGTGATGTGGGACGGCCGCGAGACCGTCAAGGGGCAGGCGATCAGCGCCGATCTTGAAACCCAGGCGAACGACGCCACGACGGGCCATGCGCAGGGCGCCCCGATTTCATTGATGCAGGCGAAGGAGATCGTCAAGTTCGAGCTCGGTCTGTTTACGGCGCAGACGAACATCCACGGCGCCGGCAGCCTCAGCGCGGACGGCGCGCACGGCGGACCCGGGGCGTTGTCCAGCCAGACGTTCTGCATCGGGATCAACGACCCGCTGAACCTGCTCCCGATCATGCCAGGCGCCTGCGCCACATCATCCGGCGGGTTGAATCCAGAGGTATTCACGATCTTCAAGGCATGGGAGCACGAGTCGCCTGGGCGCCGCGCGATCGCGCGCGGCGAGGCACTGTTCAACACACGCGCGTTTGTCATCGACAACGTCGGCGGCCTCAACGGCGGCACCGGCGACCCGATTCCTGGATCGTTCAACGGGAGCTGCACGGTGTGCCACGACACACCGAACGCGGGAAACCACTCGATTTCGATGCCGCTGAATCTCGGGCTGACCGACGCCGCCCGCCGGACGCCGGACTTGCCGTTGTTCCATCTGCGCAACCGGACAACACAGGAAACGATCGCGACGACCGATCCGGGCCGCGCGATGGTAACCGGGAAATGGAGCGACGTCGGCAAGTTCAAAGGGCCCGTGCTCCGCGCGCTTGCGGCCCGCGCGCCGTACTTCCACAACGGCGCCGCTGCAACGCTCGAAGAAGTCGTCGACTTCTACGACACGCGGTTCCACATCGGGCTTACGCGGCAGGAAAAAACCGACTTGGTCGCGTTTCTCAACGCGCTCTAATGGTGCGGTTTCGAAGATGGTGGGCCCAGCAAGACTCGAACTTGCGACCTCCTGGTTCGTAGCCAGACGCTCTATCCAACTGAGCTATGGGCCCCCACGGAACGGCGGGGTCGGACGAATTTGTGAGTTTATCACAGGCGATCGCCCCGTCTTCCGTCACCAGGGTCGCCAAACAGGCGCGCTGTACAATGTCCGCGCATGCCCGCGAGGCCCGACCTCGAACACAAAGCCACGGCGCCAAAGAGCGTGGGCTGCTACGTCGTCACCGTCAGCGACACGCGAACAGAAGCCACCGACTCGGGTGGCCGCGCGATCGTCGAACTGCTGACCGCCGCCGGTCATCACATCGTCGGACGTTCGCTCGTTCGAGACGATCCCGAACAGCTGCGCGATGCGATCGGGCGGCAGCTCGCCAATCCCGACGTGCAGGTCGTCATCACGACCGGCGGCACCGGCATCACGTCGCGCGATTGCACGTACGAAGCCGTCAGCAGCATGCTGTGGAAACGCCTCGATGGTTTCGGCGAACTGTTTCGCGCGCTGAGCTACGAGCAGATCGGCTCAGGCGCGATGTTGAGCCGGGCGCTCGCCGGCGTCGTCGCCGGACGCATCATCGCCGCGCTGCCCGGATCTGAAGCCGCCGTCCGTCTGGCGCTCGAGAAGCTGCTCATCCCCGAGCTGGGACATCTGGTGCGAGAGGCGACAAGATAGGGAGTGCGTCCTTTCACATCGACTATTTCCTTCGACGAAGCGCGCCGCCGGCTCGATGCCGCCGTCGTGCCAATCACACGCACCGAGCTCGTGAGTCTCGGCTCGGCCGGCGGTCGCGTCTCGGCTGAAGACGTGGCCTCGTCGATCGACGTCCCACCGTTCGCCCGCTCGGCGATGGACGGCTACGCCGTGATCGCAGCCGACACATCAGGCGCGTCCGCCGGTGCGCCCGTGCGTCTTCGCATTGTCGATCGCCTCTACACGGGGCAGTCCCCGACAGTGGCGATCGGACCAGGTACGTGCGCGGAAATCGCCACTGGTGCTCCGTTGCCTGCGGGCGCCGACGCGGTTGTGATGGTCGAGCAGACAGCAAGGGATGGAAGCGACGCCGTATTGATTGCGTGCGCGGCACCCGCGGGACAGAACATCGGCCGGCGCGGTGCAGACATCACTGCTGGCGCGACTGTCGTCCGCAAAGGCGAGCTGCTCAATCCCGGCCGCATAGGCGCAGTCGCCGCCATCGGACGCCCGGCTGTGGAGGTGTACGAACGGCCGCGCGTGGCGATTCTCTCGACGGGGAACGAAGTTGTCGAGCCGGGGCGCTCGCTGGGGCCGGGTCAGATCTTCGATGTGAATCGGTTCACGCTGACCGCCATCGTCGAATCAAACGGCGGTGTCGCCGATGCCAGGCCCCCTGTGGACGACACCATCTCGTCGCTTGGCGCCGCGCTCGACGCCTGCGCCGGCGCCGACATCATCGTCTTCTCGGGAGGCAGTTCCGTCGGCGAGCGCGATCTGATCCTCGACCTCGTTGCCGCGAAGGGCGAGATGGTGTTTCACGGCATAGCGGTCAAACCCGGCAAGCCCACAGCGTTCGCCCACATAGGGTCGAGCCGCACGCCGTTTTTTGGAATGCCCGGCAACCCGACGTCGTGCTTGTCGAACGCTTACGTGCTCTTGATCCCCTACCTTCGCGCGTTAGCCCGCCTGCCGGAAGCGCCGAACCGCACGGTCACCGTCCCATTGGGACGACGGATCGTGTCGCAGGCGGGCCGGCTGCAGTTCTACACGGTGACGCTGGAGCGTGGCGTTGCGATGCCGGCGTTCAAGGGCTCCGGCGAGATTACAAGTCTGTCGCACGCCGACGGCTACATTCAGATTCCAGCCGATCAGAGCGTCGTTGAAGAAGGACACGCCGTGGAGGTGACCCTTTTTTGAGCGGGGGATCGGCACCCTGTTGCACGAAAACCACGGACCTAAGGGTTTCGCCTAGTGATATCGGCTATGGGAATCGGCCATATTCGATCTTCCCAATGCCGCACAAGAAACGCCGCCCTGAATCGTCACGGGCGAAGCCCGTGACCGTGAAGGTGTTCCGGCGTTTTCGAGCCGACATCACCGCAGCTGTTGAGCATCTGAAGCACGAATGTGCCACGAATCTGCGGCGATGCGCGGAGCTGCAGCGCGATCTTGATGAGCTCCGGCGGAGAATCCGCGGCTAACGCCTTCCGATCTTCCGCTCGTATTCCTGCTCGAGCTCATCCGCGGTGTGGAGATCGAAGGCGGGGGCCGTGCGTTTGTAGGCCCCTCGGAATTCGCAGTGGCAGCGGTAGCAGACGGTTACTTCCTTCAGCCGGCGGTAAATCACCAGATCGATCAGCGTGGCGAAGGCGAGAATTCCGTACGCGATCAAGTCGCGCTTGAACCAGTAGAAGACAGCGCTGATCAGGGCGCCGATCGCGACGATCGTGAGGCCGAGCTTCGGGTTGAAATCCTTCCGAACGTAAAAGTCGGCGCCGCTGCAGACCGGACAGCGATCGACGGCCTCGTCCGCCAGCACAGCCGCGGACAGCGACATCGGAATCTCGCGGCTACAGGCGCCGCATCTGATCATGTCCGGAGCGTCGTTCTTGGCGGCGTGAACCGGCAGGCCCGCATCGCACTTCGGGCAGCGCGCGACTACATGCACCGTGTCGGCTAGTTTCCTGCGAAGAAGGATGGAAGGGGCATGTCGCTCATCGTGTGCAGCCCGGGTGACGCGGCCAGCACCTTCGAGAGCGAATTGACCACCAGTGCGGCTGTCGCCGTATCGCCGTGGATGCCGCCGGCGACCTTCACCGACACGCGGGGCGATCCTTCGATCTCGATCGAGTCGTACGTATCCGGGGCGCCGAGATACGCCTCCATATACAGACGAATGGCCGGCTCCTTTTTCCGGTAACCGATGCCTTCCTGAACGATGCCGCACACATAGCCGGGGTCGACGGCCAGGTACTCGCTCGAAATGGTCACTTGCGCGATCTTCGCTTCGACCTTGTCGGTGATGCGGTCGAGTGTCCAGCCGAGCGCGTCGGCGATCATCGCGATCGATTCCGTGAAGCCGACATGCTTGATGCTGCCGTCGTTCACGCGTTTCTGAAACTGCTCGGTCGTCAGACCGGCGCCGATCTTCTGTTGAAACGGCAGCCGGCGATTGCGAGCGTCCTGCACGCGGTTGACGGTCACGCGATCGACGCGACGGCAGCTTGCCGTCAGCGCGATCGGCAGCGTGTCCATGATGAAACCCGGATTGACGCCGGTGCTGAGCACCGCGACCTTGGCCTTCTTCGCCCAGCTGTCGATCTGGCGCGCCTGCCGGACGTGCGTATATCCGGGGTACGCCAGCTCTTCGCTCGTGGAGACGATCGGCACTTTCGCTTTGAGGATGGTCTCGATCTGCGGCATCACCGCCTTGATCGTCGAGCTCGTGCAAAGCACGACGATGTGCGGCTTCAGTTTCTTGAGCGCCTTGGCAGCGTCTGCCTCGACCTTGACGCCGATTCTGCCCTTCAGGCCGGCGACGTCGCCGACGTCGCGTCCGACTTTTGCCGCGTCGATATCAATGCCGCCGACGATCTTGAAGCCCGGGCGTTCGGCGATCTCCTGGGCCACGGCTGCGCCAATCGGACCCAGGCCGAAGTGCACGACTCGAATGCTTGGCATGCGCGAATTATAGCCGACGGCCGCGCGCAGAGGTGTGTCCTTCCGATGTAGGATTCTGCACGGATTCACCGATGCGGCTGCTTCACTTCTCGATGATGACTCTTTGGTCACTCGCGGCGGCAGCGTCGGCGCATGCCGAGGCTGGCGGCACGATCGATCCGGCGCTCTCGCCGCGCAACGCGAGTTACATCATCGACGCGAAGCTCGACATCACGAGCCGGACCATCACCGGCTCCGAAGTCATCCTGTGGCGCAACATCACGACGAAGCCGGCGACGGAACTGCAATTCCACCTGTACTGGAACGCGTGGCGGGACGATCACTCGACATGGCTGCGCGAAACGAAGTTGGGTTCGCGACGCACCGTTCCGATGGTCAGACCTGACGAACGCGCCCGGATCGACGTCACCTCTCTTGGCGTTCGCGGAAACGCGCGGGCCGACCTCACAACAGTGATGCGATTCATCGCGCCCGACGATGGCAATGCGGATGACAGAACCGTGCTGGCCGCGCGGCTTCCGCAGCCCGTCGCGCCGGGCGCATCGCTCACCATCGAGCTGACGTGGACGGCTCATGTGCCGCGCACCTTCGCGCGAACGGGCGTCATCGGCAACTACTTCTTCATCGCGCAGTGGTTTCCCAAGCTGGGCGTACTGCAGGATGAGGGATGGAACTGCCATCAGTTCCACAGCGGCACGGAGTTCTTCTCCGACTACGGCTCGTACGACGTGCGCATGACGGTGCCAGCGCGATGGGTTCTCGGCGCCACCGGCGTCGAGCGCGAACGCCACGACAACGCCAACGGCACCACTACCCACCGCTACTACCAGGACGACGTCCATGACTTCGTCTGGACCACGAGCCCCGACTACGTCGAGCGTCGGGCGCGGTTTGAACACGCGAGCCTGCCGCCGGTCGACATGCGTCTGCTCATCCAGCCGGAACACACGAGCCAGATCGCGCGCCACTTCGAAGCGACGCGCGCCGCGCTCAAGTACTACGGCGAGTGGTACGGCGCGTATCCGTACGGCCACATCACGATCATCGACCCGGCGTATCAGAGCGGCGCCGGCGGCATGGAGTATCCGACGCTGTTCACGGCTGGAACGCGATGGCTTGCGCCCGACCACGTCGACGATCCCGAAGACGTCGCTGTCCACGAGGCCGGTCACCAGTTCTTTTACGGGATCGTGGGGAGCAACGAGTTCGAAGACGCGTGGATGGACGAGGGCATCAACACGTTTTCAGAAGCGCGTGTCATGGGCACGTGGGCCTCGCCGACCTACGTGAGTCAGCGCTATTTCGGCGGTTTCATTCCGTACGTCTTCAAGGACATCATCGCGGATCGCGAAATCGTCTGGAATCGATTCGCCGGTTACCGGCGCAATCCGAAGGGCGATCCGCAGTCGATGACCAGCTTCCGCTACTATCCAGCGACAGGCGGCGTCATCACCTACAACAAGACGGCGCTCTGGCTGAACACGATGGAGCGCTGGCTCGGCTGGCCCACGGTGCAGAAGACCATGTCCACTTATTTCTCGCGGTGGAAGTTCAGGCATCCGAAACCGCAGGACTTCTTCGACACCGCCAGCGAAGTGTCCGGGCGCGATCTCACCGGCTATTTCGATCAGGTGTACCGCAGCTCCAATGTCTTCGACTACGGCATCCAGGAGCTGCGCAGCGACAAGGACGGCGATCGGTACCGCACGCTGGTCGTGGCGCGCCGATACGGCGAAGCGATCTTTCCGATCGACGTCCGCGTCACGTTCACCGAGGGACGGAAAGTCGTCGAACACTGGGACGGTAAGGACCGGTGGCACCTCTACACGTACGACTTTCCGCAGCGTGCGGTCACGGCGCAAGCCGACCCCGATCACGTGCTGCTGCTCGACGTGAACCTCACAAACAACTCGAGGGCGTTGACGCCGCTCGACAAGTTCGGGCCGAAGGCGGCCACGAAGTGGTCGCTGAAGTGGATGGTGTGGCTGCAGGACTGCCTGCTGACGTGGAGCGTGTTCGTATGACACCGGTCAACGCCGCGGAGGCATGGCGCGACGGCATCCGCCGTGTCTTCAAAGCGCCGGCGATCGTCGCGGGCGTCTGGCTGGTGACGACCGCGATCAGCCTGCCGCTCGCCCTCTCGCTCCGGACCGAGCTGATGAACCATCTCGGCGCCAGCCTCGCCGCCACGTCGGCGGCACAGGGTGTGAATTATGAGTGGATGCAGGAGTTCGCGGATCAGGCTACCGGCCTCGGCACGACCTTCCGTCCCACCATCATCGGTTTTGGCGCCGTGCTCGACAACCTGAGCGCATTCATGGACGCCGTCCCTCGCCCGGTCCTCGTCATCGGCGCCGCGGGCGTCTACATCGCGGCGTGGCTGTTTCTGGCCGGCGGCATCATCGACCGCTATGCGCGCGACCGGGCCACTCGCGCTCACGGATTCTTTTCGGCGTCCGGCGGCTTCTTTTTCAGATTCGTGCGCCTCGCGATCGTGATGGGCGTCGTATACGGGCTCATGTTCGGCTACCTGCACCCGTGGCTGTTCGATCGCGTCTATACGCGGTTGATTCGCAACGTCAACGTCGAGCGAACCGCGTTCATGATCCGCGCGGGCCTTTATCTCGTCTTTGGTCTCTGCCTCGCTGCCGTCAACGTGATCTTCGATTACGCGAAAGTCCGCACGGTCGTGGAGGATCGGCGCAGCGCGTTCGGCGCGCTGGCCGCAGCGTTGCATTTTGTCCGGCGAAACGCCGGAGCGGCGATTGGCGTGTATGCGCTCAATGTCGCGCTGTTCGCGCTGACCATCGCGGTGTATGCCGTGCTCGCTCCGCGCGCGGGCGGGAGCGGTTGGATGATGTGGGTCGGCTTTGCGATTGGGCAGATGTACGTGCTGGGCCGTTTGTGCGTGAAGCTGATCTTCTGGGCCTCTGAGACGTCGCTGTTTCAGAGCCGCCTCGCCCACGCCGGGTATCTCGCCACGCCCGCCCCCATATGGCCCGACTCGCCGACGGCCGAAGCGCTCCGGCCGGCGAGCCCCAACTCCTGACACTGTGGCCAGAGCGGAGACAATCGCGCACTGGATGCGCCAGCAGATCGCCGCAGCGGGTGCGCGCGGCCTCGTCGTCGGACTGAGCGGCGGCCTCGACTCAGCTGTCGTCGCGCGGCTCGCTCAGCTCGCCGCACCCGCGGCCGTTCTTGCCGTGCGACTCCCCTGCCACAGCGATCCGGCGGATGAGGCCGATGCAGAGGCGATCGCCACGCACTTCTCGCTGACCGCGATTCGCATCGATCTGTCATCCGCGTACGACACGCTGACTGCCTGCGCTCAAGCCGGCGTCAAGACCATTCCCGCGACAGGGCGCCCGACGAGCGCGGCCGATCGGCGTCCGCTTGCCAACATCAAACCGCGTCTGCGGATGACGACGCTGTACTTCCTGGCCAACAGCCTCAACTATCTGGTCGCGGGGACGAGCAACCGCGCCGCGATTGCTGCGGGCCAGTTCACGAAGTACGGCGACGGCGCCGTCGACATCCTGCCGCTCGGGCAGTTGCTGAAACGCGAGGTCCGATCGCTGGCGCGCGACCTCGGCGTGCCGGCGCCGATCGTCTCTCGCGTGCCGAGCGCGGGATTGTGGCTTGGCCAGGCCGACGAAGAAGAGCTCGGATGCCGCTACGACGAGCTCGATCGATATCTCGATGAAGGTCCCGAGTCCGTGGCGCCGGCGACGGCGTTGAAAATCGAGCGGCTGATTCGAGCGGCCGAGCACAAGAGCAGGCTGCCCCCGATGCCGGAAGAATAACTCACGCTGGCGCCAGAACGGCAGCCCGAACCGCGTCGACGATGTGGTTGGCCGAAATGCCGAAGCGGTCGAGCAGTTCCTCGGGCTTCCCGCTGCGCGGAATCTCCCGGACGGCGAGGCGGCGGACGGTCAGCCCCGCGTCGGCGACGGCGGCGGCTACGGCGTCGCCGATTCCGCCCGCCTCGTAGTGATCTTCCACCGTAATGAGACGGCGGCCTGTCGCTCGCCCGGCGGCAGTCAGGCCGGCGCGGTCGACGGGCGCCACTGAATACAAATCGATCACTCGAATGGGCGTGCCGGAGGCTTTGAGTGTGTCGTACGCCTTCAGCGCCTCGAACACCGTGACGCCCGCCGCGACGACTGTCGCGACATCGGCCGTGCTCTCACGAAGCACCTTGAGGCCACCGATGGTGAACGTCTCGTCGTTGCTGTAAATCACGGGCGTCTTGGGGCGGCTCGTGCGGATGTACGCGGCACCCGGATGATACGCGGCCAGCGCCACCAGACGTTCCGCGCTGACGGCATCACACGGATACAGCACGGCGATGTCCGGCTGGGCCCGGCACATCGCCAGATCCTCGAGCGCCATCTGCGACGGTCCGTCTTCGCCGATGGACACGCCCGCGTGCGAACCGGCCATCTTGATCCCGACGTTGCTGATCGCCGCCATCCGGATGAAGTCGGCCGCGCGCGACAGGAAGCACGCGAACGTCGACGGGAACGGAATGGCGCCGCGCGCCGCCAGGCCCATCGCCGAGCCGATCATCACCTGTTCGGCTATGAAGTTCTGATAGAACCTGTCGGGAAACGCCTTTTCGAACCTGTCGCTGAACGTCGAGTTCTTGACGTCGGCGTCGAGCACGACGACGCGCGGGTCGGCCTCGCCGAGCTTGACCAGCGCCGCGCCGTACGCCTCGCGAGTGGCGATCTCTTCGCCCAGCTTGTATTGCGGCGGCGCCACGGGTTTCGGCGTTTCCACGGCACGCGGCCGCGGTGCCGGCTTTGGAATCTGCTGCGAAAGGTTCACGCCTGGCGGCGCAGGCACGAACTGCCGCTCGAGCTCCGCGAGCGCGCGATCGAGCTCCTCGCCCTTCTTGAACGCACGGCCGTGCCAGCCGTCCTTGCCCTCGACAAACGACACGCCCTTGCCCTTGATCGTCCGCGCCAGGATCATCGTCGGCTGACGCTTGATGCTCCGCGCTTCGGCGTACGCATCGAGGATCGCGTCGAAATCGTGCCCGTCGATGACGATCGCGTGCCAGCCGAAGGCGCGCCAGCGGCGCGCCAGCGCTTCCATGTCGTGTCCCAACATCGTCGCCCGGCTCTGGCCGAGGCCGTTGACGTCGGTGATGCCGCACAGCGAGTCCAGGCCGTCGAAGGCGGCGACGTCCGCCGCTTCCCAGACCGATCCTTCCGCCGACTCGCCGTCGCCGAGCAGGACGTACGTCCGGTAGTCGGCCTTGATGCGGCGGGCGTTGAGCGCGGTTCCGATGGCCGCGCAGACGCCCTGGCCAAGCGAACCGGTGGCCACGTCGACAAACGGCAATCGCGGCGTCGGATGGCCCTCGAGGTCCGAATCGATCTTGCGAAGGTTCATCAGCTCGCTGCGATCGAATGCTCCGGCTTCTGCCCAGAGCGCGTACAGAATCGGGGCGGCGTGCCCCTTCGACAGCACAAAGCGGTCGGCGACCACGTTGTGCGGGTCCTTGGGATCGAACCGCATCTCGGCGAAGAACAGCGCCGCCAGCAGATCGGCGGCCGAGCAACAGGTCGTCGGATGTCCGTTGCCGGATTCGGAAGTCGACTTCACCGAGTCGATCCGGAGCCGTGTCGCGACGTTCTTGAGTGCGGGAATCAGAGCAGCTCGGTCTAGAGGCATCAGATCGCCGATTGTAGATTGCGGGATTCCCGTTTTCAAAGTACCGATTGACGCTCGGCGGCGGCGAAGGCGTAGATCGCGCCGGCCAGCCCGCGCTCGGGCGCGTCGACAGCCAGCGACTGGAGAATCCGCGCGGCATCGTCGTCGTAGTCGGCGCCCGGGGCGATGACGGCGGCCTCGCGATAGTCCGCGGCGCGATGGAGCGCCGCCAGACGGCACAGCACGACCACGGCCTCGCAGTTGAGCGTGAATGGCTTATCTTTGTCGACATCCCCCACGCCAGCGACGAAGGCGCCGCGCTCGTCGTCCCACAGTCCCCGCCGCGCCGACTGCATCAGCTCTTCCGCGAGCATCGAATACGGCAGCCGGCCGGTGCGTTGATACGCCGTCAGCAGCGCCGACGCGACCGCGATCTGATCGGACAGCTTTTCGGACACGCCCTGTCCGGGCTGATATGCGGGGGCTACGATGCGTTCCAGCTCGTCAATCGCGGATTGGATCAGATCGCGACGTGAATCGTCGGCAGTCGTGACTTCGATCGCGCGAAGACACGCGTCGATGCCGGCGGCAGCAATATCGAGCCGCTGCTGCCGTCCCCACGTCGACCGGACATTTGCGAAGAGCCTGACGGCCACGGGCTGCAGCCGGTCGTCACCGGACGCTTCGGCTGCCTCGGCGAACAGGAGAAGCCACCCGGCGCACTCGTCGACGGGCGCCGAGGCCGACAGCTCGAGCGCGCGGGCAAGTGCGGGCTCGATCGCGTCGCGGAGATCGTCGCGTCCGGTTGCCGCGTAAGCGCGCAGAAGGAATCGCAGCGCGATCGACGTCGGCGCTTCGTCGCGGGCCAACGCGTCGAGCACGCCGGCGGTCACCTGCTCCACTGCGATGCGGATCACATCGTCGCCCACGAGGCGGCAATTATAATGAGAGGCTTGACCCACGCGATCACTCTCGTGCCGGGCGACGGCATCGGACCTGAGGTTACGGACGCCGTGGTTCAGATCCTCGGCGCCGCGAAAGTCGACATCAGATGGGAACGTCACGACGCCGGCGTCGTTGCCGTCGAGCAGGGCCGCAGGCCGCTTCCACCGGAACTGCTCGAGTCGATCCGGCGCAACACCGTCGCGCTCAAAGGACCGGTCACGACGCCGATCGGCGAGGGGTTCACGAGCGTCAACGTCGGCTTGCGCAAGGGGCTCGATCTCTACGCCAACCTCCGTCCCGTGTGGAACCTGCCGGGCGTGCCCTCGCGGTTCGCCAACGTCGACCTCGTCATTGTTCGCGAGAACACCGAAGATCTCTACGCCGGGCTCGAGCATCAGATCGTCCCGGGAGTCGTCGAGAGCCTGAAGATCATCACGGAAAAAGCATCGACGCGGATTGGCCGGTTCGCGTTCGAGCACGCGCGACGGCAGGGCCGCAAGCGCGTGACGGCGATTCACAAAGCCAACATCATGAAGATGAGCGACGGGCTGTTCCTCGACAGTGTGAGGGCCGTCGCGCGGGAGTTTCCTGAAATCACCTACGACGAGCGCATCATCGACGCCGCGTGCATGCAGCTGGTGCTCACCCCAGAGCGTTTCGACGTGCTCGTGCTGCCGAATCTGTACGGCGACATCGTCTCCGATCTGGGCGCGGGCCTCGTGGGCGGACTTGGCGTCGTGGGCGCCGCGAACTTTGGCACGACGTGTGCCGTGTTCGAAGCTGTGCACGGCAGCGCGCCCGACATCGCCGGCAAGGGCATTGCCAACCCGACGGCACTCCTGTTGTCGGCCGTTCTGATGCTGCGACACATCGACGAACGCGCGGCAGCCGACGCCGTGATGCATGCGCTGGGCCACGTACTGAACGCCGGCATCCGCACGCGCGACCTTGGCGGCGGCGCGACCACGCGCGAGTTCGCCGACGCCGTCTGTAAGGTGCTATAGTCGCCGCCAAGGTTCCCGTGCTCGACGAAGTGTCGCAGGCAGTGCTGGCTCGTGAAGAAGTCGTCAAGTATCTGCGCGGCGGATACGGCGAGCAGGACGAAGCGCGGGCACGCGAACGCGTCTATGCGTACCTTGGCGAGCTCCGCACCACGCAGCGCTATGGGATGTACCGGGCGCTTCAACATCCGCTCTATCCGATTCTGCGGAAAGCCGAGAAAGTGCCCGAGCATGAGCATCATGCGCTCGCGGCGACGCGAGACCATCGCGTGGTGTACGCCTCGAACCACAAGAGCCATCTCGACTATCTTGTCGAGCCGATCGTGCTCGACGATGCCGGCGTGCGGCCGCCGCTGATTGCGGCGGGGATCAATCTCTTCGGCGGTCCGCTCGGGCTGATTCACAAACACATCACGGGCGCGATTCCCATCCGGCGCAACACGAAGGACCCCGCGTATCTGATCACGCTCAAGGCGTACGTCGCGGAGATCCTGAAAAAACACGATCTGTTTCTCTATCCGGAGGGCGGCCGGAGCTACAGCGGCGAGCTCAAGACGGCAAAGACCGGATTGATTCACGCGGCGCTGACGGCCGAGCAGACGAACCTCGTCATCGTGCCGGTTGGAATTGCGTACGACCTGGTGCTGGAAGACCACATCCTCGCGCATCAGGGCATCAAGAAGCAGCAGCGCCCGTTCACGCGCGAACTGGCGGAGATGGTGCGGTACGCCGTCGGCTACCGGACGCGCGTGTTCGTCACGTTCGGAGCGCCGATCTCGACCGCCGGCTGCGATCCGCAGTCACGCAGCGACGTGCTGGCGTTCACCCGGCTCGTGCGAACA
>Ga0137395_10000431_pt1 | contig 17330 bp, 16 predicted proteins | sample czobulk216metaG_FD_108283 | JGI IMG/M metagenome (GOLD analysis project Ga0137395, IMG submission 108283) | Vadose zone soil microbial communities from Angelo Coast Range Reserve, California, USA - czobulk2.16 metaG | ecosystem: Environmental > Terrestrial > Soil > Vadose zone | place: USA...
AAACGCTTCGAACGTCCACCACGTTCCGGCGTCGGGTCGCCGCGGCGGGACTTCACGTACCCTTTTGTCTCCAGCCGATCCAGCGTGGCGTAGACGGCGCCGATTGACACTTCACGGTGAGTGCGTAATTCGATCTCCTGCCGCACGGTGACTCCATAGGCTCGATCTTCCAACCGTAGAAGTGCCAGGACCATAATATGCTCGAATTCGCCGAGGTAATCGCGACCAGGCATTATCTATACAATATAGAATAAACGTTCACGGGTCAAACCATGCAACATTGAAACGAACAGTAAAGTGGTGCGCCCGGAGAGACTTGAACTCCCAACCCTTCGGTTCGAAGCCGAATGCTCTATCCAGTTGAGCTACGGGCGCTTTCGCCAAGGGATTTGCGGCCCAACCATTCTACAAGGCTGGAGAGGTCAGTACGGGGTCGTAAGCAGATTCTCCTGGCCGCGGTTTTTCCTCGAAGCCATGATTTTCCGGAACCATTTAACAAAGTGGGTGACGTCGGAGAGGACTCGAGCGATAAACTTTCTGCGGAGAGGCTATTTCGCAGCCAGAATTTTGTCTCTCACCACCGGCAAGAGCAACGCCTGTTCCGGACTCGGGCTGTTCAAACCGAGCAACAACGTCTGGTTTTCCTGCGAGAGATCCGGCTTTCCTATCTGCTGATAGGCGACAGACAACCGGTACAGGGAAAACGGATTTTCGGTGTCGAGTTCGAGGCTGGCGATAGCTTCCGCGTATTTGCCTTCATACAGCAGGACTGCGCCCTGGGCGCCTGCACTGGTGCTGCGAAGGGAGCGGCTGCGAGAGCCGGCCACCATTGCATCGAGAGTGCGCAATGAGTTTTTTGCTTCCGTGATCCTGCCCACACGCGCCAACCATTCGGCACGGAGACGCAGCAGGCGGGCCAGTTCCTCTTGGCGGTCTACTTGCGAGATCACTTTGGAATCGGCCAGCACCTGTTCCGCTGTGTCCAGATAACTTAGTGCGACTGGGCCCGCAGGCCGGCGGTTGAGGTTCAACACTCGTGTACGCAACGACTTTTGAGGTTCAGCCTGCGTCAGGTCCAAGGGCGAGCTCACTAACTGAAGTTCGGCCCGAAGGCGCAACGCTTCCGCTTCCAGCATTGGAAGCCCTGCCCGGTGTGCCTGTTGCGCAACGCCGGCAAAGGCGTTGTCGGCACCCAGAAAATCTTTCTGTCGAACGTACGTCAATGCTTCCTGCAACGCATCCTGAATTTCCGTCGCTTTGTCAGTTGCCAATACGCGGGCTTTGAAATATTCCTCGCGAGCCTTGCGCTCCCTGCCCATCAGTGCGTAGGTGTCACCGATACCCAGTTGGGAGGAATGGAATTTGGGATCGATCTGCAGCGCTGCGCGGTAATGCTCCACGGCTTCTTCATATCTGCCGGCCATGCGGAGAATCTCAGCGTAAGAATCCTGCGGATTCGGCTCGTTGGGTAATAGTGCAATGTAACGATCGCCGGCGGCAAGCGCTTGCACATAGTTTCGTGAAAGGGCATACGAATAAGCCAGATAGTTGTAGGGGGCCGCGTAATTCGCATCGAGACCGATCGCCCGCTCTAACCATTTCCGTGAAGCCTCATATTCTTGTTGGCTCATCAGCCAGCGGCCCGCCATCAAGGCCAAGCGTTTATCGCCTGGATATCGTTGCAGCACATCGTTCATCGCAGCGATTCCCAGAACGTAATCATTGTCACCGACTCCGGTGAGCCATTGAATGAAAAGCTGCTCGCCGGAGGTGACCTTCATGGCCAAGGATTTGGCTTTCGATCGAGCGTCCCTCGCCTCCAGCGGATCCTGGCCGTAATACGAGATCCACAGATATGCGATCGCGAAATCATGATCTTTCTCGGTGGCAGCGCGCCACTTTTCGAGCGCGTGTTCAGTCTGCAGGTTCTCCCAATCCACCATTGCAGCCAAATAGAATTGGCGCGCGTCCTCGCAGGAAGTGGTGATAGGAAGCTCGGAATTCTCGCCCGGCACCATCTCGGGAACTGCGATAACGATCGTGCTGGGCTCGGGCTTGGGTTTTTTGTGCGCCTTCTTCTGTGTCGCGCCAACGGCCGGGAGGCTCAGGACAGCCGTCAGCAACAGCGCTACCCGAAATTGAGAGTGCAAGACATACCTCCTCCCACTAACGCGAAAGTTAACACGCGCGCACCTCTGCCTAAAGTTACCGGGGTAATCGAGGCTCGGCGTCCGGTAGTGCTGGAAACTTCTAAGCTGTTGAATGTAGGAATCCTCTTAGCTACTAGCCGCTTTGATCAGTACGCCGCATCCTGAAGGCACCGCCCAATGTTTTCGACCACATTTAGGTCGTAGCTTGGGGCGCAATTTTGATCAGGAGGTCGCAGTGCTAAAAAGAAGTACAAGTTGTCTACTTGCGCTGATTTGCTTGCTGACGTTCGCTGTTATGACATTGGCGCAGAATCAGATCATGTCTGAGCTGCGTTTTACCGGTGCGGGAAATGCTGAGAAGAACGCAGGCGTCTGGATTGATGGCCAGTATGTGGGCTACGTAAAGGAACTGAAAGGGGACAGAAAAATCATGCTGCTCCCCGGCAAACACGAAATTATTGTTCGTCAGGCATGGTGTAAAGATTATGTAGAGCAGGCGGTGCTCGAACCAGGCGAACTTCACGTTGTCCAGGTCGCGATGACAAAGGTGACGCCCGCCGACCCGAGTAGCGCAACCGCGGAATTGAAGATTTCGGCAACTCCGACTCGCGCCGTAGTTTTCGTTGACGACCAATTTGCGGGACACGTGGACGAATTCGACGGGGTGGGCAAAGCTATGTTGCTGATACCCGGAGAACACCATATCCGCATCTCTCTACCCGGGTACCAGACCTTTGAGACCTCGGTAACTCTGAGGGCCAGGCAGAAACTAAAAATCAAAACTGAACTCATGAAGGGCAGCATTACCGAGGCTGGACCACTGGTGAGCGCCAACTGAGGACGCTGTTCAATCCGCGATTCAAGCCAGCCCCGTGCTGGCTTTTTGTTTACTACCTGGATTGGGGTTTCAGAGTCCCGGTAAACCCGCTGCTCAGGGTTTACATCCATGTAATACGTCCCGGTAAGAAAATCCTAAGATTTAGCGTTTGGTTTGAAGGAGTTCTCCATGAAATTTCTATCTGTAATCTGGTTTGCCATACTGCTTAGCTTGGCCGTTACGGCACAGCAGGCGGACATGACGACTTCGCAGGACCAGAGCACCTCCACTCAGAGCTCATCAACGACTCAAGATCAGACCACTACCAACCCGGACCAGACCATGTCACCAAGCTCGCAGAACAGCGACGTTGAGCCCATGGCGCAGACGCCGGTATACCGCGTAACGGTCGTCGGCAGAACGACAAAGGCCGTCAATTACCGCCATCGTGGAGGCTCAACCAAGGTTGATTTCCGGGGGACCGAACTGATGCCGCAAGCCAGCGGCTCGGCCCACGTGGACAGTAAAAGCGGGCGTTTGGAAATCAATGCCGAGTTCGATCATGTGCAGCCCGCGCGCAATTTCGGCCCTGAATATCTGACCTACGTTTTGTGGGCCATCACGCCGGAAGGCCGTCCTAAGAGCCTGGGCGAAGTGTTACTCGATAATGGCAAAGCCAAGCTGCATGTCACCTCGGACCTGCAAGCCTTTGGAATGATCATTACGGCCGAACCCTATTTTGCTGTGACTCAACCCAGCAATCTGGTGGTATTGGAAAACATTATTCGTACTGACACTAAGGGTTGGGAGCAACCCATTGAAACGAAGTTCGAGGCGCTGGATCGCGGCCAGTACACCGTGAATATTCCCGCTGCCCAATTGCCGGCGACGAATGCCAACCCCAAAGTGCCACTGGATTTACTGGAAGCACGGAACGCCGTGGCAATCGCCAAAGCTACCGGAGCGGATCGCTACGCGCCGGATTCGCTGAAGAAAGCCGAGGATTTCCTGGCAAGAGCCGAGGACTATCTCACGCGCAAGCAGGGACGAACCCCGATTGGGACGGTCGCTCGCGGAGCAACCGAGAGCGCCGAAGATGCGCGCGTACTAACCATCCGCCGCCGCGAGCAGGAGCGAGTGGACACCGAACGTCGCGCCCTACAGGAACGCGAAGCCCAGGCCAAGGCTGAAGCTCAGGCTTCCGCGGAACGGGCCCAGCAGGAATCTCAACAGCGGCAACAGGCGGAGCAGGACCGTCAGGCCGCAGAGCAAGCCAAGACCGAAGCTCAGCGCAGCCGCAAGGAAGCCGAGGAAGCGAATCAACAGGCGCAACTACAGCGACAGCAGGCGGAAGAAGCTCGCCAAGCTGCCCTCGCACAACAGCAGAGTGCCCAAGCTGAGACCCAAAAAGCCCAACTGGCAGCGCAACAAGCTCAGCAGGAAAAAGAGCAGATGCGCGCCCGGTTGTTACAGCAACTCAACCAGGTACTTCAAACGAGAGACAGCGCCCGCGGCCTGATCGTCAATATGCCCGACGTACTCTTTGATTTTGGCAAATACACACTGCGCTCCGCAGCGCGCGAGCGTCTCGCCAAAGTCGCAGGAATTATTCTGGCGTATCCCGATCTCCATCTGCAGGTTGAAGGCAACACTGACAATGTGGGTAGCGATGCCTACAATCAGCGTCTCTCCGAACAGCGTGCTGCAACCGTCCGCGATTACCTGGTTAGCCAGGGGGTTTCCATCGCCGCCGTCAATGCTCTTGGTTTCGGCAAGACGCGACCGGTGGCGTCCAATGCTACGCCGTCAGGCAGACAACTAAACCGTCGCGTGGATATGGTGGTCAGTGGCGAAGCCATTGGCACCAAGCTCGGCTCCAACCCCGCAGAAAATGGAATGTCCTCGCCGGGCGGAAGTTCTTCGGGAGCAGCGGCAGGCGGGCAGTCTACGTCGATGCCCGGGCAAGCTGGAACTGCGCCACCTTCGCAAGTGCGATCACCAACTGGAACTCAGCCAGGTGCTCCCAGCGGAACTTCACCTGCGGCGCCTGGAAATCCGCCACCCAACAATAATCCGCCGCAACAACCACCTCAGTAACAAAGAGCGAGCTGAGGCAGAGACATTTGGGGCGTGATTTGTAAAATATTCGCGCCCCACTTCCTGGCCAGCATCGTTAGTTCTCCAACCGTTACTTCAGGAAACTTTCGTCACTTTCGACGCCTTCCATCCAACCGTAAGATTGGTCGGTGACCCCAGACAGAACTGTGACCAGTCCCGCCCGACGCCGAATAACTCCGTTGCTGATCGCTGCGGGCGCGCTGATCTTGGTGTACGTGTTCGTCTCATTGACTGTCCCCGATAGTTTCGGTCTGCGGGTGTTTTCCGATCTGGTTTATTGCGGTCTTGTTGCTGCCTCCTATTTTTTCTCTCTGCCTAATCAAGTCCTCAGCAAGGGCCGTGCTGCCGCGTTTTGGACGCTGATCTCTGCGGGATTTGGAATATGGCTTCTGGCGAGCGTTTTGTGGGCTTTCTACGAGCTGATCCTGCGCCGGGACATCAATTCAAATTTTTGGGGCGATGCAATGATCTTTTTCCACGTCGCTCCCTTAATTGCCGCTTTCGCTGTTCGGCCTCACCTGGGGGATGGTAAGAAATTGTGGGTAAGTCTGACCGATTCCCTACTGGTCATGATTTGGACGGGATATCTGTATGCCTTTGTCGTTCTTCCCTGGGACCTACTAACTCCTGATCAAATTTTTTATAACAAGAACTTCGATCTGCTTTACGGCGGCGCAAATGCGGCACTGGTGTTTGTGGCCCTTGTCGCCTGGGGTCGGAGTCGCGGATATTGGCGTGCTGTTTACCTCCAAATCTGTGGCGCAGCTTTTCTATATTGTTTGGGTTCTTATGTCGTCAACACCGCAATCAGCGCCAAGCTCTATTACAGCGGGAGCATTTACGACGTGCCGCTGGTGGCATCATTGGCATGGTTTGTGGGTGTCGGTCTGGTGGGACAACGACGACGCGCCGAATTACAAGCAGAGCTACGCTCCAACACTTCTCTGAACGAATCTGACTCGGTCAACAGCGTCTGGGGCCCCCGGCTGGCCATTATCGCCATCCTGTCGGTTCCACTAGTGGAAATGGTTAATGCGTCAACCTCGCTGGTTTCACCCACAGTAAGCCATTATCGACTCGGCCTAACATTGGCCACACTTGCGGTACTCACGGGATTGTTCATATTTCGCCAAAACCTCGCGCACCGCTCTGCTGCCCTGGCGTCCGCATATTCGACCGATTAATCGCGCTGGCCCTGTCTCCAAATTAGGATGGCTGCCGTTGGTGAAGATGACCGCATAAGCGGGATTTCACAGAGATAGCCGTGTTCCTCTTCCCTGCTCTCGCGCTCGCTCTATTACCCGACGGGCGACTACAAGATCGTAGATTCCGAGCCCAAGGTTCACCGTCAGAATGCGTTCTGGTTTGCTGCTTAATCTTTCCTGGCGATCCGGTTTCAGACCTGCTACAACTGCAGCCAACTCTTGCACGTCAGTCGGCCACGCCGCGAAGAACCCAGCATTCCGGTAATAGATCATCGTGGCAGGATCATCGGTAAAGCGCTGATCGAAACTGGCAACCGCCTCAGCAGTAAAGCTGGCGTCAAAGTCCAGGGCGCAAGCAAAGACATCTTTCGAGAGCCACTCAGACTTGATGGGCGCTACACCGGTAACCATCGGCCAGGGCGCAGCAGTAATTATCACGTCGGCATCGCGCACTGCTTCTTGGGCTGACATGACGGCCTTAACCTGGATGTTATATTCGCGCTCCACGTCCTGCTTGTACCGCTCAAGAGTTTCGCGTCGGGGTGCATATACACGTATGAGCTGAAGACGCGGAAGGACTTGCTGCAAGGCGGCAACATTTGCCCGCCCTTGAACGCCGGCTCCCAACACGGCCATCACTTTGGAATCGGGCCGCGCCAGCGCTCGCGCCGCCACCGCGGACGAAGCAGCTGTCCTGACGGTTGTGATCCATGTCGCGTCCAGCACTGCTTGGGCCAAACCTGTCGTCGGATCGTTGACGATGATCAGACCGTTGATAGACGGGAGGCCGCGCGCTTTGTTGCCGGGAAATGCCGAAACCCACTTGATGCCGCAGGCCCCTGCGCGTTCTACCCAGGCGGGCATAGCATGTAACAGAGCGCCGGCTAAGGGATGGACACCGGGTTTAGGCGGCATCTCCACTCGGCCGTGAGCTTTTTCGGACAACGCAAACGCCACCAGCTCGATGACTTCAGAAAGTGGCAGCGCAACGTCCGCGACATCTTTCTGCGATAAATAGAGAAGTTCAGGCACGCGTCTCAGATTGTCGCGCAATGTTAGGTGGGGCGGGAACTACCGTCAACCTAGAGCCAAAAAAACGAGGCTGAGATTCAGCCTCGTCCAAAGTGTTACACACTGGAAATTAGCGATCGTTGTTGTTTTTGTACCTGACCGCACCCTTATTTCGCTTTGGCTTGTGCACGTCCTGCCATCCACTTCTCGTAGCCTTTTTCGCGATTCATGAAGTTAACAGGATCGTTCTGCAGTTCGGCCTTGACGCTCGCATTCTTAGACAGGAAATCCTGTAGACCAGGATGCTTCTGCAAGTAGGAAGTGTCATTGGCCAACTTCGGGTCCTTCATCAGGTCGTTATGCACTTGCGGATGCGTCTTCAAGAAGTTATCGAAGTCGGTAACCGCCTGGCGATACGCATCGAGGCCCTGCATGAAGGCCGTCGGATTTTCGTTCAACTCAGTGCCAATGTCCTTGTGCGTTTTCAGGTAATTGGCCAGTTCCGGATTTTTCTTCAGGAACGTCGGATCCTTTACCAGCGTCGGATTGTGAGTGAGTTCCGATCCCAGTTTTGGACGGGGGTCTAAAAACACATCAAACTGGTGAATCTGTTTCTTGGTGGTATCGCTATCCTGCGCTGTGGCAAAGGACGGGCCCATTATGACCGCCACTCCCAACAGTGCTGATGCAAAATATTTTAGATTCATGTTTTTCTCCTCGCGTAAAGGCAAGATACACGCGCCAGCTTAATGCTTAAAAGTTTTCAGAAACGCGCGCTCTTGCCGAAAATATGCTGCTATCTTTTCTGCTCTCTATGACCCCCATTCGGTGACGACGCAATATCCATTCGGACCAAGCGTTGTGAAGCTCCTCACTTAAAGGGGTTCAGCAGAGTATGATGCCGTGCGTCGGACGTGAGTTGGCCAACTCCCAGGAGCTTCCCGCGCAATTTATGCAAGGCTAAGAATGCCACTAGTGCGTGGGCTCAGGCACGCAGCGCGGCCGTCTTCTGTCGTATATCGCGCGCAAATATTTCGTCGTTCAAGGATTCCAAATTGATCTCGACGTTTGCCAGCGCGCCATCCATACCGGCTCGCGCCAAAGCGGCGGCAACGGTAAGATCGGAAGCCATCTTCGGGTTGGTGATGACCTTCAAACTTTCAACAATGCGTCCCACTTCGCGCACGCGCTCCGCGACACCGAGAGGAACCTTGGTTGCGCCTTTCAGCGCTTCGGTAATCGCCCGATCGCCGTCGGCGCTGTTCTTCGATTCCTTATAAGCTTTGACTACGGCATTGTATGACTCGGCGTCGGCATCGATCGCCGCCTTTAATTCTTCTCGAAGCTGTGCCAGCCGCGCGATGGCATCGCTGAGTTCGCGTTCGTACTGCAGATAGTTTTTCTTGCCTCGCGACATGGCGGCAACCATGTTGGCCAGGGCCGCCGCCATAGCACCGCTCGCTGCGGATGCGCTGCCGCCGCCGGGAGCGGCCGTAGGGGCAGCCAGCTGCTCGATGAAAGGCTCCACGCCGGCACGAAACCCGCCAGCGGCGAGTTTGCCGGTCATCACAGCGGCCAGACGATTCTCCAGGACTAGCGACGAATCGAAGTTTTCAATTTGCAGAAACCACTCTGCTGCCCCTTCCAAGGCTTTCTTGGGAACCAGTCCGACAATCTCACTACTCGCTGGGGTCACACCATAACGCGCGGCTTCGCGCTTCACAAACTCATACACCCGTGCCATCGGGGTCTGCTCAAAATCCGTGAGGTCCATCGACACCTGAGCGTTACCTCGTACCATCACGCCCATGCCCTTCACGTAGCGCAAGCCGCCGGAAGAAAAGCGCACCGCCTTCGCCACCTTTTTGGCAACTTCAACGTCACTGGTGTTGAGATAGACGTTATAGGCGATGAGGAATTTTCGCGCTCCGACCACGGTGGCGCCGGCGGTGGGATGGCAGCGAGATTCGCCGATATCGGGGCGGCGCGCCGGATTGGTCAAGATTTCCTGACGGACGACCTCAAACTGTCCGCGTCGAATATTCTCCAAATTTTGCCGTGCCGGGCTCGTCGCAGCCGCTTCGTAAAGATAGACGGGAATTTGAAAGCGCCGCCAGATCTCTTCGCCGACTCGGCGCGCCATGGCAACGCAATCTTCCAACGTCACGCCTTCGATCGGAATAAATGGGATTACGTCGGCTGCGCCCAATCGTGGATGCGCACCTTGATGGTGGGTCAAGTCAATCAGCTCAGCGGCTTTCCCCACGCCCCGGATAACGGCTTCCTGAAGGGGTTCGCGTTCGCCGACCAGGGTAATTACGCAACGATTGTGGTCCGCATCCATCTCCCAGTCGAGCAAATAAACGCCCGGCATCTTCATGGCATCAACAATGGCATCAACTTTGCTCTTGTCACGGCCTTCAGAAAAGTTGGGAACACATTCAACCAGAGTGGACATAGGCCTGAAGAATATCCGCCGGCAGGGTGCGCGAGCAAATTGAGATGCGGACGTCGGCCCGAGCTCAGCGAATAATGTGCGTCAGGCCCAATGTTAACTGGACGGTGTTGATTCCGGGATTCGGCTCCGCCAGTCCCGCATTTGAAATGTGCATGTAGCGAAAGGCAAGGTTTGGGTTCCAGCGATGTCCCAAAAACTGTATTCCCACCGCTACGCCCGGCATGAAATTTACAGTCGAGCTTCCGGACGGAACATCATGGTTGCTGAACAGCAGACCCGCAGTTGCCTCCGCGTAGGGAGCAAAGCCGCGAGAATGATCGCCGTAGTTATGATCGCTGCGGTTACGATCACTGCTTTGGCTGCCGTTGCTGAGATGATCTCGGCTCCGCGAATCACGGCTGTAACAATCAAACATCCACTTCAACACTACCGGACTAACTGCCACCCCATAAGCATTCTGCGGCTGTAGAACCAGGAACAGTGGAATGGCATCAACCGCATATTCGAACCTTCCGGCGAGCAGTGCGGGCCCGTGAGTGCGGGTAAGCATCCATCCGTATCGCATTCCGCCCAGCAAGACACCGGTATCGCTGGTGCTGCCGGTCGTGCCCCTTCCGCCGCTAACCCAGAACGATAATTCACGTGAGTCTCGCGGCGGCAGATTCTGCGCCGCCAAGGTTAGTGAGCACGATGCAAGCAGGACTACGACGAGGGCTGGAGGGAGGGCCGCGCCAAATTTCATTCGGTTTTCATTCCCGGGCGCTTGTGCTTAGAGTTCCCAAAATCTTGTTCGTGGTTCGATGCACTGCCTATTACGCGGGCGCTACGGGTCATGAATCTATCAGGCGGATGCGAGAAGTGACAAATGCGGCCAGGGAAATGTTCTTTGTGCGTTGACTTCGATAATCGTACGCGGCACCCAGGCTTGACCACCAATGCCGGCGCAGGAACTTTCAGAGAGGACTCAAAGTCTCTTCTTGCGTCCGATTAGGATATCCGCCAGGTCCACCAGGTACTCGGTATGTGAGGGTTCACGCTGCTTGTCCCAAGGTATGAGTCGCGGGCCTTCATCGCGAGCTACGGGGGATGTCGGGGGGATTCGCGGCACAGTCACGCGTGATTTCTCGGACTGAGTCTTCTTTGGGGAGCTAGGCATAATACTAACCCCGGCGTTAGAGAACCAGAGTAGCTTGTTTCTCCAACCAAAGCAAGAGGTTGAAAGGCTATTTTTTTGCCGCGTGCGCGGCTGTACGGGGTTGCTCCGCTTCCGGTGCATTACAATCGCTGACTGAAAGTCTTCCGAAAATGTTCCCGAGGTAATCTCCGCATGCCCGAACCGAAGAGATTCCGCGTCTTTGCCACCTGCGACATCGGCGAAGCGCTTGACGTATTGCGGCGTAAAGGATACGACCTCGAGGTTTATCCCAACCCCGAACCGCCGCCGAAGAAACTTATTGTCGACAAAGTTCGCGCCGGACTGGACGGACTGATTACAACTTTGCGGGATGAGATTGACGCTGAGGTGTTTGAAGCCGGCAAGGGCAAGCTGAAGGTCGTCGCCCAAATTGCGGTCGGCTTCGACAACATCAATCGGGCTGACGCCAACCGGTACCACGTTCCATTTACTCATACTGCGGACGTGCTCACTGAAGCGACGGCGGAGTTCGCGTTTTTTATGATGGGCGCGGTAGCCCGCAAACTATGGAGCAGCGAACGACTGGTGCGGGAAAAGCAGTGGGGCGCCTGGCATCCGTACCTGCCATTCCTGGGGGATGAGGTTACAGGCAAGACGGTGGCCATCATAGGGACCGGCCGAATTGGCCTAGCCATGATCAAGAAGTGCGTCGGCTTCGATATGAATATGCTTTGCTACGACCCGGCTTATGAGAATCACGAATACATCAAGGGCATTCAGCAGCTCAAGGACCTTAGGCACAAGCTCGGCCTTTTTTCAGAGAAGACCTGGATTAAGTACGTGACCTTTGCTGATGCGTTGCAAAGCGCCGACTACGTAAGCGTGCATGTGCCGTTGCTTCGCGAAGGGGAAAGTCAAACACCCACGTTCCATCTGTTCAATGAATCCACGCTGCGCATGATGAGACCGACCGCTTATCTGATCAACACTTCACGCGGTCCGGTGGTGGATGAAAAAGCTCTCTACAAGGCCATCAAAGAGAATTGGATCGCTGGCGCCGCGTTGGACGTTTTTGAAAGCGAGCCGCTGTCCGCCGATTCTCCCCTGCGCGATCCTGCGATCGCCGACCGCTGTCGCTTATTTCATCACTTCGCCAGTGGGGGAAAAATCACCCGGCTGTCACCCGATCCCAATAAAGGCATGGCTGGACGCACTGTTCAAGGATTAATCGATGTGCTCGAAGGCAACTATGGAGGGGACATCAGCAAGATGCCCTATGTCGTGAACAAAGAAGCATTCACAAAAAAGGGAGCCTCTTGATAGAGTGGGCAGTCAGTGGACAGGTGCCCTTGGTTATGCTGAGGGCACTTACTCGAGGTCGGACGCGTGCCGGTCCGCACGCTACGAAGGGCGCTACTCGCGCCCCTCGTCCTTCATCAACGGGCATTAACGGGATTGCTTAACCGCGATTCTTCACCTGAAGTTCGTTGATGACCTGTTGAACTTTGGGCACCGTTTTGGCGATGTCCTGGGCTGCCTGGCGATCGTCCACAGTGTTCACTTTACCCTTCAGCGTGAGCACGCCATTTTTGGACTTGAAACTGATGCGCTGTTTGTCCAGGTGATTGGCAATGAGCGCTGCTTTGTAATTCTTTTCGATGGCATCATCAACGTTCTTCGCGATGTCTTTTGCCGCTGATTCATTATCTACTGGTTCAATGCTGATTTCATTGGCGATTACTCGATTGGGCGCGGCTGACTTGGCGACGTCACCAGCCCGGTTTTTAGCATCCTCGGTATGCACCTTTCCACCCAATGTAATGACGTTTTTATCGACGTCTTCATCCACCGTTACATCCTTCAAATCAGCCTGCTCCATAGCTTTTTTAACGTTGTCCTTCAGGGGCGGATTTTCCGCCTTACGGCTGTTGCAGGCAAGTCCGAACGCGAGCAGCAGAAGTACGGCTGCGAACCCGGTCAGTCGAATTGAACGCATAGTTTCCTCCTTGTGTGTTCCTCAGAAGAACATAACTGAGATTCTGATGCTTTCAGGTGAGTTCGAGGAGGGCTTAACTGTTAGGTAACCAGTAGTTAGCTGCTAGCAACGGCGGCCGTCACCATGGAATCAAAAACTTTCAGACCATCGCTGCCGCCAAGCTGGTTTTCGCTGGCACGCTCGGGATGCGGCATCATGCCCAGCACATTGCGCCCTTCATTGCAGATGCCGGCGATATTCTCCACTGAGCCGTTGGGATTAGCTTCGGCGCTTATCTTGCCGGTGGGATCACAGTAGCGAAAAATGATGCGTCGATCACGCTCCAATGTCGCTCGGGTGGGCTGATCACAAAAGTAGTTCCCTTCCATGTGACCAATGGGAATCTGCAATACCTCGTCCTGCCTAAGCGCGTGGGTAAAAGATGTATTGCTATTTTCCACCCGGACATGCACCTGCTTGCAAACATACTTCAGCCCCGTGTTGCGCATAAGAGCGCCGGGCAGCAGGCCGGACTCGCACAGAATCTGAAAGCCGTTGCAGATCCCGATCACCAGGCCGTCCTTCCGGGCGAACTCGCGCACTGCCTCCATCACCGGCGAGAAACGCGCGATGGCGCCGGTACGCAGGTAATCGCCATAGGCGAAACCGCCGGGAACCACAATGGCGTCGCAGTTTTCCAAATCATGGGATTCGTGCCAAAGGAATGTTACTGGCTGACGGGCAACGTGGGAAAGCACCCAGTAAGCATCGTGATCACAATTGGAGCCGGGAAAAACCAGCACTCCAAATTTCATGGCACTTGCTGCCTTTCCGGGACGAATTGCCTACACTCCAGTGTAAAACATTGGGGCAAAAAAAACCGCCTGACTCAAATGGTTCCGAGCCAGGCGGGCAAGGAGGGTTAGGGATAAATCCTATAAATTGTCATCCGGCGGAGGTGGCGCCAAGGGCATGCCGGGACTGACCCCTGGAGGAGGCGGTGATCCTGGCGCGCCTGGTCCAGGTACGCTCCGGTGGAAAAACATTCGGTCCGGCCCGCGCTGGGCGCGAATTGATTGCAACTGTCGCCATTGCTGCGCTGAAAGCACTCGCCGCAAATCCAATGTCATCAACGTGAATTCACGCTCCATCCGGCTACGCGCTTCCAAAAGCTGCTCGGCTTGTGCGTTGATCTGCGCATCATCGATGCGGTCGGCATCAAGCAGTGATTGCAGCTTCAGGTTTTGCTTCTCCACTTCCGCATGCAGATCAACCAGCTTTAGGCGGTGGTCGAGAAAAGTCTGGTCCAGCTTTGTTATCTGGCTGCTGTTGAGCTGCAGCTTCTGGACAACTTCTGAATTTTTCCACCATTTACCCATTTCGTGGTGCATCACCATCTTGTCGTGCGAGCCGGGCCCTGGAGCGGCCGGCGCTGTCTGCAGAGCGTTTAAAACCAGGGGCGCCAGTAATACGCCAATACCTATCAACTTACTAATTCGCATACCGGGTCTCCTTTACAGCTTTACGGTTCTTCGTGTTCGGGGAAGCATGGCGATTCATCTCATTCACCAATAATGCGGCCGGCTGCAGCGCCGCGGGAAGCTCATCATTGATGCTGTGCTCCACGTCCACCAGCAGAGAATGATCGTCCACCGTACTTGCAACCTGCTGCGGATAGGGGCGAGTGCCGAAAATGGCGAACGCCAGAATGATCACTGCCGCGGCTGTCGCCAGTGCAAGCTGAAACCCCCAAGTCCGTATGTTTTTTTTCTTCTCCGGAACCAGACGAGCGGCAATGCGTGCGTGCTGCATCTCCCAGAAATTCTCCGGGCGGTGGGCAGCGGCACGCGCCCAAGCCCCGAATCCGGCAAAGCGGGTGGTCAGGCGATCGTGCTCAGCTCGGCAGATAGCGCACGCTTCGAGATGGTCCGCCAGCCGCGCATCTTTCATCGCAAACCCAGAGGCAAGCGGGGAATCCAACAACGCCCGAATGACTTCATCATCACGTAAATGACCTCTTACCTCCATTGTTGGTCCTCCATTTTCTTGCGGACCGAATTCAGTGCGCGAAACAGATGGACTTTCACCGTACCGCTTTCGATCCCTAGTACCGCAGCCATTTCAGCCATTGTCATCTCCTCCACAAAATGGAGGATAAAGATCGCATGTTGTCGGGGGGAAAGCTGTTCCACCGCTCGCCACACGGCCGCAACTTCTTCCCGTGCCAGTAACACCTGCTCCGGGGACGATTCGCGCGCCGGCACATTCGAAATGGCCGATCCCTCCCCGTTTGAATCATTTTCCCCGACCAACCTTCGCCAGAACGAGACGCGGCGATTGCGATGGTAGTCGCGTGCCAGGTTGACCGCGATGCGGAGCAACCAGGCTTGCACCGGAGACTCGCCACGGAATTGCGCTCGTCTTTCATAGGCCCGCAGAAAGCATTCCTGGGTAAGGGTGTCCGCCGCGTCGGGATCGCGCAGTAATGACAACAAGACGCGGTAAACCCGGCGCTGGTGGGTCTGCACCAGTTGGTTAAAATCTGCGGCCGCTATGCCTTCCATGGAGCGGACAGGAACCGCGCTTGCTCTCGCCGAAATCGCGTTCTCCAATACCTTTTCTCCGCTGCTATGTTAATTGACGGAATCCCCTGCAGGGGGTTTACGGGATAAGGAAAAAATCTCACGTGGCAGCGCGGCCTCGGTCGCCTCCAGTCCGGCGATTCAACCGCCGTTTGCAATTTGCCCGCTCCCCTGCGGAAAAGTCACTGAATTGCTGGGGTATCGCACGGCATCATAGAGGTAGCTTAGGACTATACGGACCCTGGAATCATGGATGTTCGAGACCACTTTCGCATTACTAGCGGCGCCTTGCAGCGCTGGTTCGTCGCGCAGAGCTATGACGCCCTGGCTGTGGCCGCTGTTTGGCTGGTTGGACTGCTCATTATCCGAGTGCCATGGGCGCCGTTCTGGGCGTTGCTCGCCGGCGCGCTTCAGTTTATCCCTAACTTCGGGCCGGTCCTGGGTTTGATTGGTCCGGCGTTGGCGGCGATGATCAAAGGCGGCTGGGAGAGTTCGCTTTACGTTCTGATTTTGTATGCGGTCGTGGTGGTGGTTGATGGCCTGGTGCTCCAGCCGGTGCTAATGAAACGTGCGAACCGCGTACCCATCTGGGCGTCACTGGTGACCCCGATCGTGCTGGGGATATTGATTCCCTTTTGGGGCGTGCTGATTTCCCCTCCCATTCTGGCTGTACTCTATGCTTACAAGGCGCGCAGCAAAGGTCCCGCCCGACCGCAGTAGGTCTGCTCCATCCGCGATCGGTCGAACTCAACTGCTCGCTTGAACTCCGCCCAAGCTGGTCGCGTAATAGCAGCTTCTCACTTCCTGGCTTCAGGTATCAGCGTGGTCAAGTTCTCGCCGTGTGCCAGTGCTATAATTTGGGCTCGCCTGCAGTAGTCTGAAACATTCTGGTGCTCTCCGCCCAGGCGAACCCTTCGCGGCAAAACATCTTCGGACGAGGTTCATTCATGTCTGGCCATTCCAAGTGGGCCACAATCAAGCACAAAAAAGGCGCTCTGGACGCCAAACGAGGGAAGATATTCACTCGTCTGATCCGCGAAATCTCTATGGCAGCCCGGGCGGGCGGCGGCGATGGCGAACATAACCCACGTTTGCGCACCGCAATTGCCGCAGCCAAGGCCGAAAACATGCCCGCGGACAATATCAAGCGCGCTATCCAGCGTGGCACCGGCGAGCTGCCGGGCGCAACTTATGAGGAGTTCACACTGGAAGGTTATGGCCCCGGCGGAGTCGCTGTGCTAGTGGAGCTTTCCACGGACAATCGCAATCGTACGGTGAGCGAAATTCGCCACGCATTTTCCAAAAACGGCGGTAACTTGGGCGAGGCCGGCTCGGTCAACTGGATGTTTCACAAGAAGGGCGACATTGTCCTGCCCAAGTCGGCGGCCAAAGAAGATGACTTGATGAATATTGTCCTCGAAGCCGGCGCTGATGACTTGAAAGAGGATGGCGAGAACTGGGAAATACTGACCGATCCGCGCAGTTACGAGCCGGTTTTGGAAGCGCTAAAGAAAGCTAACATCACACCCACTACGGCCGAAATCGGCATGGTCCCGCAGAACTACGTTAAGCTCGAAGGCCAACACGCCAGCACTATGATTCGCCTGGTCGAAGCTCTCGAGGAGAGCGACGACGTACAGCACGTTTACTCCAATTTTGATATTGACGAAAAGCTGCTGGAGGAAGTCGCCGGCTAGCTATCCCTGTTTCCCCTGTTCTGCAGCGCAGTTCTTGAAGAGTGTCGCGCGGCCGCAGCGAACGAAATCCTACAAATTCTGCTTTGACCAGGCGTCAATGAGTCCCAACGCGCTCTGGATATTTTCAATTGAGTTGGCCACGCTGAACCGCAGATAGCCCTCGCCGAAATCCCCGAAGGCTG
>Ga0137395_10000435_pt1 | contig 17246 bp, 11 predicted proteins | sample czobulk216metaG_FD_108283 | JGI IMG/M metagenome (GOLD analysis project Ga0137395, IMG submission 108283) | Vadose zone soil microbial communities from Angelo Coast Range Reserve, California, USA - czobulk2.16 metaG | ecosystem: Environmental > Terrestrial > Soil > Vadose zone | place: USA...
AGGTTCGTGAAACCGTCGCTGTAGTAGAAAGATTTCATCAACATTTCAATGCTGGTGAGTTCGACAAAATCTGCGATGAAGCTATTGGATGTCCCGAGGAGGTCCGCAAGGATTGGAAGTTAGTTCTACAAGATGTGGCAGCCCGCGATCGGAAATTCCGAGAAGTACTGTGACGTACTTGCGCATTTTTTCGAGGCGCTTCTGCCCGACACCACGAATCGCCAGCAAATCGTCCATACTCTTGAATGCGCCGAACGATTTACGCATTTGCAAGATTTTCTCTGCCGTGGATGGGCCAATTCCCGGCAGTTTGCAATTGCTCTGAGTTCGCCGTATTGATGTTGACGGGCTGTGCCGGCGGCTTCTTCTTGGCGAACGCACTAGTGCCGAAGAGCAGGCAAAGAGTAATGGGAATGCAAATTGCGAAAGAGCGCCGCGCCATGACGCATGTATAATTCGTCCAATACGTCTCTAAATCAACAATAGAAGCGCATCCGAACTGCTAGTGCAGCCGCGCGCCACGCGCGTCGTAAATTTCGAGTTCACCAAACAGTGCCGCTTGCTCTTCGATTTGCGAGCGGTCGCCAACGAGTACGATTTGCATGTTGGCAGAATCCAGATACTTGCGCGCTGTTGCAAGCAGATCCTCCGGGGTGAGTGCGCGGACTTTCTGGCGATACGTTTCGAGATAGTTGTCCGGCAATTCGTTCAGCGCCACAACGGAGAGTTGCGACAGCAAACCATCCTGCGTCGCGAGGCCCATCGAAAAAACGCCGCTCAGATAATTCTGAGCGTCGGCAAGTTCCGGCACGGGCACCGGCACGGAGCGTAGTTTGTCCATTTCGTAGAAGATTTCCGCGAGGGACGCCGCAACGACGTCGTTCCGAACGGCCGCGGAAACGGAAAAGAAACCATGCTGCCGCAGCGCATTCACTCCACTGCGGGGACTGTAGGTGTAGCCTTTATCTTCGCGAATGTTCATGACCAATCGAGAATTAAACGCTCCGCCATAAAGAGAATTGGTCAGACCCAATTTCATCCAGTCCGGATGCTTGCGCGTGATGGCGTGGCATCCTGCAACGATTTGCGTCTGAACCGCACCCGGAACGTGCACGAGATACACGCGTCGTCCGCGCGGATTCGCCGGAGCAGCTGTCGGTTTCGGATCCGGTTTTTTTCCGGCCCACTCGCCGAAAACGTTTTCGGCTGTTTTTAACATCTCTTGGGCGTCAAAATCGCCGACCAGCAGCAAGATCCCGTTTTCCGGCGTGTAAAATTCGCGGTAGACTGCCTGCAAATCTTCGCGCTTGTACGCAGCCACTTGCTCTTCGCTCGGCGACACTTGTCCATAGGGATGTACGCCGAACAAAACTTTTCGCAGACGTTCGCTCGCCAGGAATCCCGGGTCGGTGCGTTCCAGTTTTACTTCTTCCAGCTTTTGCCGCCGCTCGCGTTCGAATTCTCCTTCGGGAAACGAGGCTTCGCGCGCCAGTTCGTCCACCAGGCCGAGCAGGGGCTCCGCGAATTCAGAAAGCCCGGCAAACGAAATCGCGCTGGTGTCCGCGCCCGCACCGGAAGAAAGATCCGCGCCGATACGCCGCAAGTCTTCTTCGATCTGGCGGCTCGCGCGCCTGGTTGTTCCGGTGCGCGCGACCGTCGCGGTCATTTCCGCAAGGCCCGGAGAACGATGCGCCGCCGCTGCGTTGCCCGAGCGAAAAAAGAGTTCGCCGTGAAACTTCGGAATCGAATGGGCTTCCGCGAGAATAACTTCAAGCCCATTCGAAAGCCGGGCCTTGGTGCGCTTCGGCCAGGTGACCGCGCGCTCGGCGGCAAGCGCAGGAATGCCGGTTGCAACTTCCACAGTCCGGGTGGCCATTATGCGGCCTCCTTTGCGCTGGCCTTCACGGGCGTGCGAAATACGATGGCGCGTTTTTCGTTTCGCAGATATTTCCTGGCTGCGGCCTCGATTTCATCTCGCGTGACGGCAAGAAATCCATCCAGAATGGTGTTTACGAGTTGCGGTTCGTTATCGAACAGTGTGAAGCAGGCAAGGAGATGCATTAGTCCGTACTTCGGCATGTAGCCGCCGCGTCCGCCTTCGAGCGTGGCGTAATAGTCCGAGCGCCACTTGACTTTCAATTGTTCGAGTTCGTCCGAGCTAATGCCGTTTTCCCGCACATCGCGAATCACGTGGTCAAATGCCTCGAGAGTCGCTTCGCTCGAATATTCCGGCTTGTGCAAAATGCGCGTGGTCATCTGCGTTGGTCCGTTGTAGCCGAAGAGGTCGTCAATACCGCCGCCGGCCTCGACGGCAATCTGCTTCTCGAGAACCAACTCGCGGTGAATTCGTCCCGCCCGTCCGCCTTGCAGCGCTTGATCCAGCAGCGCCATCGCGCACCAATCTGTGGTGCGTCTTTGCGGTATTGTGTAGCCGATGGCCATGGCGGGCAGTGTTCCGAATTTTTCTTCCACGTGGCCGCGCCGCTCTTCCTTCTGTTCGGGCTCGCTGGGATCGGCAAAGGGCGGCGGCGGTCCCGCGGGAATTTCGCCAAAATATTTTCTGGCCAGCGCAATGCCTTCTTCCGCTTTTACATCGCCGAGCACCAGCAACACGGCATTGTTCGGCACGTAGTACGATTTGAAAAACGCTTGGACGTCGCGCAAGTCCGCGGCGTCGAGGTCGGCAAAGTCGCCGTAGAAATTGTGCGCGTTGGCCCAATTGCGGAACGCCACCGGAGGCATATCCAGCCATGGAAAACCGCCGTAGGGCTGGTTCATCACGTTGACGCGAACTTCTTCCTTCACCACGTCGCGCTGGTTTTTCAAGTTCTCGTCATCTACTTTGAGAGCCCGCATGCGATCCGCTTCGAGCCAAAGAATACGCTCGAGCGCGTTCGAGGGCACCGCTTCGTAATAGTTGGTCACGTCGTAACTGGTCGAGCCGTTCAGCATGCCGCCGCTGGAATTGACCAGCTTGATGTGCTGCATCTTCGGCGCGTTTGCGGAACCCTGAAACATCATGTGTTCGAAGAGGTGGGCAAAGCCGCTGCGTCCCTGTGGTTCGAGCCGGAATCCGATCTTGTAGTACACACCCACGGTGACCACGGGCGCGGCGGAATCCGGAGCAATCACCACGTCCAGGCCATTTGCCAGCTTGGTATTTTCTATCCCAATCTGGAGTCGTTTCACGAGTTTCCCCCTGTCGCTATTGCTTTGGATTTTACTTCCAATGAGGTTTTTTCCAAATCGGCCAGCATCGCGGCAGGATCCTGGGAAAGTACACGCGCCGCCAGACGGCTGAGCGATTCATAAGCGTGACGAAATTCTCCCGGTAATTCTCGAAGCGCATCCATGTGCGCTCGCACGACTTTGAAATCTCCGCGTGATAGCGGGCCCGTCCATGCCGCTCGTGAACCTAGCCGCTCGTAATTCTCCAGGACTTGACGAGTGAGCGGCAGCAAGGCGCGCACAGCTTCGTTTCGCCTCATCCCTAGCGAGACGAGCAATTGCGTGGCTGCTTCATCCACCGCGAGCACGTGGCCAGCGGCCAGCGCCGCCGCGGCATGGTACAGAGCTTTTTTCTCAGGTGCGATCCGGACGGGCGAACCACCCAGAGCACGGGCCATTTGCCGGGCGACGCGGACAGCTTGCGTGTCCCCTTCGACGGCAAACAGTCTTCCCTCGAGCGATGGCACGGAGACTCCGCTGAACGACTGCAACGGATGCAAGGAGCCGACAGACGCGCCATGAGTTTTCAGAATGCCCAAGACGCCGGAGCTCCGCGCACCACTAGTGTGCAAGACAGCCCTGCCGCGCAATTCCGCGCCGCCGACGCGCGCGAGATCCTGAGCGACCGCGGCAATTTCGTCATCGGGCGTAGCGATGAGAATCACTCGCGACGCCAGAATCGCCCGTGATACGCCGGCATGGGGGCGCCCCGCGCCGATGAAACGAACGGCTTTCCGTGCGTTGGCTTCTTTGCGGGTAACGACCGCGCCTATCTTCCATCCCAGTTCCCGGAAACGGCGCCCCAGCGCGCGGCCCACGCGTCCGGCACCTACGATGGCGAGGCTATTCTGCATCACGTGTTAGCATAACCTGAGGATAACGCTGGAACCAATTTTCATGCACCTTTTCGGACTTCTCCTATTTGGCTTCATCGCATTTTTCTGGCTCACTCATGGAATCCGCGTGGCCTATGGCGCCTTCCGGCTTCCTTGGCTGAAGGATTTCGCTCCGGCATCCAATGCGGAGTGCCCGCGCATTTCGATGCTTTTCGCGGCGCGCGATGAGGAAGAGAAACTTCCCGCGGCTCTCGCCACGCTCATGGAAATTGACTACCCAAACCTGGAAATCATTGCCGTGGACGACCGTTCGAACGATTCGACTGGGCGAATTCTCGATGAGTTCGCCGACACCCACACGCGGCTTCGTGTGGTGCACATTGCCGAACTTCCTTCGGGCTGGCTCGGCAAACCTCATGCCCTACAGAAAGCTTACGAAGCTTCCACTGGCGATTGGCTGCTTTTCACTGACGCCGATGTGCGATTCAAGACTGATGCTCTGCGGCGTGCCGCTGCGCTTGCGAAAGCGCGCGATCTGGATCACTTGACGCTAATGGGTGACGTAGAGATGATTGGATTTTGGGAGACCGTGCTCATCACATTCTTCGGCATGGCGTTTAACCTAGCGGCCGATCCTTATCGCGTGGCCAATCCGAATTCGCGGGCGTATATCGGAGTGGGGGCTTTTCAACTGCTTAGACGGGCGGCGTATGAAGGAAGCGGCACGCACAGACGGCTGGCGATGGAGGTTGTGGATGACATGAAACTGGGAAAGATCGTGAAGCAAGCCGGTTATCGCTCTGGAGCGGGTGTTGCTCAAGATTTCGTGGCCGTCCGGTGGCACGCGGGACTTGGGAATCTGGTTCGCGGCGTGACCAAGAACTTCTTTGCCGCGGTCGGTTACAGCGTGCCAGTCGTGGCGCTGGCGATCGCCGGTGTTCTGCTGATGAATGTGGCGCCGGTACTTGGCTTGTTGTTCGGGCACGGATGGATGCGCGCATTCGCTGCGATCGCATTGATTATTGCGCTGTGCTTTCACACTGGCGTGGATATCGGTATGCGAGTCTCGCCGTGGTACGCGGTCACGCATCCTCTGGGAGCGATCCTATTGAGTTACATGCTTTTGCGTTCGACGATCGTTACGCTCAAACAGGGTGGCATTGTTTGGCGCGACACGTTTTATCCGCTGGAGGAATTGAAGCGCGGTGTGGTTTAGGTCGTCGGCTCAGCCGGGGCAGCCGCAACCTCAATCGAAAAGAGGCCCGCCATGTCTTTTTGCTTTAGGGAGCGGATGCGGTCGCGGAGCTGGGCGGCTTTTTCGAATTCGAACTTTTTGGCGGCTTCGCGCATTTGGGTTTCGAGTTGCTGAAGCATTTCGGCAAGCTGCTGTTCGTTCTTGATGTTGGCCGCAGCGGCGTCGAGAGTGGCGTCGTCTAGCGGCACGGTTACGTAATCGGCTTCGACGATTCTTGCCAGTTCCATGTCCACGGACTTGACGATGGACATCGGGGTGATGTTGTTTTCCTTGTTGTAGGAGACCTGTTTGGCGCGGCGGCGGTTGGTTTCGTCGATGGCTTGATTCATCGAATCGGTGCGGCGGTCGGCGTATAGAATCGCGCGGCCTTCGATGTGGCGGGCGCATCGGCCTATCGTCTGGATGAGAGACGTGGTGCTGCGCAGGAACCCTTCCTTGTCGGCATCGAGGATGGCCACCAGCGATACCTCCGGCAAATCCAGACCTTCGCGGAGCAAGTTGATGCCGATAAGCACGTCAAACTCGCCACGGCGCAAGTCACGTAGGATTTTGATACGGTCGAGCGTTTCCACTTCCGAGTGGAGATAGCGGCACTTGACGCCGATTTCCGAAAAATACTCGGACAAGTCTTCCGACATGCGCTTGGTCAGAGTGGTTACAAGGACGCGCTCGTTTTTCTCCGAGCGAATGCGAATTTCTTCCAAGAGGTCGTCCACCTGGCCTTTGACAGGACGAATTTCGACCTGCGGATCAACGAGTCCTGTCGGCCGAATCACCTGCTCGACGACGACGCCACCCGCTTTCGTTAATTCATACGGTCCAGGTGTCGCGGAGACGTAGACGACCTGATTGACGCGGTGTTCGAACTCTTCGAACGTCAGCGGGCGATTGTCCAATGCAGAAGGCATTCGAAACCCGTAGTCCACCAAAGTTTGCTTGCGGGCGCGGTCGCCGTTGAACATGCCGCGCACCTGGCCGACGGTCTGGTGTGACTCGTCAATGAAGAGCAAATAATCCTGCGGGACGTAATCGAGCAACGTCGGCGGCGCTTCTCCCGGCAGACGTCCGCTGAGGTGACGCGAATAATTTTCGATGCCGTGGCAGTAGCCGATGGTGCGCATCATCTCGATGTCAAACATGGTGCGCTGCACGACGCGCTGGGCCTCGACGAATTTTCCCAGCTTCTCCATTTCTTTTTTCCACCACCAGAGCTCTTCCTGGATGCTGACAATGGCGCGGTCGCGCTGCTCTTGCGGCATAACGTAGTGCGTTTTCGGATAAATCGGTACGCGCGACAAATCCTCCTGACCCGCGCGGACTTCTCCGGTAAGCGGATCGATCTGGCGAAGCATGTCAATCTGGTCCCCCCACATTTCGATGCGGTAGGCCTGATCCTCGTAGGTGGGATAGATTTCAATCATGTCGCCGCGGACACGGAACGTACCGCGGCGCAAGTCCTCGCTGCGCTCGTATTGAATATCAACAAACCTTCGCAACAGCGCTTCACGCGAAGTCTGGTGGCCCTTTTCCAGCATGACCAGCATGCCGTAATAGGCTTCCGGCGAACCAAGGCCGTAAATGCAGGATACGGAGGCGACGATCACAACGTCGCGGCGCTCGAACAAGGAGCGCGTGGCGCTCATGCGCAGCTTGTCCAGCTCATCGTTGATTGTGGCTTCCTTGTCGATGTAAATGTCGGCGGAAGGGACGTAAGCTTCCGGCTGATAGAAATCGTAGTAGCTGACGAAATATTCGACGGCGTTTTCCGGAAAGAAACCCTTGAACTCGTGGTAAAGCTGCGCGGCGAGAGTTTTGTTGTGGGCCAGGACGAGCGCAGGGCGATTGGCTTGCTCAATCAGCTTGGCCATCGTGAATGTTTTGCCCGAGCCGGTGACGCCGAGAAGCACCTGGTGCTTTTCTCCGGCTTCCACGCCGCCGTAGAGTTGCTCGATAGCAGCGGGCTGGTCACCGCGTGGCTGATAGTTGCTGTGCAGCTTGAATTTCATGGGAAGGGTCTCCTGCCGGGACGACGGCCGCTGCCGAAACCTTCATTATACTCCGGCATGCAAGCGCTGGCTCTGGGTGGAGAAAAACGGCCGCAAACGCGGCTCAAGGACCGTTCAGCGGCGTTTCCGTGACCAAGAGCACTTGAGCGTGGCTTCTGGCCTCAACATTGTAGTGCACGCGGTTTGAGGCATCGGCTTTGGCCACCACGACATCCATAAACTGGCTGGTTTCTTCGGTTGCGCGCATGACTAGGCCACTCTTGAGTGAAATATAAGTGATGAACTCGCTGGTGCCTTTCGCCGTTCCCATGGTGCGCAACTCGTGCAGCTTGAAATCATCGGGGGTTGCATCTTTCGATGAGGAGTTTTGCTTCAGCTTTGCGGTCGTGAGCAGCACGGCGCAGGTATCGGGAGGATCACTCGATGGGGAGACATCTCCTGTGAGCGAGAGCTGACTCGCCTGGCACGGTTCATTGCGAACATACGTCGACTCCCGGGCCCAGCTCAGGCCGGCTATTGGCGCTTCCGCTTGTTCCAATTGCTCCGACTTCCATTTATCGCCGGACTTGATGCCGTCAGCAGGCAGCGTCCACGCCAGAGCGAAACGGGACACCCACTGCTGCCAGGCCTGTTGCTGCTCGGGAAAAAGATGATCCAGCCCCTTTAGGTCGTTAACAGTGCCGTCGGAGGAAATTGTGAACTCGATGACTTTGTCTTTGGGGTCCACGCGCTGTTTATCCCAATTGGGCTTTTTGTCGCCGGGCCGCTTCACCCAAACACCGGAGTCTAAAGTTAAGAATTGACCGCGCGCGTGAATGGCGGACTTGCCAACGGTTTGCTGAACATCGAGGATTTCCACTCGCAGCAAACCATGGGCGTCAATCTGCGCGGCATCCGGCGCCATCGGCGCGACAACTCTGCTTTCGGTCTTGATGTTCTTTTCGCTTTGAAAACGAATGAGGTAGGTAAGGACTTGTCCCGGCTGCAATTGGGGGATGAGGTGGACGCGCCGGTCACCGGCGCAGAGAGAGGCAGCCGCAAGGAGCAAGAAGCCGGCAGTCCGTTGTAGTTTGCGTTTCACGACGTTGGCTGTTGATCTGCCGAGTTTCACGAGACTATCTGCATGCAACCACCGAAACAACGGAAATTCAATTTCCAGACGATTTGAAATGACGGTCAAAGAAATCACTTGACGCGCGATAGGCGGCCAGCCACGTTTTGTGCAACAGAAAATCGTGGATTTCATCGGGAAAAACAAGCTGTTCGAATGCGACGCCCTGTTTGCGGAGGGCTTCGGCGAGGTTCACCATTTCCGCGAAGGGCACGTTGCGGTCATCATCGCCTTGAATGAGAAGGACAGGCGAACGCCAAGTGCCGATGGAAGAGAGAGGCGAAGACTCCCAAGCGAGACGGGCCGCATCGGTGCGCTCATTGGGCTTGTATGAGGAGAGGAAATTAGGAATCTCCGTGTTCCAGTCGTGGACGCCGTGGACATCCACGCCGGCGGCAAACATGTCGGAGGCGCGAGCGAGCCCGAGCGCCGTGAGATAACCGCCGTAGCTGCCGCCCCAAAGGCCGATACGGCGAGGATCCACATCGGCGCGATTGCGAAGATAGAGACCGGCGCCAAGGACGTCGTTGAATTCGCTCGCACCCGCCGCGCCGTAATTGAGGGCTTCCCGGAAATCGAGTCCGTAGCCAATCCCGCTGCGGTAGTTGACGGAGAGAACGACGTAGCCACGGCTGGCGAGATACTGATTCATGGCGTAGGAATTGCTGTAGTAGAACATGTAGTGCCAACCGAGAAGCATCTGGCGACGCGAGCCTCCGTGGAAGAAAACGATCGCCGGATGGCGAGCGCCGTTGCCGGCATTCGGCGGCAGGAAAAGCTGCGCGTGGATGGGCATGCCGTCAGCAGAGGAAAGGATTACTTGCTGGGGCGTAACTAAACTGCGTGCGGGAAAGTCCGAGGGAAGCGATTCCTGGGCGAGGTCGCGGAGATCTCCCCTGGCAGAGAGGACTGCGGGCCGCATGGGGGTTTGCGCGTCGGAACGGAGGACGAGAATGGTGCGATTGTCGCTGGCGAATACGGGAGCTGTTTCGATCCCCGCGCCGCTGGTGACAGCGGAGGGACGATCTGCTGTGAGGGAAACTTTCCAGACGTGGCGGCGGTCAATGTCGTCCTGATTCGACGAGAAGAGTATTTCGGCACGGTTCGGACTTGACGAGACATCTTCGACTTCAAAATCTCCGGGGGTGAGGAGCTTGGCCGTTCCGCCGTTCGCTGAAACGGAATAGAGGTGCAGCCAGCCGTCGCGCTCCCAAGGGAAAACGATTTGATCCCCGGCGCCCCAGAGGAGCTGGTTCTCCGCAACGGCATCGTGAAAAACGCTGCCACGGCGAGATTCGGCGCGCCAAATCTCGCGACTCTGGCCGGTGGAGGCGTCGGCAATTCGAATGGACCAGGGTTGTCCTTCGCGGCGCGGACTGAAGGGCAGGCGACCTTTCGAAACCGGAATGCGAAGGAAGGCAACGCGCCGGCCATCAGGCGACCAGGCGGGATCGCGATCGGTGTCCACGCTCGGGTCGAGATAAACAAGCGATTTGGCAGCGAGATCATAGACGCCGATAAAAGCATGGTCGCCGCGGCGGCTGGCAAAAGCGAGCTTCGAACCCTCGGGCGACCAGTGAAGAGATTCAGTCTCGCCATTCGAATGAATCAATTGTTCAGGCTTGCCGCCGCTCAACTTCGCAAGCCAGACCTGGCCCTTGAAAAGATATGCGACGTTGTCTCCCTTGGGGGAAACGGAAGGCGAGTGGCCTTCTCCCAGAAGTTTTGCTTCGCGGCTTTCGACCGAAATGGCCCATACGCCTTGCTGGACGCCTTGCGGGGAACTTTGAGGATTGGGATAAGGACGATCCAGAAATTCGAGGTCGCCTCCTCGAGTGAAAACAATCGCGCCCGCGTCTGGCGTCCAGCCCAGTTGGCCGAGGTCCTGGCCGTCGTCATCGGCATAGGAAGTGATTTGCTTCGCTTTGTAATTTCCGTCGGCGGCCGGTTCGGCAACCCAAACGTTGCGGCGGCCCAGAGCGTTGAAAACCCAGGCCACGCGAGCTTTGGCAGGCGCGGCGGTGAGCTCCGATGGAAATGGCGCACTGGTTACCTGTTCCAGCGTAAACGGTTTCTGCGCATTCGAAACGGGCACCATGAGCATCAAGCCTGCGGCGCACCACCGAAGATGAAGTTTCATCGCCTGCATTCCTCCTCGTCCCAAACAGATCATTCGTCCGACTGCATTCCAATCAATCCGCGGGCTGCCTGACACCGATTTTTTCGACGGATACCGTTGGTCCGTCGAGCGGGCCTGAAATTTTGAGCACGTGTCCTGCTTCGGCATCAGACGCTTTACGATCCTTGTTCTTTCGAGCGGCCGCCGTCTCAATGGACAAATCGGCGTTTCGCCCAAAGCTGAGAGTGCCAGTCACGAACGTCAACTGCCTGCCGCCATCGAGCTGAAAATCTTCCAGCAGAATACTGCTGTCCTGCAACCGGAGGGAACCTCGACCGGTTGCCCAACGCGAGACTCCCGTGTGCACGGCGCCATCCGCGACACTCGCATTTACGTCCCATCCGCGAAACTCGACCTTGTTCAACTGAATCTTGCCGTGGCCAGTGAGTTTACTCAGTAGTTCGTCGCGGCCGACGCCTTCCGTTTTCAACTGTAAAGAGCCAGACGCGGCCCCGCCCAACCGCTCCGCGATGCGGCCCGCGCCTGGCAGTTGTGCCAGGTTGATGCGGTCCAATTCCGCAGCAATCGCGTACACGGGCCGCGGCAAGAACTTGGCATTGATTCGTGCATGGACTTCGCCGCCGGCCCACTCTGCCTGAGCTTCGCGAACATCGAGATGGAGATCATGCAGCGATCCCTTGGCGAGGACTTTGGACAGCTTTAACTTTTCGATCGTCAATTGCCCAATGCCCAGCTCGCCTTCCGCGTTCACGCGGCGGACAAGTTCACTAGCAGGCGTGCTCGGCTCCGAACCTCCCAGCAACTGAGGAAGTAGGCGCTGCAACCAGCCGGGGCGGGCCCGGGGCCCGACCCAGCGATCCAAATCGGCAGCGTTCAGCTGATCGACGTTCAAATGAAAATTCCATTTTGGCCCATTACCCGCATCGGTCTGAAAAGCTTCCTCGATGTTGCCCGACCACATGCCGCCAAATCCTTCCACTTTCACCACGCGCGCGACGCGCCGGCCGTCGATCCAATCCAATTCGCTTTCCGATATTTTCAGAGGTTGGTTCAATCCCGCGACCGTCAAATTCGCTTTGTTGAAACCAACCCTGCCGTTCCACTGCCTGATGGAGGGCTTTTTCCACTCCCACTTCGTAACAGCGACCGCTTGTCCGGTCAATTCCCAGCCATGATTCAGCTGGTACCCAAACGCTGCCGATAGTCTCAGGAAATCCTGCACCCTGAGGATGCTTCCTTCAATGCTGATGCTGCCTGCCCGGGTGATTAGGTCGTGGACGAAGGTCAGATCTGCAGCGTTTTCCATGGCGAGCGCGACGCGACGCCGCTTCGGCGAGATGACCTCTCGAATGTCTCCTCCAAGAGCAACCCTTACAGGTCCAATCGAGACCAGGCCCCGCTCGCGGCCTCCGCTCACCGGACCGATGCGTACTGGGACCGTGAAACCCGGCACTTTCACGACTCCGCCGCTGCTCGAAAGAGCGGCGGATTCCAGCATAAGAGGCCACCCGCGCCAAACTAATCCGCCAGTAAAATACTGTTCCGCCGTCACACCCTCGGCCACGTATGGATGAAAAGCGCGGTACCATGAGAGCAAATCCGAAGCCTGCAGACCCATCGAATCCAGACGCAATTCCGTCGAAGGTGAACTGCCACCCGCGAGACGGAGCGTTCCGCGAAGATTCGAACGCGGACCCTCAATGGCAATGTCTTCGGCAACCAGACTTGCCAGGCCGACATTCCAACGGCCGCTCACGCGCAAGTTCAAGCGAGGGTTGTCGGCACGCTCCGCCAAATCCCAGCGATGGATTTGGCTGGCGCGTCCTTGAACTGAAAATTTCCAATCGCCCGGTCCATCGTCCTTGGCAGTCCCGCTTTTCGCTGTGGCATCGAGAGCGAATACGCCACGCACACCAAAATCCTGTCCGCGCAAGAGGCGGAAGACGTCGGCAAGCGACGCCTCGCTCCAATGCAAAGTGATTTCCGCGGGCTGCAATCGTGTTGAAGTTCCCGCTACATCGCCAAGCACTTTGATGGTTCCAGCCGATTGGAGAGAAACGCCGCTGCGCCACGGCTGGGCTTCCAACTGCAATTTCCAGCGGCCGGGCGAGACCTGCTCAACACTTCCGGAGACACTCGTGAACGCAAAGGGCAGCTTGTCGTCGCCGGATTTGAAGTTGATCCGTCCTTCGTCGAATTCGATTTTCTCAAGACGATTGACGGGCGCGACGGGCGAGAGTGGTCCATAGACGGGCGAGCGCTGCAGAGCATCGGACTTTGCAGGCGGCAGCCATCTCTCCAGATTCCAGCGGCCCTCCGGATTGTGCACCAGAATCAAGCTCGGCCTGGCGAGCGACATGGTCCCAAATTCAAAATGGCCGCGCAGCAGGCCCATCCAGCGCAGACCGGCGCTCAGTCGTTCGGCGCGAAGAAAATATTCGTGGCCGAACGAGGGGTCCTCCCCCACAGTTATACCGTTGGCGTCGAGTTGCGGACTCGGCAGAATTCGCGCGTTGAAAGTTTCGACCTCCACTTGCCGGCCGAACGCCCTTTCCAGATGAACTACCAAATATGCATGCACGCGGTGGGTCCGGACGAGAAGAGAGACCCCAGCCTGCAGGGCGATGACGCTCAGCACGATCGCCAGCGCGGGCTTCCACCACCTTTGCAGCTTGTTCATCTTGCTCGAAAGTTTCGCAGAGTCATGCGGAAAAGGGTAGGGGCGGTGGCCCGGACCGAGTGAAGAGCCTGGATGCAGCAGTTTTGTCTGTCCCGGACCTTAATGCACGGTATGAAGCATGCGGCTCCATCGCGTGCGAGAGGGCAAATGCATCAGGGTGTCGAAAACACCGGTCAACCGCGACCAGAAGCTGCTATCCCCGGTGTAGTCACTACTTGTGGCTTCAACGGACCAATAAACGAGGAATGGCCGCCCCATGATTGCGTCGCGATCCACGAATCCCCAATAACGGCTATCCTGGCTGTGATCCCGATTGTCGCCCATCGCGAAATACTTCCCGGAGGGAACAACAATCTCGTCCCCCTGAACGTACTTGCGGATCTCCGGCTTCCATTCCGGAATCGTGTTGGGGGAGATCATCTGCCCACGCAGCGGAGGAAATGAGTAATTGAACGGGTCGGCAAACACCGATGCGTCGTGGACGGCATAGGGCTCATTCAACTTTTTGCCATTGATGTACACGGCTCCGTCGACGACCTTGAGATGGTCACCGGGCAGGCCGATAACCCGCTTCACAAAATGCTGATGATCGGCATAGGGATACTTGAAAACGATAATGTCGCCACGTTCCAGCTGGCGGTAGGGCAGAAGTTTCTCGTACCAGGCGCCGGTGCCGCCAAAAATAAACTTGTTCACCAGCAAGTGGTCGCCGATAAGAAGCGTGCCTTCCATCGAAGCCGAAGGGATCTTGAAGCCTTGCACGATGAAGCTCGTTCCGAACAAGGCCCGGATCACCGTTACGTGGAGCGATTCCAGGTATTCGGAGATGGTCGTCTGGTCCTCGTGGTGCTCCTGCTTCTTCTCCGGTGCTGGTGCTTGTTCTTCCGCCTTTGTCAGCGTGTCTTCGGGCATTCCGCCTCAGCCTTTCGCTTCCGCGCGTTCGAGTAGTTCCATTGCGCTCCGAGCAGCATGCTGCTCGGCTTCCTTTTTCGTGCTGCCTTCGCCAGTGGCCATGTACTCCCCGTCAATCCAAACTTCGATCTGGAAAACTTTCTGGTGGTCGGGACCACTCTCTCCAGCCACGCGATACTCCGCCGGCGCTTGTCCCCGTCCCTGCAAGAGCTCTTGCAACGCGGACTTGCAATCGGACTCCGAGATGCGCTCGCCACGCTCCTCGAGCGCCTGTTCGAAAAGGACTCGTCGCAACACCTCCCGGGCCGCGCCCAATCCGCCGTCGATATAAACTGCGGCAACTACCGCTTCGAACGCATCCGCGAGCAGAGTCTGCTTCTCACGGCCGCCGGTTTTCTCTTCGCCGCGTCCGAGCCTCAGGTGCTCTCCCAAACGCAGCCGCCGCGCCGCCAGTTCCAGGGAACTCGCGTTTACGATGCGCGCGCGGCTCTTGGAAAGTTGCCCCTCGCTCCACTCCGGAAAACTCGCGAGGAGATACTCGCTGGTAAGCAGCTCGAGGACTGCGTCTCCCAGGAACTCCAGGCGTTCATTATCCTGGGGAAGCAAGGCTGAGACAGGCTCTTCAACGCCGGACGCGCGCAGTTCGGGGACCGCCGAACTATGGGTCAGCGCCCTGTCAAGGAGCTGCTTCGTCGAAAATTTATATCCCAGCCGCTCTTCAAACGCTCCGTCCGTGATCCGGATGGTCTCTTGCATAATTCCGCCCGCCGGCGGCCTGGCTTACTTGGGCGCGCTCAGTTGCGTCGCGCTTTGCTTCTTGGCGTCCTCCGCCTGAGCCTTGCAAGTGCCCTGGAGGGGCCCCGTCATGGTTGTACACTTGTTGAAGGCCGCGATGGCATCATCAAAATGGGACGTGATTTTGTTTGCCATTCCAAGCAAATAGTAATTCACGGGATCGGGATTTGGATCAATTTTTACGGCCTGTTCGAGCTCGGGAATCGCTTCGGCGTTCTTCCCCCTCCGCACGTAGACCAGTCCCAGGCCGCTGTGAGCCATTGCGAGCGTCTGATTTTTTGCGGAAGTAAAGGCTTCGTCCGTCATGTTCTCGGGTTTTGGGAGCGTCGGGGTAATTTCGAGAGCTTGCTTGGAATATTGTTCCGATTTGGCAAGCACTTGCTGCGCTTCAGGCGTGCTCGTGCTCCCGTGTAAGCCGCGAGGCAATGTCTGGCCAAGTATGGCGAGTGTCGAGACGTCGTTCGGCGCGATCCCGATTTCCTTTTCGCCATACTCCTGCATCTTCTGCGTGTTCCCGGTCTGCAGATAGGCGAAAGTCAGCGCGCCGTACAGAGGTGATTTGTAGCGGGTTTCGGGGTATTTCAGGAGAAATGCTTCACCGGCCTCAATCTTTTTTGCGGCATCGTTCTGATTCACGGCTTGAAAGGCTTTGTAGGCGACATCTTCTTCGGCACTTACCGGCGCCGGGACATCCAGCATCAGCGGTGTTACTTCCGGAGTCTTCGATTTATCAGTTTGTTGTGCCGGAGGCTGGCTCTGGCTCCCTTGTCCAGACTGCGAACCCTGCGCCATCGCGACTCCGCCAGCGCCTATCAGCAGTCCCGCCAGGGCCAGCGCTCTCAAACAAGTATTCGTTTGCGTTCTCATCCTAATTTCTCCTCTTCCCTATTTATTTCGTGCCTCCGAGCATCGTGGACCAAGTAGCTTTCTATTCTTTCTTGTCAAGCCAGAATTGGGCATTCCTCACGGGCGCGCGATCGCTCTGTCCCCGGCAGCCGCCGCGAGCCCCTTCTGTGCCGCCTGTTTTGCCTGTTCGGGCGCGCCTGCCACCGCAAGCGCCGACTCGTACTCTGACTTAACTACTTGAGAATTTCCCTCATCATCGTAAATCCGCGCAAGGTAAATGTGTGACCACGCCAGCACCATGGGGTCTTGCGTCGCCGCGTGTTCGCCGGCGGTCAGGCGTCCAAACACTTGCTTGGCTCTCGCCGCATCATGATCCAGAAGTGCCACCAATCCGATGCCATACCAGGCTCGCGCCTGATCCGGATATCTCGTCAAAACCTTTTGAAAGGAAGCCTCAGCCGCCCGCGGATTTTTCTCCGCGATTCGTCGCTCCCCCTCAGTCAGCGCCACAATGACTTCTGAATCATTCGGAACCGTCGTTGGCGTCAAGCTTCTCTTGCGCGCCACTTCTTCCGCTGCCGTATCGTCCTGTGGATTTGTCGTATCGGCCGGCGCGAACTTGAGCGCTGCCAACCGCCGCCCCTCTGCCCCCGCATCGATGGCCCTCACCAAATCGGGGAAAAAGAGCTTCATGGAGGGTTCGGAGTTTTCGAACTTGGGAAGCGCTGCAAAAAGGGGCTTGACCAGAACGTAGCCGTCCTCGTCGTCCCGGTTCATCGCCGCTTCGCGTTCACCGGGCGAGGCACGCTTGAGTTTCAGCTCCACCGCTCGCACCGTGCACTCCGCAAAGTACGACGCATAATCGTCCTTCAACTCCGGCGCGAGCCGCGGGGCCGTGGCCGCTCTCTCAAACAATGGACGCTTCACTGCCGTAACGTGCGCGTACCTCAAGGGCAAGGGGTCCAGCAGGAAGTGCAGAAACGCGTGACGCACCACATCGGTGGGAATGTCGTCCCCACCACTCAGCACCAGCGCGTAGTGGTCTCCGAAATTTCTCACGTTAGTGATGCGGCCAACAAGCGGTTCGACAACAATCGAAAACGATCGCGGCGCTGAAGGATCTAGGATTTCCCGCAAATATCCCGCGGCGACGAAAACAATTTGCGACACCGGATCGTGTAGCCGCTCGACTTCGCGGTTATAGATCGGTTGGACTTGCCGCCACAGCTGGCCGATCTTCTGTTCCTGATAGTAGTTCGAGAGGATTTCGCTGAAACCCTCGAGCGCTATGACTTCAGGCGGCAACTCATCGCGCCGTAAAACGGCTTGAAATCCCGGAGCAGGTCCTGACACCAGGCCAAACCACAAATAACGAGAAAGCGTCGCGCCTGGGTCACGCAGTTCGTGTTGCCGGTAAAATTCCCGCATGGCTTCGAC
>Ga0137395_10000437_pt1 | contig 17238 bp, 20 predicted proteins | sample czobulk216metaG_FD_108283 | JGI IMG/M metagenome (GOLD analysis project Ga0137395, IMG submission 108283) | Vadose zone soil microbial communities from Angelo Coast Range Reserve, California, USA - czobulk2.16 metaG | ecosystem: Environmental > Terrestrial > Soil > Vadose zone | place: USA...
GACGGGCAAAGCGTGCTGCCATAAGGACCCGGGATACACTTCGGCTGGCCGGTCTGCGGATCAAGGTATGCGACGAGGCTGTTGGTGGTCCCGAGATCGATTCCGACGATTCTGCCCATGATAGAAACCCGGAGGGCTGAAGCCCTTCCGCTACAAAAGCTCCTTTTGAACGTTGGCGACCAGATTCCTTATGTACGAACGGCGATTCAGCAAATCATTCAGCTTGGCCATGATCTTTTTTCGCGTGGCGGAGTCGCTTGGCAGAGCATCGTCCCACTCGCGGGCCGCCGCTTGCAGTTGCGCGTCAACTTCACCGAGTTTTTGCTGAAAATTATTCTCGGCAGATTCGAGGCGTGATTTCAACGCGACGAGATCGCCTCCCGAGGCTTTTGCCTCGCGAAGCTCGTCGAGCGATTCGTTCAGCTCGAAAACTTCTTCGAGCAGCTCCGGCGGGGCCTGTTGCTTGTGTTCGCCTTCTTTGCGCGCACCTTCGATCCCGAGGAGATATTCGACGCGGCCGACGGGATCGCGCAAAGTGCGATAAGCGTCATTCAATTCCGAGCTGCGCCGCAAAGAGAGCTCGCGCTCGTGCTCGCTGGCGCTAACGAAATTGTCCGGGTGAAGCTTCCAGCTCAGCTGCAGGAATTTCTGCTCCAAGGCGCCCATTTCGATCCAGAGCTTGCGGGGCAGACCAAAAATGGCGAAATAGTCGGTACGTTGGTTCTGCATCGTTGATGAAGCGACTGTGCTCATCTCAAATCTCGTCGCCTAGTTCGAGAATCTCCCTTTCCAGCTCGTCGAACGCGCTCTGAGGAACCTTTTCACCGGCAGTCAAGTGGGATTTCAAATGTTCCACCATTGCCTTTCGAGATTTCGTTCGAGTTTCCCTTTCGTCACTCAATCTGCATCGCACACAAATCAGAAAGCCCCGCGCATCGTGATAGACATACACGTTGCTGCCTTCTGCTCTAAATCGAGCGTAAGCCATAGCCCGCCGAATTCTCACGAATGGCCACAAAAAAAGTGGCTGGCGGGTGCGGCTGCCAACCACTTGTTCGGATCAGCCTGAGCCGCGTTTGACGAGGGAAGAGGCTAAAGCCTGTTCCACTAGGCCGTAAAGGAGCTGCCGCAGCCGCAGTTGCGCGCCGCATTGGGATTCTGAAAAACGAATCCCTGGCGCATCAGCGTCTCTTCATACTCAAGCGTCGTGCCGTTCAAATACAGGAAACTTTTCGGGTCGACGAAGATACGCGCGCCGAATTCCTCAAAGATTTTGTCGCGGTCGCGCGCTTGCGTGTCCAGCCGCATGGCATAGGAAAGGCCGGAACAGCCGCCGCCCTGCACGCCCACGCGCAGGCCCCCGACGTCGGGAGACACACCTTCCTTTTCCAGCAGCGCGCGGATTTTCTTCGCGGCACGCTCGGTGAGGTGGATCTTCGCGATGTTCGGGCTTGCGACTTCTGTTGCCATTTTCAAATGCTCCAAATCCTGTCCTGATTCAATCGTGCCAGGCAAGGGCGCAGCCCGCCGAGGCGGGCGCCCCTACAAACCCGGAGCGAGCGGCAGGTACCACGAGGACAGTTAATGCGACGCCTTTTCGTGAACCGGCACTTGGACGCCGTGCTTTTTCTTCCAGTCGCCGATGGCGGCCTTGATGGCGTCTTCGGCGAGCACGGAACAGTGGATCTTTACCGGCGGGAGCGAAAGCTCGCGCACGATGTCCGTGTTCTTGATCGAAAGCGCCTCTTCGACCGTCTTGCCCTTTACCCACTCGGTGGCGAGCGAAGAGCTGGCGATGGCCGATCCGCAACCGAAGGTCTTGAACTTGGCTTCTTCAATGACCTGCGTATTGGGATTGATCTTCATCTGCAGCTTCATCACGTCGCCGCACTCCGGCGCTCCGACGAGACCCGTGCCCACGTTAGGGTCTTCCTTCGAGAGGCTGCCGACGTTGCGGGGATTGTTGTAGTGATCAACTACTTTATCGCTGTATGCCATTAGCCGTTGCTCCTTGCCAGATTCACGAGATTACCGAAACCCGCGCTCTTGACTGCCTTGTCCGTGAGCGAAACGTTCGGCACGGAAGCCGAGCGGCCCGCGGTCAACTGACGAAGCGCGTCCTTGATGAACTCCGCGCCGAGCCCGAGCATCTTCAGAAAGGCGCGCACCTGCTGAAGCTCATGGAAAGAGCGCTCACCGGCGACGGCGGCCTCTTCCCCTTCTCCGCCGTAGGGCACGAACGTCACGCGGAAAGCCGCGCCGGTGCCGCCGATGGAGCGATGAATACGAATTGTTCCTTCATTTGCCATGTTTCTTCCAGTCCTTTAGGCTGTTTGCCATTTCACCTTAGAAATATCGATTCCCTCTTTAGCCATTTCGTAGAGCGGGGAGAGCTCGCGCAGCTTGGTGACGACCTGAACCATCTTGTCGATGACGTAGTCGACTTCCTCCTGCGTGTTGAAGCGGCCGAGGCCGAATCGGATCGAGGTGTGCGCGAGGTCTTCGCCAACACCTAATGCTTTGAGTACGTAGCTGGGCTCCAGGGTTGCCGAAGTACAGGCAGAACCGCTCGAAACAGCGATGTCGTTGATGCCCATGAGGAGCGATTCACCTTCCACATAGGCAAAGCTCATGTTCAGATTGTTCGGCAAGCGGTGCTCCATCGAGCCGTTGATGAACACCTCGTCCAGCTTGGCTTCCAGGCCCTTTCGGAGCCGTTCGCGCAAGCCGAGCAAGCGCGCCGCTTCTTCCGGCATCTCTTTCTGGGCGATTTCGCAAGCCCTGCCGAGGCCGACGATCCCGGGCACGTTCAGCGTACCGGAGCGCATGCCGCGCTCGTGCCCGCCGCCATCGATAATGGCGGAAAGCTGCACGCGGGGATTGCGGCGGCGAACGTACAATGCACCGACACCCTTCGGCCCATAAATCTTGTGGCCGCTAATGGCCAGGAGGTCGATATTGTCCTTTTGTACGTCGACCGGAACCTTACCTACCGCCTGAACACCGTCCACGGCGAAGAAGATGCCGTGTTCCTTGGCGATTTTGCCGATTTCCGCGATCGGGTTGAGTACGCCAATTTCGTTGTTGGCATACATGATGGTAATCAGAATCGTCGAGGGCCTAATTGCCGCCTTCAAATCGTCCAAACTTACGCGGCCGTCCCGCTGGACCGGCAGATAGGTAACTTCAAAGCCGTGCTTTTCCAGGTTCTTGCAGGTATCCAGTACGGCTTTGTGCTCGATGGCCTGGGTGATGATGTGGTTGCCCTTTTCGCGGAACATTTCCGCGATGCCCTTGATCATCAAGTTATCGGATTCCGTGGCGCCGCTCGTGAAGATGATTTCCTTCGGCGTGGCGTTGATTAGCGAGGCGATTTGCTGGCGCGAAGTTTCCACCGCCTCTTCGCCCGCCCAGCCAAACGAATGGTTGCGGCTGGCGGCGTTGCCGAATTTCTCAGTGAAATACGGCAGCATGGCTTCGACGACGCGCGGATCGACCGGCGTGGTCGCGTGATTGTCCATGTAAATCGGCAGTTTGACGGCCATATTTCCTCTTCTCCTAAGTCGAACTCATGTGCGACCGCGAAGCGGTCGACAACGCCACGAGCGCAGGCTCGTGCGGCTCTTCGCTCAGTTGTGAGATCGTTACCGCGCCCAACACCTCTAAAATGCTTTCATTCACTCGGCGCAGCGGCTCTTTGACGGAGCAGCGCTCCGTGGCGTCGCAATTCCCGTGATTGGTCACGCAGGAAGTAATCAGCACGGGGCCATCAATGGCCGAAATCACATCCAGCGCGCTAATCTGCCCCGGCTCCTTGGCCAATTGGTAGCCTCCGCTAGAACCATGCTTTGCGGCCACGAGCGAATGATGCGCCAGCTTTTGCAGCACCTTGGCCATCAGCGTCGCGGAGATGCCATATTCCTCGGCAATCTCGTTGGCGCTGCAAGCATGTTGCTGGCGATGCATCGCCAAGTGCTTGACGGCAATCAGGCCATAATCGGCCTTCTTGGAAAGCTTGAACATCGTTCGATAGACCTTCCCGATGCTCGGAATATGCGACTGAATCAGTCGCAGATGAAGTATAGCCCTGCATTCCCGGAAAGTCAACCCAAAGTGAGCCAGAGCGCTCATACAAACCCTGTATTTCTAATAACTTATAATAAGACCAAAACAGTCTGATATCTACCTCTTTTCAGCGAACGGTCTCCCCCTGCATGGAACGGCCGGATATCCGAGCTGAATTGCGATTCGCTCGATTTGCCGGTCCGGCATGGTAGCCTACACGTTCGATGGAGGCTCTGGATGCCCGGATACATTCGGAAGCGAAAAGAGATTGCAGGACTATGCTTCTGGGGACTGATGCTGATGACCCTAATCGTTGCGAAGCATGCCCTCGCGCAAACCCGGACGGCTCCGCCAGGCGTCCATCCCAAGAGCGGCAAGGTTGGGGCGATAAAAAAGCACACGCCGGGGCAGACGTTTGTTCTCGTTGGCGCGGGCGACATCGCCGGTTGCAAGAATCTAGAAGGCGCCAAAGCGACTGCCAAGCTGATCGACCAAATTCCTGGAATGGTTTTTGCCGCGGGCGATCTGGCCTACGAAAGAGGGAGCGCGGAAGACTTCAAGAATTGCTATGAGCCGACCTGGGGACGCTTCAAAGACCGGACGAAACCGGCCCTGGGAAATCATGAGTACGCAAATCGTTCAGCGTCGGGCTATTTCCAATATTGGGGAGCACAGGCGGGGCCGGCGGGCAAGGGCTACTATAGCTACGACCTAGGTGACTGGCACATTGTGGTGCTGAATACCAATTGTGACGCGAAGGCCTTGGGTGGCTGCGCCGCGGGGTCTCCGCAAGAAACCTGGCTGAAGCAGGATCTTGCGAAGCATTCCAGCAATTGCATTCTCGCCTACGGCCATCACGCGCTATTCAGCAGCGGCGTGTTCAAGAGCCATGCCATACATCCCGAATTGAAGCAGCTATGGCAAAACCTGTACACCGCACACGCTGACGTGGTTCTTGCCGGACATGAACATTCCTACGAACGATTTGCACCCCAGGATCCTGAGGGCAAAGCCGATCCCGCAAATGGAATCCGGGAGATTGTCGTTGGGACCGGAGGACGCAGCCACGATCTTCTCGGCTTCGCCACGCCGAATAGCGAAGTCCGCGAATGGGAAACTTACGGCGTGCTGAAGCTCACGCTCTCGCCCGGAAAATACACTTGGGAATTTATCCCGCAAGAGGGCAAGTCATTCCATGACTCCGGCAGTGGCGTCTGCCACAACTATCCCGCGGAATCGAACTAGGTAGCCTTTGCTTCGACGCAATTCACGCCCTATGGCTTAGAGCCAGAGCAAGACCCGCCCGCAGCCGCGGCCTCGATCAATTTCTGAACTGCAGGAGCAGGAATCAGCAGCAACTGTGCTTTGGGCTTTTTCACCTGTTCCAGAATCGTGAGCTGCTGCGCTTTCCACGCGTCGGGAGCCGGCTGGCCCTTTGCGATGGCGTCGAGAGCGGCGAGCCCCGCTGCGCCCAACGCCGAAAGATCCTGGGAGTTAGTTGCTACTTCCTTGACCAGGAAAGAGCGCTGCGCGAGTGGCTGGAGTATTGCGTCATTGTCACGCCAAGCGGTGAGTTGCGCGCGGAGTCGCGCCTCCACCGCCGCATCGTGGCAGGATGATGCGAGGAACTGATCGACCCACTCGGCAAAACGGCGGCCCGCATCGCTCTCTAGCGGAACCGCGTCGACAACGCGATTCATCGGCGTAGCGCTGGTCGGCTCCGCAGGCGCGGTTCGTTCGCGAGTGTAGTCTTTCACCGGTTCGATGACATCGGTAAGAGTGCGAAGCGCGGCAAATTCCGCCGGTGATGCGGAGCCCGCGAGTCGCCGCAGCATGTGCCGTGTGACGGTCCGGTGCGTGAGTCCCAGCCACTCCAGGCGGGCGGTGACAAAATCCAGCCGCGCGTACATAGAGGCGGGGTCGCGGACTTCCTGTGGAGACCACAGGCGTTCGGCGATGGCGGCATTCCTCGGCCAGATGCGCGAATCCACGTTCTCGGGGCTGACGTATTCGGCCCACATGCACGACTCGCCTCCAAGGATTCGTTGCTTTTCTTCGGCGGACAGATTTGCCGCGTCCCCGCTCATCGGGTCCACGGCATAGTGCCGCGCCGCAGACCATCCCAAATCCAGGTAATACCCGTTCGACAAAATCCCGCGATAGCCCTGCTTTGCGGCTTGCGCGAGCGAAGCCTGCCCGCGCCACGACTGAATCACAATATCCTTGGGCACTCCCGGCACCAGCACTTCGTCCCAGCCAATCACGACTTTGCCATGCTTGATCACCAGCTTCTGGACGCGCCCGCTGAAATACGCCTGTAGCGCTTCATTGTTCTTGATCCCCTGCGCCTTCATGAACGCCTGAATCTTCGGGTTGGCGTCCCACTCCTTGCCGTTCACCTCGTCCCCGCCAATGTGAAAATAGTGGTCGGGAAAAATCTTGGCCATCTCACCGATGAATTCATCGAGAAACTTGTAGACTCTCTCGTTCGTCGGGTCCATTGCCGGATCGAAGATTCCCCACCTGCGCTCGATTTCGTAGGGTCCTTTTCCGCTGGCCAGTTCGGGGTGCCCCACGAACCAAGCGGTGCTATGGCCGGGCATATCGAATTCCGGCACCACGCGAATGCCGCGATCGCGCGCGTAGGCGATCAGGTCGCGCATTTCATCCTGCGTGTAATAAAGGGAGTCGGAGCCCATTTCGTGAAGTTTCGGGAATTTCCTGCTCTCCACGCGGAAACCCTGGTTCTCCGAGAGGTGCCAGTGGAAGACGTTCATCTTCACGGCTTCCATGCCGTCGAGATTCCGGCGAATGACATCGAGCGGAATAAAGTGGCGGGCGGAATCAATCATCAAACCGCGCCAGGGGAAACGCGGCTTGTCTGGGATCGTGACTGCCGGCACGGCAAATCCATCGGGGGATACGTCCACGAGTTGCAGAAACGTTTGCAGCCCGTGCATCGCTCCAAGAGGCGTAGTGGCCCGGAGCCTGGCGCTCGCGGTGCTCACGTCAAGGATGTAGGATTCATCCTCGCCGACTTCCTGAATCTCTTTGCTCGCGTGATCGGTCTGAATCACGAACGTGGCTTTTCCGGTCTTCGAGGGCTTCAACGCGAGCGGGAGACCTGTTTGGCGCGCGAGTTGATGCAAGAATCGCTCACTGGCGCGCTCCAGGCGGGGCTCGGTATATCCCGTGAACGCCACGGAAAACGTGGAGTCCACGCGCAGGCTGCCTGTTCCCGGCTGCACGTTCGCGGGAAGGGGCATGAGATTCAATGCAGGCTGTTGAGCTGTAGTCATTGCCGGATGCAACAAACTGCAAAGAACGAGTATGCCAAGTCCTTGCAACCGCGCATTCTGAGCCATGGTCCGGAAAATCCTCCCTCGCCGGGTAGCAATTCTCTGCCGACTGCTATGTAGCACGAGCCTTCGCATACTGTCATATCTTCATCATCCTGCGAAGAAGATTCCTTCCATCGCCAAAAGAATCCACATTGGCTTCTCTTGAAGTTTGCAACCCGCGGTTTTCTCCGCATGGGTTAGAATAAACCGAGACGTGCGGCACCGATGACTCCACGATGAAAACTTCGATTGCCATCTACCCGGGTTCGTTTGACCCGGTCACCAACGGACACCTCGACCTCATAGAGCGCGGGGAGAAGATGTTCGATTTGCTGATCGTGGCGGTGCTGCGAAACGCCGAAAAAGAACCACTGTTCTCGGTCAAAGAGCGCGTCGAAATGCTGCGCGAAGTGACCAAACAGTGGACCAGCGTGGAAATTGACGTCTTCGATGGGCTGCTGGTGGACTACGCAAGGAAGCGCGGCGCGGGCGTCATCTTGAGGGGAATCCGCGCCGTTTCCGACTACGAATATGAGTTGCAGATGGCGCTGATGAACCGAAAACTTGAGCCGCGGCTTGAGACAGTTTTCATGCTGCCAGGCTTGTCGTATAGCTACTTGAGCTCGAAGCTGGTGCGCGAGATTGCGCAGCTCGGAGCGTCGCTCAAAGGCCTGGTGCCGGAAATTGTGGAGCAACGCTTGCGCGCAAAAGTTTCGTAAACGAATTTTTCGTGGGCCGTAAACCGGGAACTTTTTTCAAGGAGCGAAGGTGCAACTCACGGATCGTATCAATCGCATACAAATTTCGCCGACTGCGGCGGTGATTTCCGAAGCGGAGAAGCTCAAGTCGCGTGGAGTAGACATCGCGGACTTCGGCCCCGGCGAACCGGACTTCCCCACGCCCGACCACATCAAGAAGGCCGCCATCAAGGCGATCGAGGAAAACAAATCAAAATACACACCGGCAGGCGGCATCATGCTGCTGCGCGAAGCGATCTGCGCGTGGCACAAGCGCGAACTCGGCTCTTCCTTCGTAGCAAGAGAGTGCGTCGTCAGTGTTGGCGGCAAACATTCCATCTTTAATGTGATGAGCGTGCTGGTCCAGCAGGGCGACGAGGTCATCATCCCCGCGCCCTACTGGGTGAGCTTCCCGGACATCGTGAAATATGCGGGTGGAACGCCGGTTTTTGTGGAGACGAAGCCTGAAGAGGGCTTCAGCGTGAAGGCTTCGGCCATCGAAAAAGCCATCACTCCGCGAACAAAATTGTTGATTCTGAATTCGCCCAGCAATCCGACGGGAGGCGTTGTTCCGCCGGATGAGTACGAAAGCATCCTCGCTGTCTGCAGGAGGCACAAAGTCTGGCTGATGGGAGACGAGTGCTATTCGCATTTCACGTACCAGCCGCACGAGCCGTATTCGATCGCGAGCGCAGCGGGCTCGAAAGAAAACGTCATCATCATCGGCTCCGTTTCGAAAACGTTCGCGATGACCGGCTGGCGCATCGGTTACACGCTGGGGCCGGAGCAGTTGATCCAGGCACTTATCAAGCTGCAAAGTCAGTCCACGTCGAACGCAACTTCCATCGCCCAATATGCGGCGCTCGAAGCGATGCGCGGCACGATGGAAACTGTTCCTGTCATGCTGGCCGAATATGAAAAGCGCCGCAAGCGTATCGTCGAGGGACTGCGCGCGATTCCCGGCATCGCGTGCGAATGGCCGGGCGGCGCGTTCTATGCCTTCCCGGACATTTCGGCGCACCTTTCAAACGGCGCGGGAAGAGCGGCGCTCGCACAGTCCTGTACAGAAATCTCGAAGATGTTGCTCGAGAAAGCCCGCGTAGCCGTCGTGCCGGGAGAAGCTTTCGGCGCGCCCGGGTATCTGCGCCTGTCTTACGCAACTTCTATCGAACGCATTGAGGAAGGACTGCGCCGCCTGGAACGTTTCTTTTCGCGCGCTGAAGCCGCTGCGTAGTCGGGGCTGCGACGACGTGCTGCCTCGCCTAATTCCAAACCCCGACCCGGCAGCATTGAAGGACGAGCCTGGCCGCGAGCCCTTTCGCATCGAGCCAACCTTCAGTCCGAGGATTTGGGGCTCACCCTCACTCGCTCCGCTCTATCCCGAAAAGACGAATCTCGCCGAGCCCATCGGCGAGGCTTGGCTCACCGACATAAATTGCCGCGTTGCCAATGGCCCATTCGCAGGAAAAACTCTTGCTGAAGCCTGGCGCGAGATGCCCGCCGATTGGCGCGGAGCAAATTTTGCCGAACCGGGTGATTTCCCGCTGCTCGTGAAGTTTATTTTTCCGGCCGACAAACTCTCCATTCAAGTCCATCCCGACGATGCCTACGCCTCGGTCCATGAGAAGGCTTCTGGCGGCCGCGGAAAGACAGAAATGTGGCACGTCGTTTCCGCAAAGCCGGGTGCCTCCTTGCTCCTAGGATTAAGGTCAGGTGTCAGTCGTGAAAAATTTCTGGAGGCTTTGCAAAACCATACTCTCGAAGATCTCTTTCAGCGCCATTTCGTTCACGCCGGCGATACCTTTTTTATCCCCGCGCGCACGCCGCACACTATCGGCGCGGACATGATGATTTGCGAAGTTCAGGAATATTCCGATCTCACCTATCGCGTCTACGATTATGGTCGCGTCGACGCGCACGGAAAACCCCGCGAACTGCACATCGAAAAAGCCCTTACCGTATTGAACTTCGATTCCACGTCCGGAGGCAAAGTGACTCCGCGCCCTTGGATCAAAGTCCGTGAGAGTGCAGGCCTGAACCACTTAGTGGACTGCCCGCATTTTTCCGTGGACCGGCTCGACATTGACCGCATGATGCACATGAAGATGAAGAAGACGGAACCCGGTCAGGAACGTTTCTCATTGCTTGTAGTACTATCCGGCGAAGGTTTCCTTACCTGGCTTCCGCCAACACATACGCAGGGGTCCATTCCTCTGAGGCCAGGTGAATGCTGGTTCATTCCAGCAAACACCTTCGAAGGCTACACCTACCGCTCCAACGGAAGAATCTCCCTGCTCACGGCGTCCGTTCCGTAGTGTTCCACGACGGCGCACCTGCAATCCTTTGCGTGCCCCTCTCTCCGTAGTCTGTATGCTAAATTCGTTCTTCTAGCACATGTCTAAGCCCGAAAAACTTGCAATTCACGCCGTAATTCTTGCCGGGGGCCGCGGCACACGCTTCTGGCCGCGCAGCCGCACGCGCACACCAAAGCAGCTTTTGAACGTTGTTGGCGAGGACACCATGCTGCAGCAGGCTGTCGCGCGCCTGAAGCCGCTGATTCCCGCCGACCGCATCTGGACGGTCACGAATGCAGAGCAGGCTGCAGCCGTCCGCAAGCAGGTTCCTGCGTCCGCGCGCAAACGCGTATTGATTGAGCCGCTGGGAATGAACACGGCGGTGGCCATCGGCCTCGCGGCTATTCACATACGCCGTATTGCACGCGGCGATGCGCTAATGGCGGTGCTCCCTGCCGATCATTACATCGAGCAACCGCAAAAGTTCCGGGAGATAATGAGCGCCGCCATCAATGTCGCTCGCCAACCAGGGCGAATGGTTGTACTTGGCATCCCCCCGACCAGGCCGGAAACCGGTTTCGGTTATATCGAGCGGATGGGTGAACCTCTTACTTCGCAAGGCTTCCCGGTTTTTGCTGTGCGCCGCTTCACGGAGAAACCCGAACTACGGCTCGCGCAAGAATACGTCGCTTCCGGAAACTATCATTGGAACGCGGGCATGTTTTTCTGGCGGGTTTCCACGTTCCTGGATAATCTGAAAAGTTTTCTGCCGAAGACGCACGCCGCGCTGGAAAGGCTGGCAGAATACATTGGAACGCGCGGCTACGAGCGCAAGCTGTGCGCTATTTATCCGAAGCTCGAAAATATTTCCGTGGACTACGCCGTGCTCGAACCCGCAACTCGCGCCGAGGGGCCGCCGCGCGTCTTTGTGATCCCTGCCGAAGTGGGCTGGAGCGATATCGGCTCCTGGGCGGCCGTCTATGAATTGCTGGCAAAAAATAGCGGCGAGAACGTCCTTGCCGGTCAAGGTCACGCGCTCGATGCGGAAGGCAATTTTCTGTGGAGTCCGTCTAAATTCGTAGCCGCCATCGGCGTCCGTGACCTTGTCGTGGTTGAGACGCCTGAGGCGCTGCTCATCTGCCCGCGCGACCGCGCACAGGACGTGGGCAAAATCGTGAAATGGCTCGAAGCGCAGCGCCGGAAAGACCTCCTCTAACAGGCCAATCCGGCTGTTTTGGGAATATATCGCTTCGCGTATACTTTTCTCGGCACGCACACATGTCCTCGATCAAGTTTGGAACCGACGGGTGGCGCGGCGTCATCGCGGAAGACTTTACCTTTGCGAACGCCCGCATTGTCGCGCATGCCATCGCCCGCTACGTGGTGCGCAATGAAGACGCGCGCAAAGGCGTGCTGATCGGCTACGACCACCGCTATGCTGCGGATCGCGTGGCCGCTGCCGTCGCCGAAGTGATCAGCGCCAGCGGAACTCCTGTATGGCTGGCGGACAAACCCTGCCCCACGCCCGCGATTTCCTATCTTGTAAGGCACCGCGGAGCCGCTGGCGGGATCGTCATCACCGCCAGCCATAATCCTTATCGCTGGAACGGAATCAAATACAAAGCCAGCTACGGCAGCAGCGCGCTGCCTTCCATCGTCGCGCAGATCGAACAGGAACTCGACTTAGTGTCGCAGAAGGGCGTGCCGCCCCTGCCGCCCCGCCAGAGTTTGATACAGCCTCTCGAGCCGCGCGCGCCATATCTCGACGCGCTCGAAAAACTGGTGGATTGGAAGCGCCTGCACAGCGCGAAATTCCGTTTTGTTTTCGATCCCATGCACGGGTCAGCAGCGGGTTTGTTGCCCGAGCTTTTCCGGCGCAACGGAATCTCCTGCGACGAAATTCGCGGCGCGCGCGATCCGCGTTTCGGCGGCGTGCATCCGGAGCCAATCGAACCGCACATCGAAGCGCTGCGTCGGGCCGTTCGCGCTGGAAAATACGACGCCGGATTCTGCGCTGACGGAGATGGCGACCGCATTGGTGCCATCGACCGCGACGGCGCGTTCATCAATCCTCACCAGATCTTTGCTCTGCTCGTGTGGCACCTCGCAGGAACCCGCTGCCTGCCCGGCGATATCGCAAAAACTTTTTCCGTTACGAAGCTCATCGACAAGCTCGCCGCAAAATTCGGGCGCAAACTCCACGAAGTGCCCATCGGCTTTAAGTACATTTGCGAGCTGATGCTTGAACAGAACATTTTGATCGGTGGCGAAGAAAGCGGCGGCATCGGCAGCAGCCTCTATCTCCCGGAGCGCGACGCCACGGTTTCCGCGCTTTTCCTCGCGGAATTGATGGCATGGCACGGCAAGTCTCTAGGAGAGCTGCTGACCGCGCTCCATGCGGAATTCGGCGAGTATCATTATGGCCGCGTCGATCTCGATTTGAAACCTGGGCAAAAAGAAAAAGCTATCGCTCACTTTTCGAATGGAAAACTGGACCGTCTCCTTGATTTGCCGGTCGTACGCCGCGAGGATATGGACGGCATCAAGGTCTATCTCGGCGAGGCTGGATGGGTAATGGTGCGCGCCTCAGGAACAGAAAATCTTTTGCGAGTGTATTCGGAAACCTCAAAGCCCGAAACAACGCGCCGCGTTCTCAATGCCGTAACACAAATCGTTCACAATCTATAGGTGCCCCATGAACACCATCAACCTGAAAGAAAAATTCGACCTCATTTCCGAGCACTACAAGCCCTGCATCATTGGTGAAGTCAATAATTGCCTGGTGAAAGCCGTCAAGTTCAAAGGAGAATTCCTCTGGCATCATCACGATAGAGAAGATGAACTTTTTCTCGTCGTGAAAGGCTTTTTCCGCATGAAGTTTCGCGATCGTGAACGTCTAGTTCGTGAAGGGGAATTCATTGTCGTCCCGCACGGGGTCGAGCACTGTCCCGTGGCGGATGAAGAAGTCCACGTTATCCTGATCGAGCCGAATTCGACGTTGAACACCGGGAACGTCACCAACGAAAGGACCATCGCCCAGCTCGAGCGCATCTGACATTTGCTCCCGCGGCGAATCTACGACCAGCCATGGAACACCGCTTCTACACGCTCGATGTTTTCACCAACAAACGCTTCGAGGGCAACCCGCTCGCCGTATTTACTGACGGGGACGGCCTCTCCGACGATCAAATGCTCGCTATCGCGCGCGAAATGAATCTTTCGGAAACGGTTTTTGTGCAAAAGCCCACGGACGAAGAAGCCCTCGCGCGTCTGCGCATCTTCACGACCAAGCAAGAACTCAAGCTCGCCGGTCATCCTGTGATTGGAACTTGGTTCCTGCTCGCGGAACTGGGCGTGGTTCCCGCGCAGGACGGCGGCGTGCACATCCTGCAAGAAACCGGAGCCGGTGTGTTGCCGGTGGAAATCCGTTTTAAGGATGGCCGCCCGCAGCGCGTCACCATGACGCAAAAGGAAGCGATCTTCAAGCCTGCGAAAATCGACAAGAAGAAACTCGCTTCCGCACTGGGACTTTTGCCGAAAGACTTCGACGCGAAGCTGCAACCTGAGTTTGTTTCTACCGGCATCTTCAACCTGATGGTGCCGCTGCGCAATCGCGCCGCGCTGGGGAAGATCGCCATGAACATGACCGAACTCCGCCGTCTCCAGGGAAAGAATGCGACGATGGCTTACTGCTTCGCTCTCAGCGGAAATGGCAAAGCCTTCTCGCGGGGCATGCTGCCCTGGGAGCTTTATGAAGACGCCGCGACGGGCTCCGCTGCCGGCTCGCTGGGCGCATACCTGGTGCGAAACGGAAGACTGGCGCCCGGCCACACGCTGACCATTCTCCAGGGCCAGGAAATGGGCCGTCCCAGCCACCTTGAAGTGGAAGTCACGCAAAGCGGAAAGAAACTCGTCCCGCGCGTCAGCGGCGCCGCCGTGAGAGTATTTGAAGGAACGATTCGCGTCTGACGAAATCGCATTAAGAAATAAAAAAGGCCGCACGGTCTTCTAGGCGCGGCCCTTCACTTCTGCAAAACAACTACTTACTTGTGGCCCTTGCGGTCCTGCCTTAGATCCTTGCGGTCTTTGTGCAGGTCTTTTTTGTCTTTATTGACGTCCTTCTGATCCTTGTTGCGGTCTTTGCGGTCCTTGGCCAGGTCCTTTTTGTCGTGATGGATGTCGCGCTGGTCGGCATTACGGTCCACGCGGTCCTTCGCCAGGTCCTTGCGATCGTGATTGATGTCCCGCTGGTCCTTGTTACGGTCAACGCGATCCGCTTGAAGGTCCTTGCGATCGGCCTGCGCCTGAGCGCTGTTGGCTCCAAACTTCTGGTCATCGCGGGCGAGCTGCGCCTTGTCGTGATGGATGTCGCGCTGATCCGCGTTGCGGTCCGCGCGGTCCTTGTTCAAATCACGCCGATCATGATTGATGTCCTTTTGGTCCGCATTGCGGTCGGCGCGATCCTTCGCCAGGTCCCGCTTATCAAGATGGATATCGCGCTGATCCGCGTTGCGATCCGCACGGTCCTTTGCTAGGTCTTTCTTATCGCTTCGAATGTCTTTCTTGTCGTTCTGAATGTCCTGCTGTTGCGGAGTCGGATCCTGGCTCAGGGCATACGCACCACCGGCGAGCAAACCGGCAAAAGCAATCGCGAGCACACCTCGACGGACCATATGTTCTGCGTTCATCGTGTCGTCTCCTATAGAAAGCGTTCCTGGGTCACCACCACACTTGCAGAATGAAACACTGGCGGTGGCGCAAAGTTTCGCTGCACAATGCCCATTAGTCTATTGGCGGATTGGATGCCACGGAAGGTCCTGCAACTACTTCATTTGCAATGACTTATGAACTGCGTCGAGAACGCCATTCACGAACGATCCGGACTCTTCGGAGGAGAACTTTTTCGCCAATTCCACGGCCTCATTCAGGATGACTTTGGGGGGCGTGTCCGCGCCGTTCATTTCGTGAATCGCCAGACGCAAGATCGCGCGATCGATGGCGGCGAGCCGTTCAAACCGCCAGTTGTTCGCATGCTTTACGATGATCGCGTCGAGCGCGGTGATGTCCTTTGCCGCACCTTCAAATAGCTTGTTCGCAAACGCGCGCGTTTTGTCCGCCGCCTTGGCGCTTTTCCAGAATTTGACCTCTAGCTTGGTGAAATCCTGCTGGCTCATGTCCCACTGGAAGAGCATCTGCATCGCAAACTCGCGAGATTTTGTGCGGAGAGACACGTTACTTGCGCCGGGGCTTTCCGGAAAGTGCTGCGTCCGAAGAGAAAGCGCGAAGCTTGCGTGACAGTTGAGCCATTTCGATGGCCGTAAGCCCCGCTTCGAATCCCTTATTCCCACCCTTGAGCCCGGCGCGGTCGATCGCTTGCTCTAGTGTTTCGCAAGTCAGCACGCAAAAAATGATGGGCATGCCGCTGTCCATCTGCGCGAGCTGTAATCCTCGCGCCGTCTCCGAGCAAACATAATCGTAGTGTGTTGTTTCGCCCCGAAGCACGCATCCAATGGCAATAAGTGCATCGTACTTCCCGGTTGCCGCCAGTTTTTTAGCCGCGAGCGGCAATTCGAACGCTCCCGGAACGTGCACCACATCGATATCTTTGCTGGCGGCCCCCGCGCGTTCCAGAGCATCCAGAGCTGCCGCCAGTAGACGCTCTGTGATGAAGCTATTGAAACGGCTCACGACAATCCCAAAGCGAAGACCCGTCGCGCTCAATGCGCCATCAATCTTCCCGGGCTGTATTTTCTCCGCCATCGCCAAGTTGTGCTGCTCCTTGCTCTATCCTTTACTTCCTTCACTTCCCTCTGAATTGGGGCGCCCTCTTCTCCAAAAACGCTTTGGTTCCCTCGCGCATATCTTCTGTCGCGCAAGCCACGCCAAACAGCGTCGCCTCCAGGAACAATCCTTCTTCCTGCGGCATTTCCACGCCGCGCTCGATCGCTTCCATGGTGAATTTCACCGCCAGCGGTCCGTTTGCGATAATTTTCCTTGCCATCGCTTCTGCTGCAGGCATCAGCTCGGTCGGCTCATGGATATGATTGACCAGCCCGATGCCCAGGGCTTCTTCCGCTGTAATCATTTCCCCAGTCAGGCAAAGTTCGTGCGCCACTCCCTTGCCGCACAATCGCGCCAGCCGCTGCGATCCGCCATATCCTGGCAAAATCCCCAGCTTCACTTCCGGCTGCCCAAGCTTCGCCGTCTTGCTGGCGATCCGAATCGTGCACGAGAGTGCCAGCTCGCAGCCGCCGCCCAGCGCAAATCCATTAATCGCGCAGATCGACGGCTTCCCTATCGTCTCTAGCAAATGAAAAACACTCTGCCCGAAAAGCGAGAATTCCTTGCCGTTAACCGGCGTTTGCAGCGCCAGCTCGCTGATGTCCGCGCCAGCCACAAATGCTTTTTCTCCCGCGCCCGTGAGGATCAGCACGCGCACCGCAGCCTCATCGCGTGCGTCGAGGAGCGCCTGCTGCAACTCTTCGACCGTCTTGCGGTTCAATGCATTGAGCACCTTCGGCCGGTTAAAGGTGATGTAAGCAATCCCGCCTTTCTTCTCATACAGAATGTTCTCGTAGCTCATCGTCTCTTTTTCTTTTTCCTTCTCCGCTCTGCGTTCCTCTGCGTGCGGGGCCTCCCCGACCGGTCGGGGCGTCTCTGCGTTATCTTTGTTCTTTTTTTCCCCTTAAAATTTCAGCGCCTTCGGGCTCCCCGGATCGGAATAATCGTAAAACCCGCGTCCCGACTTCCTTCCGTTCCATCCCGCCACCACCATGCGCTTCAGCAACGGCGGCGCCGCAA
>Ga0137395_10000438_pt1 | contig 17233 bp, 12 predicted proteins | sample czobulk216metaG_FD_108283 | JGI IMG/M metagenome (GOLD analysis project Ga0137395, IMG submission 108283) | Vadose zone soil microbial communities from Angelo Coast Range Reserve, California, USA - czobulk2.16 metaG | ecosystem: Environmental > Terrestrial > Soil > Vadose zone | place: USA...
GCCGGACAGGATGTTGAAGCTACTGCCCGCGCACGCGCTCACTTTACCGGATATCCGCCCTCGTCGCCTTCTATTGCGATTTTGCGCGACGGCAAGGTTATCTACATGATGCATCGCCACCAGATTGAAACTCGCGATGCCTCTGCCATCGCTGCTGATCTGAAGGCAGCGTTCGATCAACACTGCCCGGCAACTGTGGCGACGCGCTAGCTTATGTGGAAGCGGGGCTCCGCCTCGCTTGGACGGGGCAGAGCCCCGTCACCACACGGCTGCTTCTTCCTCTCATTTGTGATCTAATGCCGTTTCAGAAATAAATCTCTCACGGGAAAAAACATGAAACGTCTCATCCTGCTTCTCTTTCTGCTTTTCTTTGCATTTTCGGTAGCTTCGCTGGCTGCTGACAATGCCAAATCATGGTCGGCCTCTCCTAGCCAGATCGATGGCGTGTATCCACAAGTTGAAGCGCTCTATCTCGACCTGCACCGTAATCCCGAACTCTCTTATCACGAGGAAAAGACCGCGGCTAAAATCGCTGACCAGCTCCGCAAGCTCGGATACGACGTCACCACCGGGGTTGGCGGCAACGGGGTGGTTGGCATTTTTAAAAATGGAGCTGGCCCAGTGGTGATGTTGCGCGCCGAACTCGATGCGTTGCCGGTGCCGGAGAAAACCGGCCTGCCATATGCGAGTCATGCCACAACGCATGACGACCGCGGAGTCGAAGTGCCCGTGATGCATGCTTGCGGCCACGATCTGCACATGGCAATTGGCATCGGAACCGCCGCCCTGCTGGTGCAGAATAAGGACCGCTGGCACGGAACCTTCATATATGTCGGCCAGCCCGCCGAGGAGCGCATTGGCGGCGCGACGGCCATGCTCAAGGATGGCCTCTTTACGCGTTTCCCCAAGCCGAGTTTCGCGTTTGCGGTTCACGACAGCAATGGATTGCCCGCTGGCAAAGTTGGCTACACCCCCGGTTTCAGCGCCTCAAACGCCGATTCCATAAACGTAACCGTTTATGGTGTTGGCGGACACGGCTCGGCCCCGCAGGAGACGGTTGATCCAATCGTGATCGCGGCACGGACCATTGTCAGCTGGCAAACGATTGTGTCGCGCGAGATCGATCCGCAAGAGCCAGCTGTAATTACGGTGGGAGCGATTCACGGCGGCACGAAGAACAACATCATTCCTGACGAAGTCCTGATGCAGTTGACGGTGCGCTCTTATAAGGATGACGTTCGCAAGCACCTGCTAGCGTCGATTGAGCGGATTGCGGTTGCGGAGGCCGAGGCTGCGGGCGCTCCCAAGAAGCCGCTGGTTCAAGTAGAGGAGGGAGTCGGCGCCGTGTACAACGATCCTCAGACCACCAATCGTCTCGCGGATCGGCTGAGGCAGGTCATGGGCGACTCGAATGTCGTGCTGGGGCGTCCGATTATGGCGAGCGATGATTTTGCCGAATACCGCTATAGCGGAGTGCCAAGCGTGATGCTGGAATTGGGCGCGGTAAATCCGGAGAAATATGCCGAGGCAAAGAAAGCGAATCAGCCGCTTCCGGGTCCGCATTCGCCTTACTTTGCGCCCGATCGCGAGCCGAGTCTCAAGACGGGGATTGAAGTCGAGATGGCGGCGATTCTGGAGTTGATGGGCAAATAACTGCCACTGCGGGGTTGAGGGAGTTTCATGAGTTGGCGAAGGAGCGGTCCCAATTCATCACATTTATAAGTAAGCGGGATCACATCGCTGCGCCGCTGAATTCATGCATCATAGATACAAGAATCATAGACACAAAGATCATAGACACAAGAATCATAGACACAAGTTGGACGATGACTCGAGTCCTAGAGTGACAAGGGAGTATTCGAGTGATGACAGAAACGCCACTGACGCCGGTCCCCAGCGGCGATGAGTCCGAGTCCCTGACACTGGCGCAGAAAGAGGCGCTGCAGCGTGCCGTAGTTAAGGTTGTAGCATTAGGCGCACAGGTCGGTGTGAGTGCAGATCAGATGATCGAGTTGCTGAAGTCGGGCCTTACCGTCCGGGAGTTGCTTGAGTACCTCGCGGGTCGAACTGGGGAAGTTGCCTAATTTGATGACATTAAACGTATCGCGAACGTATCGCGGGACTCAAGTGAGAAGTTTCCCTCCAATGTAAATTCCTGCTTAAATGCATTCTGCGTTTGCTGCCCGGTCTCCGATTGAGTAATCTCTAGCGATGCCGTTCAGCCATGGAAACAGCGTCTGTAAGAAGATGCCTGTTATGCTTACGACCCTGGAGCTTCTCCTGGGACCGACTCTTGGAGTCTTTATAGTTTTTGCCGCAATCGCATTCCTGCCTGCGACCAGAGCATTCGGGCAGGAAGCGAAGCAACCTCAGAGCGTAAGTGCGGCTGCTCAGGGTGCGACTAGCCGAGCTTCGACTGGTCAAACTTCGACCGGCGAAACTTCGACTAGCCAACCCCCGGCCGATCAAACTCCTGCCGCGCCTACACCGGGAGAGAAGATACCTGGCGTGGACTTGTACAATCTGCTGCAGAAAAAGTCCATTGTATTTCCCGATATTGCAGCCAGCAAAGAGCCGCTTTCGAGCGGGCAAAAATTCCAATTGTTCGTGGATAACAGCGGTTCCGTGCATACTTTGAGTTGGGCGATGCTGGGGTCTGCATTTGCCCAGGCTGATAATTCTCCCACCGGTTTTGGGCAGGGTTGGGATGGTTATGCCAAGCGATTTGGCTCATCAATGGCGCGACAGGCTTCCAGCGAATTCTTTGGCACGTTTGTAATCGCCTCCGCTTTGCACCTTGATCCACGTTTTTACCCGGAAGTGAATCCCACCTTCAAGCAAGCGATGAAATATTCCGTGCAGCGGGTCTTCATTATGCGCAAGGATGACGGACGCGATATTGTCGCGTGGTCAAGGCTCGTCGGGCCGCTGATGTCCGAGTCATTAGCGAACGTCTACTGGCCAGAGCGGAACCGCACGGTGGGCGATACCTTTTTTCGTTACGGCCTGGATTTGGCAACTCGCGCTGGTGGGAACATGCTCCGAGAGTACTGGCCAGTGGTCTACAGAAAAATGGGTCATACGACTCGGACGACGGTAAAACCCGATTGAGGTGCTGCGAAAAATCCGGCTTTCCTTTTCTTCCTTCGCATCTAATTTTGCAAAACGCATTAAGATGAAGCCGGCCTCAGAATCGTGGCGTCGAAGCGCCCCGAATCAATGTGCTAGACATTATTTGCTTTTGCTGCACAGGAGATGAAGATTGAGCAATCGTCTATTGTTGGCGCTTACCATTTGTGGGCTCATGGCAACGGCTTCAGCACAATCGGACTTTAATCGCTTTGACGTCAACGTGGGCGGCGGGCTTGGCATCGGCCGCAGCTATGTGGGTGCGTTTGTCGGCAATTCCTACCATGGAGTGGTTGGGGGCGGCATAAACTTCAGCCCCATGTTCGGTGTGGACGCTGAATACATGTATTACGACCTTGGGCTGCGACCTAGCGTCAGCCAGAATCAATCATTGCCTGACGCCAGCGGTCATCTCAACGCGATCAGCCTGAACGGCATCGTCAATGTCCCCAAGCATTTCGGCAAATTCCACGCGTACGGAATTCTTGGGGTGGGTTTCTATCAGCGTAGTGTTTCGGCGCGCAGCCAGTTGCTTGTGCCGGGCACGATTTGCCAGGACGCATGGGTTCGCTGGTGGGACGTCAGCTGCATCAACGGAGCCATTCAGAGTCCGCAACGGATGTCGTCGAACTCTAAGGATGCTGGCGGATTTAATTTTGGTGGCGGGGTGACCTACCCGCTGAAACGCTTGCATTCCAAGTTGTATGTGGAGGGCCGGTATCATCGGGCGTATCAGAGCGACGGCAAAACGATTGTCCTCCCGATTACGGTGGGCTTGCGGTGGTGAGGGCTTAGGCGACAGATTCTATTTCACATCTTTTATTTGCTGCAGCGTACGTCGGCAGAAGGATTGCCAGTCCCGATCCTTCATTCCAGAGATTCTGGCTGACAGCACGGCCATCACTGCAGGAGCAGAGTTCACATCATAGCTCTTCGAAACGGCCATTGCCCTAAACACTAGCAAGGCATCTCGAATTGCGATGTCGTCGCTCTTAGAACTGAGCTGCCGCAACAAAAAGGGAACAACTGAGGCTCCTCTCTCTGCGATTACCTCATCCAAGCTCATAACTGGGGGCTCGATTTTATCATTCCCGTAGCGGAAGATCCTATACTGGTCTTCCAGCGAGTACTGTCGAAAACGCTCTATTCGTGTCTGGGGTGGGTTGTCGAAAAAGAATTTCCTTTCCACTTGGTGGTTGCAACCAACAAAGAAAAAGCAACCAGCACAAAACATCCTTATCGACTTGGACAGAAGCACGGGCATTTCTCTTTCCTGAGTTGCAGAGGCTTAAGAATGCGGTATCGCATTATTTCTCTCTGTAGAGACGAGTTGCGTTCCGCAATTTACTTAGTCGGCGCTTGGCGGCGCGGGCTTCGGCGAGGGAAGTCCGCGGAGTCCCACGGCGGCCAGGCAATACAAGAGCGCCGCGACCAGCAGGAGTGCCTTCATCCCAATGATTAGCGACAGGTTCTCGAGCAGACCGCCGAAGACCGCTCCGAGCATATTGGCGCCGAGAGCGGCGGCGGGAGACTCGGCCAAGCGAAATTCAGAGGCAAACAGCAATCCGGCAAAAAAGACCGGAATGGCAAAGATGAGAGCGGCGCAACAACCGACTACCGCCGCCACGCCCGGAATTCGGCTGAACGGAACGAAGTAAGCGAATAAGATTCCGATCAGAATGCCGAGAAGATTCCATGAGCGGGGCCATGGCCGCTGCTGCCGTTCGATGACGTAGTTGGCGACGAGCAGCGCCGAAAGAATGGCGGCGATCACGATGCCATTCACCTGCCAGGTGGTGCCGAAATATAGAGCCAGCCGGCTCACGACTTGCGTTTCGAGCAGCAGGAATCCGGCTCCCATGCCAAAGAAGAACAGCGAAGGCACGCGGCTTCGGGCTTCGGGAATCTGAAAATAAAACAGGGCTGCGAGCAGAATCACGAGCGCGCTCAGCAGATAGAAGATGCCGGGGATCCAGTGTCCCTGGTGGTAGAGGTAAGGCCAATCGTCGGTAGTCACAGCCACGGGGCGGGATCCCGCAGAAGGCTCGGCGAGAAACGATCGAGGATGGGCGCTAACCAGTTGTTGCAAACGCGTATCGGCAGCGAGCCTCGTCTCTACCTGCGACGAAGGGGATATGACAAAGCAGGTCGCATCCGTTGAATAACTGGATGGCGCGAAGAAGACGACGGGAGGCTTGCCAAAAGTGTTGGTCAGCATTTCGGCTAATCGCTGTCCTACAAAACGATGATTGATCTGAAACTTGATGAACATGACGCCATTTGGAGCGAGCAGGGCGCGGGCTTCGCGGAAGGATTCTTCGGTGTAGACAAAGTTATCCAGGCGCATATTGGAATAGTCGGAGAGCTGGGTGTGGGAGTCGAGCAGTCCGAAAAGGATGAGGTCGTAGCGCGCGGTGGTTCGCTTCATGAAGGCGCGAGCATCGGTGAGGTGGGTGGAGACGTGCGGATCATCGTAGGGATGCTCGGGGTGTCGGCTCCGTCCGAGAGCAAGGATTTTGGGGTCGATCTCAACCGCATCGACGGAACGGCTGTGATTGCGTAAAGCTGCCGCCACGTCATTGCCGGTGCCCGAGCCAACGATCAGAACGCTCGGGTTAGGCGGCGCGAAACGGAAGGGCAGGTTGTAGGGATTGTCGTCCGGCGCTTCCTTTACCAACTGTGGGTGGCGCGCTAAGAAGTCAGGGGAGAGATTGACAACGACTTGATATCCGACATGGTTGACGCGAATCTGCGTGGCCTTTACTTCGCCGTCGGGAAAATTTCTGTCCTCCAGTTCGATCTGCTGGTACGGAGTCCACAGATTGAAATGATGTGGTGTCGAAGAATCGAAGAGCAGAAGTATTACGGGAACAATGGCGGCGAGTATGCGGAGAGAATTGAAGCGATTGGATTGCAAGATTGCCATTCCCGCCAAAACGAGGGTGAACCATACGGCGGGAGGCAGAGCGAGCCATGATACGGCAAAGAAAGCGACGATGCCTGCAAGGCTTCCGGCCAAGTTCCACGAGTAACCATAGAGAGGCCGCGGAGCGAGATCGAGCTGACGGCTTACGGTCTGCCCGATAGGAATAAAAATGTAAGTGATTAGCAGGAGCAGGATGGCCGTGATCAAGATTGCTAATATTGAGCCGGTCGTGTCGTGCATTGCCTGGGTTGCCCAGATCTCGAGATCCTGCGCCGCGCCGAGATATTGCGACAGGCTTTCCATAAGCGGAGATCCGTACCTAGGGAGGCGAACGATGACGATTAGTCCGAGCAGCGCGATGCAGGCCGTCTGCCAGCGCGGGCGTTTACGAGCGAGGGCGCAGCCGACTCCGAAGCCCAGGAAGCATAGAAGCAGCGCCAGATTTTTAACGTAGGCAAATACGCGTATTTCGGTTGCGACCCAGCGAATGAGTGCGAGTTCCGTGAAGAGGGTTAGAGCGCTGGCTAGTAAGAGGGTATTGAGATTCCAGTGGTCGGTCTGAGGGCGTTCGCTAGCAGGGCCGTGGTTATCAGGGCCATGGTTGCGTGGCTTGATGAGGCGGTAGCCGAGCAGGAGTAGAGCGGTAAGAACCAGGCCGAGGATGCGTACAGATATCGACATTGAGCAGTCTTTCGACGAGGCGGCGTCTACTGAAAAAAGAGTTGCTCAGGATATCACGAGGAAGCGGCGGCTTAATCGAATCGTACTCCGGCCGATACGGGGCTGCGCCGTGGATCGTGTGTCGGCTTTGCTCCGCAATCACGGGGCGAAGCCCCGTCACCACACAAGAGCCAGGAATTAGCAGGTTAGCTGGTCGCGGGTTAGTTTGAGCCCGGTAAGGTTGCCAAGAACAGTCACGGCAATTTGTTCCGTGCGGAAAAACTCTTCGGCGGTCTGTTGAAGGTCGGGTACAGTGACCGCTTCGATACGTTCGATCAATTCGTCGAGGCCATAGAAACGGTCATAATACATTTCCTGACGGGCGAGGTTCGACATGCGCGCGGTCGAGGATTCGAGCGACAGCATAAGGCTGCCTTTTAGCTGATCCTTGGAACGCCGCAGTTCTTCTTCAGGCACGGGCGTGGTTTTCAAGTTGCGAAATTCCGCGATCACGCTCTCCACAACTTTGATGGCCGATTCGCGTGACGTGCCGGCATAGACGCACATGGATCCGGTGTCACGATAGGGATTCAGGTCGCTGTAAATCGAGTATGCGAGGCCCTGGCGCTCGCGAATGTTCTGGAAGAGGCGCGAGCTCATGCCGCCGCCAAGCAGCGTATTCAGGATGTAGGAAGCGTAACGGCGTTCGTGAGCCATGGGATGCGATGGCACGCCGATACAGATCTGCACCTGTTCGAGTGACTTCTTGTTGCGTAGATTGATACGGGATGAAGTCTTCGGCTCCGGAGAATGCAATCCATTTTTCGCCGGCTTGACCTGCTCGAAATATTTGGCAACAAGATCAACAAATTCCTTGTGATCCAAATTGCCAGCGGCGCTGACGATCAGATTCCCGGGAGCGAAGTGGTGTCCATAAAAGCGTGAGACCACGGGACGCTCAAATTTCTTGACAGTTTCCCGAGTGCCCAGAATCGGCAGGCCGAGGGAATGATCCTTCCAGAAACTTTGCGTGAAAATTTCGTGGACAAGGTAGTCAGGATTGTCCTGATCCATTTTTATCTCTTCGAGAATCACGCCCCGCTCGCGCGCAATATCGGCTGCATCGAAAATGGGATGGAGGACGAGATCGGTGAGGACATCCATGGCGATCGGCAGGTGTTCATCGAGAACCTTGATGTTGAAGCAGATGCATTCTTTTGCAGTAAAGGCGTCCATGTTGCCGCCGATGGAGTCGACCTGGCGGGCGATCGCTTCGGCCGAGCGCGTCTCGGTGCCCTTGAAGACCATGTGCTCGATGAAATGGGAGATGCCATTCCATTCGGATTCTTCATCGCGGGAGCCTGACTTGAGCCAGATGCCGATCGAAACCGAGCGGATGTGGGGCATCTGCTCCGTGATGACCGTCAGGCCGTTCGGCAAGGTTTGACGACGAATGCTGCGAGTTTCTTTTACCATTAGGGTTCGTTATCCGATGTATGACTACGGGTTTGTAGATGTTATTGTCCCACAAAATCCAGGCCGTCCCGGTGACCAGAACGAGATTCTTTAGTTTGTTACACTTACACTCAAGCTTTCATCGTCAATCGGAGCATTTAGAATTGAAATGGTGGTAACAAACCAAATCTAACCCTCCAATGCCAAGCCCATCCAAATCGCTGCTAGGACTTAATCTGCAGGAATTGACGAGCCTTGCGCTTGGGTCGGGGCAGTCTGCTTACCGGGGACAACAGTTATTTGATGCGATATACGGGCAAAAGATTGATCGACTGGATCAGGTTTCGACCCTGCCTGTCGAATATCGCGCTCGACTGTTGGAAGAGGGTTGGCAGGTGGGGTCGCCCAAAATCGGGCGCAAGTTTGTGTCCCGTGATGGCACCGTGCGTTATCTGATTGAACTGGGCGACGGCGAGACGGTGGAAACGGTCTGGATGCCCGAAGGCGATGGCGGTGAGAACGGCGACGGAAGCGACGCTGGAGATGAGATCGAAGTGGGAATTTCTCCAGCTGGATGGCGTCGAGCCACAATCTGCGTATCGAGCCAGGTGGGATGCGCGGTGAACTGCAAGTTCTGTTTTACAGCGCTACTGGGGGTTAAGCGCAATCTGGCGGCTGGAGAAATTCTAGGGCAGATCACCGCTGTGCTTGGCGACCAGGGGGTTGAACCGCCGCTTCAGCGCGTCAATATCGTATTCATGGGAATGGGTGAGCCCTTTTTGAATTACGACAATTTCATGAAGTCGGTGGGATTGCTGGTTGATGGGATCGGGATTCCGGAGTCGCGAATGACCGTGTCGACGGCGGGCATCGTGCCGCGCATTCATGATTTCGGATTGGAGGCGGTGCGTCCGAAGCTCGCGATCTCGCTCAACGGCTCGAATGACGAGTTGCGCAGCGAAGTGATGCCGCTCAACCGAAAGTGGAACTTGGCTGAATTAATGAAAGCAGCGCGTGAATTTCCGCTCCGGGCGCGGGAGCGGCTGACTTTTGAGTATGTCCTGCTGGCGGGAGTGAACGATGGACCGGAGCATGCCCGAGAAGTCGCGGAATTGGTGCGCGGGATCCGCGCAAAAGTTAATTTGATCGCGCTGAATCCGGGGACAGAACTGCCTTATAGAACTCCCAAGCAGGAACAGGTTGTGGCATTCCAAAAGATATTGATGGCGGCGGGAATCCCGACGTTTTTGCGAAGGCCGCGTGGGCGCGATATTTTTGCCGCTTGCGGGCAATTGAAGCGCACAGTCGAAGCAATCGCTCCCCTTAGTGAATCCAAGCCCACCTTGTCGTCATCGTCCTGAGCGAAGGGGAACGCTTGTTGCTATGAACTGCTGCGAGCCGCGGCTCGGTTGAGTGCGTTGAATGAAGAGCGATTCTTTGAACTGCTCGCCGCTCGAAGTTCCACACGAAAAGCTGGAGTTGCGGAATTTACAGGCTGTAGGAGGCGCCCCCCGTGTTCTTCAACGATACGGCAACATGCGCTTAGGGCAAGGGAGTTTGGCTTCGGCCCCTGTTCAAGGTTGAGGGGTTCCGAAAACGAAAGCGGTTGCTGGGAATTCTCTATTGTCCCGTTTCCAGGGCAGAAGTCGACCAAAACAACATCGTCCTGACTTCGCGTGCTAATGACGACAATCGCATCTGTTTCGTTGTCGATCTGAGTGCGGACTTGTCCCGCCAGGTGCAGGCAGACATGTAAGATTTGGTTGGAATCGGCCAACACGGGCGGGAGGGCGGATGCAAGTTCCAGCTGGATACTCGTGCCACCAGCTGCCAGCTTTGGAGCAAGCAGCCGCGCGGCTGTTTGCAGAACGCTGTTGACGTCAACCTGGGCGAGCCGGGCGGGAGCCTGCCGAGCGAACGTAAGGAGGCTGGCAACCAAAGTGGTGGTGCGACGAACCTGCTCGCCGATTTGCGCCGCTTGTAGCTGTTCGTCAGCCGGCAAATTGGAGGCGCTAAGCAGGTCGGAATAGCCGAGCATGGCGGTGAGGGGGTTGTTAATTTCATGGGCCGCTCCTCCGACGAGTTGGCCAAGAGATGCCAGTTTCTCGGACTGGATGAGCTTTCCCTGCAGGGCCTTGAGATCGTCGAATGAGCGGCGGGACTTTTCCAGAAATAGCGAAAGCTCTGCACGTAGCAGGCGTTGACGCCAGAAAACGAGTATGCCCATTCCAACCATGGTTAGGAGACTTACAGAGATTCGAAAAGACTTTACCGCCGGGGATAAGGTTGTGCTCAGTTCAGAATCAAGTGCCGCCCAGAGGAGGCTGAAAAGGGCCAGCATGCTCAGTCGCGTAATCCATAACCCGAGTAGGGGCTGAGACGGTTTGGAGTCGGAAAGGTCGAGACGAACGGCAAGCAAGGGTACGGCTGCCATCCACACCATTGAAAGGGTGAGCGGGATGTCGTAAATGCTACCGCTGTAATATAGCTTGTGAGCGAGAGCCCAGTTGGCGACGTAAGAACTCGATGCGTAGAGCGCACTCGCGCCCAGTAACTGTAAGTAGAGCTGACGCCAACCGCCTTGAGAGGTATAGGCGAGAATAGAAAGAGCGATTAACAGCACGAGCTTTTCGACCAGATATGCCAAATTGAAATTAGCGCTATAAAACGATTCGTTGAACTGCACCATTTGCCATGGAATGACGGCGTATACGTAAATGAAAACCCACCAAGTCAGCAGCAGGGTGAAATCAAGGAGTCGAACCCGTTCGTCGCGGTCCTCTTCTCGAAGATGGGGAAGCACGGCGAGGGCGGCGATCATTGGCACGAGATGCAAAAATAGAACTACGTCTCCTAGAAAAGGATTGGGCACGTCTACACGCTTCAGAACTTCGAAATAGTTCCACATTCCCTGGTAGAGAAGCCAGAAGACCATGCCGGCGCTAAGCAGAATCCAGAACAGTCGTATGTGCAGGGTTTGACATCTCGCCGCCGAGGTATTGGGTAAGAAAGCGGCGGTGGCAATGAGCAGCAGGGTGCCCTGGATCAGGTCACTGGCAATCGTCAGGGCTGTGCCTCTTGACATGAACAGAGACGCAGCAGCCTGCGCCACAACCAGCGCAATCAGCAGAAGTCCCCAGATTTTAGCGCGTCCAGTCAAGGCGTCCTCAGTCCTCATTTTAGAGCGTGTCGCCCTGAAGAGAGGGTTACTACCGTAATCCCGATCTGAGCGGGAACACAACCCTTAGTTCCTGGAAAAAAGGGCTCAACACTACTCGACTTACATTGCATTTTTGAGCATCTTTGCGATATGAAGTAAGCAATCAGGGAATCGCAGTATAAGCTCAATGGAGTTTGTCTGTGTTTGCCAGTAGAATTAGTTCGCTAACCCCTGGGAACTGGATCGCTTTAACCAAATTCAGAAGTTCAATTTTTTGCTTTGGATTGACCTAAAGCTTGGCTGCGCGAGCTTGCTTGAATTTCAGCTTGCCTAACTGGGCTTAGACCAGATTGCTTTAGTGACGAGAGACGCTTGTCCTGGATTATTCCCCGATATCGAGACTTATGGCGCTTCCGAGCTCCCCTTAGTGCCAGCGAGATACGCCGCACGGAACGCTGGCTCGCGACGGCGCGGGTGGCTCTGACAATCGCGGCGTTATTCGCTCTTTGGATGGAGCCGGTACGTGGGTTCGTATATTCCCGGTGGCTGTACTGGCTATTGATTGTGTACCTGGTGCATGCGGTAGTCGTAATGCTGCTGGTGCGTTACCGTCTGCGTTCGACCAGGGCTTTTCGCTTGGTGGTGCACGCGGCGGACATCGTATGGCCGGTTTTGATCTCGATGTTCGCGCCGGCGCAACATGGTCCATTCTTCCTCTTCTTCGTGTTCGTGATGGCGGCGGCGGCTTATCGTTGGGGGCTGTGGGAGACGGTCGGCACGGCCGTAATGGCCGTGGTGCTGTTGTGGTTGGAAGCGTTCGCGCTGCGAATTGGATTGGAGCCAGTCGCAGACCGCTGGCTGCATGGCGTGCATCAACCGCGGCTCGGAGTGAGCTTGCGGGAACTGGATCCGCAGCAACTATTCCTGAGTTCGGTTTATCTTATTGTGCTTGGATTGTTGCTCGGCTACATGTCGGAAAACCAGAAGAAAACGCGGGCGCAACGCGCCGTCATTACCCGGATTCTAAGTTCGACGCGCGTAGAGGCTGGCCTGACTGGGACCATGGAGCAGATTCTCGGCGAAGTGACGAGCATCTATGGTGCGCGACGCATCGTGAGCGCTTCGCAGGAGACGCACAGTTACCGTGTGTTTCTCGCGGAGGTGAATAGCGGCGCAGAACAGGCCGGAGGATTACGGTGGCGCGAAGCACTCCCTGAAAGCGAGAAAGTATATTTGTTCGATTCGCCGGCGGATGCGATTTACGCGAAGCGCTCGACTGAGGGTTTTGAAACCGTGATGCTCGACCGCCAAGGGATCCGCCTGCGTGATCCGGATATCGCATTCCTGAATGCCTTGGCACAAGTAGAAAAGTTTGACGCCATTGTCTCTGTTGGCTTGTTTTTTGGCACCGAATGGTCAGGCCGGGTCTTCCTGTTCGATCCGCAAAAGGTGGGGAATCCGAATGAAGAATTGCGCTTTCTGCAAGAATTCGCGCAACAGGTCGGTCCGGCGATTTATAACGTATATCTGGTGCGGCGGCTTCGCGAACGCGCAGGCGCGCTGGAACGGTCGCGTTTCGCGCGCGAGCTTCACGATGGGGCAATTCAGTCCCTTATTGCAGTGGAAATGCAGGTAGATGTGCTCCGCCGTCAATCCAGTACGCAGGCGCCGGTGGTAAATACGGAACTAGGAAGAATTCAAAAGCTGCTGCGGGAAGAAGTTCTAAAGCTCCGCGAGTTGATGCAGGCGATGAAGTCCTTCGAAGTGGATGCCGACCGGCTACTGGGCTTCATATCCGACACGGTAGAACGTTTTAGACGCGAAACCGGTATTGCGGCGGAATTTGTGAGCGAACTGGAGCGGGTGGATCTGGCCCACAAGGGCTGTCGAGAACTGGCTCGTATTGTGCAGGAGAGTCTGGTGAACGTGCGCAAGCACAGCGGAGCGCATCATGTTCTGGTGCGACTCGCCCAGCGGGGCGGTAATCTGCAATTGACCGTCGAGGACGATGGAAGAGGATTTGGCTTTTCGGGAAGGCTGTCAAATGTGGAACTCGAGACAACCGGTAAAGGGCCAGCCGTCATCCGTGAGAGAGTACGACTTCTGGCAGGAGAACTCGCGATAGAATCGACACCGGGGCACGGCGCCCGCCTGGAAGTCCGAATTCCGCCGTCGAGAAGGACTAATCATGGAGACCCGAACCGTGGATAGGAACACTCGGCCAATACGCATTCTGATCGCCGACGATCACCCTATTTTTCGCGACGGACTACGGCGGCTTCTGGAATCGGAAGCCGACATGAAAGTCGTAGGGGAAGCTTGCGATGGCTTTGAGGCGGTGAAACTGGCGAGTGAGATCAAGCCTGATATTCTTCTGCTCGATCTGGCGATGCCGCATCATACGGGCTTGGAAGCGTTACGCGATCTGAACGCGAACTCAGGGGGCGCGCGCGCGGTACGCATCATCTTGCTGACGGCCGCGGCGGAAAAGAAACAAGTTGTAGAGGCTTTGCAATTAGGGGCGCGCGGGGTGGTGCTCAAGGATTCCGCCACGCAACTATTGCTCAAGAGCATCCATGCCGTCATGGCTGGCGAGTACTGGGTAGGACGAGATAGCGTTTCGAATCTGGTGCAATACCTGCGGAACTTGATGCAGAGCACCAATGAGGAATCGAAACAAAAAAAATTCGGATTGACGCCGCGGGAACTGGAAATTGTCTCCGCCGTGGTGGCGGGTTACGCTAACCGGGAAATCGCGGAGTACTTCAAAATCAGCGAGGACACGGTGAAACATCACCTCAGCAATATTTTCGACAAGTTGGGAGTTTCGACCCGTTTGGAACTGGCCTTGTTCGCGGTGAACCAGGGACTGCCGTTGAAAACAATTGTGTAATTACGGGGGCTTCACCCGTGTGATTCGCGGTCAGGTCAGATGCTTCATTCGTTAATAGCACCATAGTGCTATCCACGGTCACTGGTGTGCCATTGGGTGCCCGGCTCAATTCACGATACCTTTACATGGATGCGACGGCGGATCAGTGTCCAGATCTCAGGCCGCTACGTAATGTCATGATGGGGGCGCAACGTGATCAGAGCAATTAATAGGCTATGGGCTGAGGATAGCGGTCAAGACGTCGCCGAGTATGCGGTGATGCTCGCTGTAATCCTGGTAATCGTAATTGGCACGGTCCGACTAATTGGCAGCAACGCTAATAATGTGTTTTCTCAAGTCGGAAGCCAAATGACGCACTAGCTACTTGCCGGGTCCGGCTGTCGCCTGGCAGCGAGACCCTTCCGGATTTCCCTGCCTGTTACCCCACTCCGAAGTCATTTTCGCTCTCAACTGGCGGAAGCATTATCGAGGCAAAACTCACCACTATCGACCCGAAGGGGCGGCCCCGCTCTTATCGGGCACAGGAACCGCTTTGTCCGGAGCTGTAGATAGCCTGGTCAGGAACGGAAAGAACGGCGTGACTTCGAACGGCATTTTATCGGATGCGGCGGTAACAGCCACGGGCTTTGTCTTGATCAATTCCAGTTGATTATTCCAAGGGTCGACCTTGACTCGGCCTCCCAGAGGAAGCGCAGCGACCTGATCGGGCTTTTTAGGGTCGAACTGCGGTGAAGAAGTCATCAATGTCGACATTTTTGTAGCACTGCCATTCAGAAGGCTGTCGCCCAGATGCGCCCGGATCAGATTTTTTAGCGCTGGAGCGCGGGCTTGGATAGCCTTAAGGAATAACCCGGCATTGCTGAGTTTATCTTTGTAGGGCGAATTATTGAGCAGTTCGACCGCCTTTTTGTCGGCTGCTTCTTCTTGTCCGCGATCACGAGCGAAATCCATGCGCTCGAATGTGCGCTCATCCGGAAAGAACATCCGATCGTTAAAAGCGAGCTTAGTATCGAGGTGATGTCCAAGTACTATATGAGAGAGTTCGTGGGTCAGAATCATGGCCAACGATGCCTCGTCGGGTAAAACGTCTATCATGCCCCGGCTCATCACGATGGTGTGCCCAATGGTGAACGACTCGAGAGGAGTGGTCATCAGAACGCGGCACCTCACCTCGGGCTGAATGTCGAGATTATTAGTGACCATCACATTGTTGACGACCGTCTGTAGAACCTTGTCAATTTCGCCTTCAGGCGCAATCAGACCGATCTGTTGTAACCGGTCAATCACGTTCATTTCAGCCTGATGTTCCCACGCGCGCTGCGCCTCGATGGGTGTCGCGTCTTGGGCTTTTTGACTTTGATCCTGCAAACCCTGCGGGTCGTCTACCGTAATCTCGGTAAACTCGGAATTGCGGTGGAGATCTTTCAAGTTATATCCCCAAAGCCGTGTTTGCGCCTTGTAATGCAGAGTCTGCCCCATTCGGTACTTCAAGTCCGACTCCTCGGAATAGATCAACGAGGGCAGCCAGATGCCAGGGCGAAGATTCTGGCGCCAGCTGTCAAAGTGAAGGTAATAACTGGATCTCGGGTGAGGAGAGTAAGTGCCGTTAAACCGGACGATGTTGTAGTCCTGGTCCTCGATCCAGATGCGGCCAAGGAAATGCCCCTTGCCGGCATTTTTCTTTGGAGTTACATCGACTACGATGCAGCGCAGCTCGCCCAGAAACTCCCGGCGGATGAAGTTGAAGTTGTAAGATTTGCGCTGAAAGTCTTGATCGAGAACCACCATCTGGGCAAAGCCCAAAGGCAAGAATTTCATGGAGTAAACGTCGTTCAGCTTGCTCATCACCCGCTTGCCTAGTCCTTCGTTATTCGGCGAACTGAAAGCTTTATCCCCGGTGCCCTGGCTCATATCTAATCGACCCAGGAAATAAACATCACTGGCGGGGATAGGAGCGTCTATCTCTCTATCACGCCTCAGATTTTGCAGGTAGGTTTCCACGAGCGGATGAAGATTCTTCATCTGCGTCATGAAGAAGTGTTCACGTTCCACTGTCCGGTCGATTACCTGGTCGAAGCTGTTAGCCGCGGTAATCGAGTGATCGGCGGCGGCATCGCGACTTGAAAACTGAGGTGACGGTGCAGCTTGGGTGGGAGCGTCTTGGGTGGGAGCAGCTTGGGTGGAAGCATCCTGGGAGAACAAAAGCGTGGCGCAACAGACCACGAAAAACATCACTACAGCCGGCCGGAGGGGCAGCACTTTTTTTTGCTTCATCTAATCTTCGATGCTAACCATCAACGATCTAGGACGCAAGTTGAAACGTAATATGTAATACCGCTTCAAAATCGGCGGGATGGCCGTCCCTTAGCGCGGGCTTAAATTGGATTTTTTCCGCAGCGTGAACCGCCGACTCATCTAGCCCGTGTCCCAATCCCTGTACCACCTTCACGATATGAATCTGCCCGGTCGAAGAAAACACGACGTCGAGTAAAACTTCGCCTTCTATCTTTAGTTTGCGTCCCTCTTCGGTGTAAACCGGGCGAGGTTTGAACGTGATTTCAGCCGGCAAGGTCTTCACCACCGGCTCGACAGCCTTCGGTTTTGGTTCAGAAGAGGCTACGACACCCGCATCGGCAAAACCAGCCCGGCGAACAGTGCCCCGCGAATTAGAAACCCCGCCAGAACTGGTGCCGGTGGCCACGCCACTGCCAAAACCGGTGCTGGCGACCACGCCTCGCGCTCCGTGCGAACCACCCGTTCCATTTCCATAGCCCGGACCCGATGGCATATCAAATGAGCCGGCCTGAGCAATCGTTACCGGGCGACCATGGGTGTCCGAAGCGGGGACACCGTTCGGATCGCCAAACCCGCCAGTCTGTACCTTCTGCGGGGCCGCCGCCATCGTGCGCGTAGCCGAACTTCCGGTGGAAAAAACGTTTGTCTTTACCGGCGCCCTGGGAATTGTCGTCTTCACATCCGGCAGCATTTCCTTTTTCGCAGCCATCGTTAC
>Ga0137395_10000440_pt1 | contig 17184 bp, 7 predicted proteins | sample czobulk216metaG_FD_108283 | JGI IMG/M metagenome (GOLD analysis project Ga0137395, IMG submission 108283) | Vadose zone soil microbial communities from Angelo Coast Range Reserve, California, USA - czobulk2.16 metaG | ecosystem: Environmental > Terrestrial > Soil > Vadose zone | place: USA...
CGCAGTGATTATGGGGCACAGAAGCTTCGATCAGATTGACAGTGAGCAGGGGTGGGTAATGCCTGATGGCACGCCTATCCCCGGCCCGGTGATTGTCTTGCAATCGCAAGCCCGAGAACCCGTAAAAAAGGGCAAGACGCAATATTACTTTGTCACCGATGGCATTGAAAGCGCGATTGCGAAAGCAAAGGAGCTCGCAGGCGAGAAAAATGTGGCCCTGCATGGTGCAAGCTCCGTCCAACAAGCCTTGAAGGCGGGTCTGCTCGACGAATTCCATATGAGCATTGCCCATGTTCTCCTGGGTGAGGGCGTTCGCCTCTTCGATCACCTGGGCCCATCTCCTATCCACCTGGAACACATCCGGACGCTTGAGACACCGGGAGCAACCCATCTCTCGTTCCGAGTAATGAAATAAGACCAACGCGCGTCAAGTCCAAGGTTGTGGTTGCCGTGGGGATGGTCGATCCCTACGGGGCAACTCGCTGGCGATTCTAAGCATGCCGCACCTATCCTGCATGGAGGTGTTGTGCCTAGCGGGGGTTTGAAAGCCTGCCACACAACACCTCCATCCTTTGTGAACCCCGCAGGCGCGTGGAATGGGTAAGAAATGCGATTTTTACTTAGCCCTGCCTTATCCAGAACTCAGGTTAAAGAGCTAATGCAAGTCGCAAGTGCTCCAACGAGGTGTTGCCACCAGAGCAGACTAAGCCGACCTTTTTGCCTTTTAACGTATCGCGCATTCGATAGCCTGCAGCCAACGAAGCTGCTCCGGCTCCTTCGGTGAGTGTATGTGCGCGTTCGATCATCCAGACCATGGCGCGCATAATCTCTTCTTCGCTGATCAGCATAAAGTCATGCAACAATTCGCGCATGATCTTTTGTGGTAACTCAAAAGCTACACCGGTTGCAAGGCCCTCAGCAAAGGTGCGATTGGGAGCTTCGACCAGGCGTCTCTGACGCCAGGTTTCGTAGGCAGCAGGTGACGCTTCAGACTGTACTCCGATGACTTGAATACGGGGATTGACGGCATGGGCCACGATAGAGACTCCAGCCGCACCACTGCCACCGCCGGTAGGGACGATGATGACTTCAAGACCTGGCTCGTCTTCCAACATTTCAAGCGCTTCTGTGGCTACACCGGCGATAAGCAATGGTTCGTTACCAGAATGAATATAGCGGTAACCATGCGCATGAGCCAATGTTTCGCAGTGCAGCTTAGATTCGTCATACGTTGCGCCATGAAAGATGACTTCGGCTCCCATACCTTGCATTGCAGCCACCTTGCCAGGATTGGCATTTTCGGGGACGACGATAATGGCTTTGACGCCGAAGAGCCGCGCAGCGTATGCGACGGATTGCCCATGATTGCCAGTAGAAGCGGAGATTACTCCTCTTTCGCGTTCTTGCGCGCTGAGCTGTGAAACCAGGTTGATGCCCCCGCGCACTTTGAAGGCTCCTACCGGCTGGTAATTTTCATGTTTGATATATGCTTCGGTACCAAGTAAGACATTGATGGCCGGATAGCTGTAGAGGGGAGTGCGCCGCAGGTACGGACGAATCTGGCGTTGGGCATGTAGTACGTCCTGGAATGTTGGTATGTGCATGTTTTACTCCCTATACCTCTAACTATGTATTGTGGTCGCTCCTCTATTATTGCATAATGGAAGAAAACGTCCAAATTGTGAAGGGGCAAAGGTATGTTTACTACACCAGCCAATCCAAATGTTGAGTCAATTCGCGAGAACGTGCGGAATTCTTATGCTGAATTACATCAGCTTATTGATGGTCCTTTAGCAAGTTTAGACATGAGCAAGCTCTATCAGTTACCCGCTGAAAATGAGTGGACAATAATGCAGAACCTGGCACATATTGTAGAGTTTATGCCATATTGGGCAGGAGAGATTGAGAAGCTGGTGGCCGAGCCAGGTAGGAATTTTGGACGCACTGCACAGGATGAGGGACGCTTACGGGGTATTAGTGAGCATGCGAAAGACAGTCTTGCAAGTATTAAGGCTGCTTTGCCAGGGAGTTATGCCAGATTAGATGAGATATTGGGGAGTTTAAAGGATAGCGATCTGGAGTTGACAGGGAAGCATGTCAGGTACGGGGAGAAGCCGTTGGGGTGGTTTATTGAGGACCTTGTGACGGATCATTTGAGCGGGCATGAAGAGCAGATTAAGAGGTGTCTGGAATTGGTAGGGTAAATCGTAGCCTTGCAACAAACTATTTCATATGACTAACGTATATACATCAGGTAGTATTTCTAAAAAAAGAAAGGGAACAGGACAATGAGACGGCTTTTCAGGTTTATGGCTTCGATCTTTTTATTAAGAACGTTCATGAGGTGGGCGAGACGACGTGGACGCTGGGGATATTACGATTGAAAAATTGTAATAGTATAGAACGAGGGCTGGACAACTACTGTCATCCAGCCCTCGCCTTTCATTTTTTCGAGCTCACTGCCACTTATACGGCTTTGCCAGCTCGTTTGAGCTTCAGCCACAACACGGAGCGGCTAGAGGCTCAGGTGTTCAGTTAGCCCGCTTTTGCGGGCCCGCCTAATCGATCTGAAACACCATTCCTTCTAAGCGAACAGACATCTTCATAGGTTCCTCCTTTCGGCTTCCCCATCAAAGGACCTTCGCCTCAGAACCAGGGAGTCTTCACCTCCCTGACAATTTCTATTGTATTAGATGGCAAAAGCAATGTCAAAGTCAACCATTTCAAGGTTTACTCCGCTTGCTTCTTGCATCTCATTGCTATCTCCTGTATACTAGCGTGGTACAAACTAATAGTTACCCTCCAGCGATGATGAAGAGGAGTAGCTTGCCAGGGGTAGCAGCGAGCCGGCAGATGGTGCGAGGTCGGCAATCCACAGCAGGTGAAGGGCGCTTCGGAGCTGGATTGAATGAGTGGCTTCACACACATTGGTGAAGAAGCAGGGTGGAACCGCGCATCGTGCCGCTTTATGTAGTTGCCCCAGGCCTACACAGGCATGTATTCGTCCCTGGGCGTTGTTGATTGAACGCCTGGGGAATTTTTTTGATGAGGAAAGGGATCCACTCATGACACAGACAGAGGACAGAACATCCCTGTCGACAGAAGACACTCCACTTGTCCCTATTGAGAAAGTCGTAGCTTTGAGTAAGAGGCGAGGCTTCGTCTATCCCAACTCCGAGATCTATGGTGGAGTCTCAGGCATCTATGACTTCGGGCCACTCGGCGTTGAACTGCGCAATAATATCCGCCGCTACTGGTGGTGGTCGATGGTTCAGCTCAATGACAACGTTTTGGGAATCGAGGGCAATATTATTACTCATCCACGTGTGTGGGAGGCTAGCGGGCACGTTGAGAACTTTGTAGATCGACTGGTGGATTGTAAGAACTGCAAGCGACGTTGGAGAGTCGATCATCTTCCAGCAGAGAATTTAGAGCAGAATAAATGCCCGTTTTGCGGTGGGGAACTCATGGAGCCACGTACCTTCAACTTGATGATGGAGACGTACATCGGCGTGGTTGAAGGCGAGCGCATGAAGACCTATCTGCGCGGTGAAGCTTGCCAGAACATTTACCTCGATTATGACAATGTACTGAAGTCCTCGCGCATACAGATCCCGTTCGGTATCTGCCAGATCGGGAAGGCTTTCCGCAACGAAGTCACACCTGGCAACTTCTTGTTCCGCCAGCGTGAGTTCGAGCAGTGGGACTTGCAATTCTTTGTGCATCCGAGCGAGATGCAGAAGTGGTTTGACTACTGGAAAGAGTATCGCTTCGAGTGGTACAAGGGCATCATTAATCATACGGACCGGCTGCGCTTCCGCGCACATGAGTCTAATGAGCTGGCACACTATGCGAAGCAGGCTTTCGACATTGAGTACAGGAGTATCCTTGGCTGGCAGGAATGGGAGGGTATTCACTGGCGACAGGATTGGGATCTCTCGCGCCACAGCCAGTATAGCGGCCAGGATTTGAGCTATACGGACCCGGAAACGAAGGAGCGCTATATTCCCTGGATCGTTGAGACTTCCGGTGGTGTGGATCGCACCTTCCTCTTCTTGCTGCTCGATGCTTACGAGGAGGAGCCTCCATCAGATAAAGACAAGGAGGGGCGGACGGTGCTGCGCCTGCATCCCTGGTTTGCTCCAGTTAAGGTGGCGGTTCTACCTTTGCAGAAGAACAAGGAAGAGCTGGTCACAACGGCCAAGGGTATACATAGTCGTTTGAAGCGCTTGATGGTTGCGCAATATGATGATGTAGCAAACATTGGGCGTCGCTATCGCAGGCAAGACGAGATTGGGACGCCGTTCTGCGTGACAGTGGATTTCCAGACGCTGGAAGACCAGACGGTGACGGTGCGCGAACGAGATGGGATGACGCAGATTCGCCTGGCTATCGATGAATTGCCGGGGTACCTGGTGGAAAAGGTGACGTGGAGTTAGGAGCTTAGTAAACGTAGATGGTGTCAGGTTAGACTAACAAAGCTAGTGTCCTACTGCGGAGTAGGACACTAGCTTTGTTAGTCTAAGTGCTGTAAATGAATTTTCTTTCATTTTTATTTGTTCTACTTATTAGAGTGGTGAAGCCGTTGCTTGAAGTACTGAACTCTTGTATGTCAGGTTTACTCATGTTACACTCTGTTAAGAGGGTACAATAAGAGGTTACAACTTTTTAAGACACCGCTCGTAAATCGTTATAGTAAGTGTTTGTTCTGTCAAGTTATGACTAAAGAAAATAAATAGCAAGCGGTGAATATTATGGAATCGGCACTACAGGCATCGGGTACGCTGGGAGTTATGGGAGCTCTGGCGAAGCCGGCAAGCAGAACGCGACGCAAGCGATCTAGCGGGGCGTTGACGTCTGAGGGTATTTCGAGCAGAAATCGGTCTATTGGTAGCCAGGTTGCGGTGGGGGTGCAAATTCCATCAAGTGAATATGCGCGAGGGGCTATTGTGGAGGCACTGAGCGATGTAGAGCTTGTCGAGTTGGTGCTTGCAGGTGAACAAGATGCCTTCGAAGTGCTCGTCGAGCGATATAAAGATGCTGTGCAGAATCTTGCGTACCGAATGTTGGGCAACGCGACAGAAGCGGAAGATGTGACACAGGAAGTTTTTGTGCGGGCTTATACACAGCTTGCAACATATAAATCTGCGCATAAATTTAGCACATGGTTGCTGTCGATTGCCTCACACCTGGCAATTGACCAGCTTCGGCGACGGCGCTTTCTGGCGTTACCGCTGGAAGATGTGCCTTTCCTGGAGTGGATTGCCGATCTGGGGACAGGGCCAGAGCAGTCAGCGCTGCAAGGAGAGCAGCAGGACGAAATACAGACGTACCTGCAGCGATTGCCGAGCAAGTACCGCGCCGTGATTGTTTTGCGCTACTGGTATGATCTATCATACGAAGAAATTTCGACGGCGTTGCACTTGACACCAGCATTGGTAAAAGCGCGCTTACACCGCGCACGCGAGCTGCTTGCACGCTACATCAAAGACAACAAACAGAACGAGGAGGAGCAGATCGATGCGCTGCCGCGACGCTAAAGTTTGGCTAACCGCTCAGCGTGATAATGATCTCACACAATCGGAGATTACAGCACTCCAGGAGCATTTAAGGACCTGTAGTGCTTGTCGAACAGACGAGCAACGTCATCAGCGGTTGGACCTCGTGTTTAGCTCACCTTCTTATCGCATGTCTACCATCATATCCACAGAGCGTATCATGCGAGCAGTAGAGCAACAAAAACGAATCACACAGCAGCTCGAAGATCTTCGCATGCAGCAACGGAGGCGCATTGCTCGCTTGCGTATTTTTACTCCTAGATTCGCAGCATTTACCTACTTAACTATAGGGTTAATCTCACTTTCTCTGTTTGCCTTACTCATTTTCAATACAGGCCTTGTGGTAAATGTACTCGCATCGTTGAGTGGTGTCATAGACGCATTGGTTTCGCTTGCGCAGTATCTTCAATCAGGACTGGCACTGGTTCTCCAAGAGAACTGGCTACTGTCAGCAATGGCGCTCGTCCTGGTAATTATGATGGGAATGTGGCTTCGCTTAATGCGTCATCCACAGGAAGCATAAAAGCGAAGGTCATGGCCACACGTGCGACCATGATGGGGAGTTCCAGAATGCAAAAGGCCGGACGATTAAAATGGCTCTTGCTCGTGCTGGCTGGAGCATTGCTGTTCTTTGGGTTTAAGATAAGTGGAATCGGGGAGAATCTCGCGTGGACATTGCCTTCAGCACAGGCCGCAGAAAAGAGTGTGAACAACAGTAGCGGAGCTTGTACAAGCAATAGTCAAGGGCCATCCTTTGGAGGAAGCACCGTTATAGGATCAAACGAGATTGTGTGCGGTGATGTCACTTCGTTTGGTGGATCGGTTGCGGTCAAGGGCGAATTGCGCGGGAATGTAACGGCCTTTAACAGCAATACATCTATTGCTGGAAAGGTTACCGGCAATCTAACATTGTTTGGTGGCACTATTGTACTAAACAATAGTTCGCAGGTTCATGGGCATATTGATTTGTATGGAACCAGAGAGTTGAATGTCGAGGGCAAGCAACTTGATGGTGCTATCACCGATCATACACACAATCAATGGCTTCCCGGCAGAATGGGCGAGTTCAATTTTCCATTCTGGTCTCTGGTAATATGGGCTATATTGGGTATAGTCCTTATTACATTGCTACCCGAACATGTCATGTTTGTTCGAACAACAGTGACGACCAAGACGAGGCGTAGTATAATAATAGGGCTATTAAGCATTGTGTTGGCTCCTGCGGTTCTTGTTGTGTTGGTAGCGCTCATTCTGCCTATTCCTTTAGCACTTATCCTGGCGCTTGGACTTGTAGCAGCATGGGTTTTGGGAACCGTGGCTGTTAGTTGGATTATGGGAGAACGTATTCTACGTGCGGTAGCTCCGCACTATAATACGCGCCTCATAGATGTGGTTGTAGGACTGACAGTGCTGGTATTGGTAGGGTCTATCCCCTATATTGGCTGGCTCATCAGTTTTGGAGTGGGGTTGTTAGGGCTTGGAGCAGTCTTCCTAAGCCGTTTCGGAACGCGGCTTTATAGTCAGCCTAAACAGCCGCTTACGTTATAATATACCTATTCAGGTCTTTTTTTCCCTATTATGTTGGATAGATGGGACGGGCACAAGCGAGGCTAAATGGAGGTTTCGTCAAGTGGCCGCCGAGGTGAAAATGAGCATCGAAGTTGAATTGACAGATTTAGCTTACGGAGGAGATGCCGTAGGCCGATACGAGGGACGAGTCTTATTTGTGCCCGGAGGTATTCCGGGAGAACGCGTACTTGTGGAAATTGTTGAAGAACGTCGAGGCCATGCACGCGCCGAATTGCTTGAGATTATGCGGCCCGCGCCTGAGCGAATCGAACCTCAATATCCCTTACTCACAGACAGCGGCTGCCAATGGCAGCACATAGCGTATCCAGCGCAACTAACCTGGAAAGCACACATTGTACGGCAACTCCTAGTACGTATCGGTAAACAGACTGATGTAAATGTCCATCCCACAATTGGTATGCCTGCTGGCGTCTCGCCATGGCACTATCGCAACATCGCGCTATTTTCAGTTGGTCCGGATGGCGAAGTGGGCTTCAAACTCACTGAAAGCCACGATGTACAGGATCTTGAAACCTGTGAATTGTTACATCCTGCCCTGGATATGGTATACCAACAGGTGCGGGCTAAACTCAAGAACAATTTTGGCGATACACTGGCGGAAATGATTCAAGGTTTCACGATTCGAGGTGCTATTGGCGCAGTCAGCACTGCTAGCGTATCAGCACCGGTGCAGGCTGTCCCGACCCTACTCAGCATACATGCACGTCCCGGTTCAGTTCTTGAAGCTCCACAAGAACTCGCACAGGAGTTGATGACAACCGCACCCGGCATTGTAGGAGTGATTATAGAGCGGGTTGGCGGACGTTATGGGCGTGTGGTAGCAGGACAAGAGTTCTTGACGGATGTTGTCCTTGGTCGTCGCTTTCGTATTTCCGCCGATTCGTTCTTCCAGGTCAATATGGTACAGACACCTGTTCTGGCTGAGCGGGGGGTAGCAATGCTGGAGCCACAGCGTCAAGATGTTGTGTTGGATGGATATAGTGGCGTAGGGCTTTTCTCGGCATTCCTGTCGCCTCGCGCTGCGCGCGTGATTGCGATAGAATCCCAGCCAAGCGCAGTGATGGATGCTCGTGCCAATGCAACGCTGAACAACCAGAACAACATCACGACGCTGGAAGGCACCTTAGAGAGATTATTGGGCCAGCTCTACTATCGACGCGAGCGCGTTGACATGGCGCTGGTTGATCCGCCACGAGCTGGTTGTCATCCAAAGGCATTACAGGCTTTACAATCTCTTGCGCCTCGAGCAATCTGCTATGTCTCATGTGATCCAAGCACGCTTGCGCGGGATATCGCTTCGCTCTGCGCAAATGGACGCTATCGCCTGGTTGCTGCACAGCCGATTGATATGTTTCCACAGACGTACCACATCGAGTGTATTGCACTACTGGTACGAACAGGAATGAGATAGATAACACAAAGACCGATAATGGCCTGGCACCCGCGGGTGCCAGGCCATTATCGGTCTTTGTGTTATCTATCTCATTCCTGTTCGTACCAGTAGTGCAATACACTCGATGTGGTACGTCTGTGGAAACATATCAATCGGCTGTGCAGCAACCAGGCGATAGCGTCCATTTGCGCAGAGCGAAGCGATATCCCGCGCAAGCGTGCTTGGATCACATGAGACATAGCAGATTGCTCGAGGCGCAAGAGATTGTAAAGCCTGTAATGCCTTTGGATGACAACCAGCTCGTGGCGGATCAACCAGCGCCATGTCAACGCGCTCGCGTCGATAGTAGAGCTGGCCCAATAATCTCTCTAAGGTGCCTTCCAGCGTCGTGATGTTGTTCTGGTTGTTCAGCGTTGCATTGGCACGAGCATCCATCACTGCGCTTGGCTGGGATTCTATCGCAATCACGCGCGCAGCGCGAGGCGACAGGAATGCCGAGAAAAGCCCTACGCCACTATATCCATCCAACACAACATCTTGACGCTGTGGCTCCAGCATTGCTACCCCCCGCTCAGCCAGAACAGGTGTCTGTACCATATTGACCTGGAAGAACGAATCGGCGGAAATACGAAAGCGACGACCAAGGACAACATCCGTCAAGAACTCTTGTCCTGCTACCACACGCCCATAACGTCCGCCAACCCGCTCTATAATCACTCCTACAATGCCGGGTGCGGTTGTCATCAACTCCTGTGCGAGTTCTTGTGGAGCTTCAAGAACTGAACCGGGACGTGCATGTATGCTGAGTAGGGTCGGGACAGCCTGCACCGGTGCTGATACGCTAGCAGTGCTGACTGCGCCAATAGCACCTCGAATCGTGAAACCTTGAATCATTTCCGCCAGTGTATCGCCAAAATTGTTCTTGAGTTTAGCCCGCACCTGTTGGTATACCATATCCAGGGCAGGATGTAACAATTCACAGGTTTCAAGATCCTGTACATCGTGGCTTTCAGTGAGTTTGAAGCCCACTTCGCCATCCGGACCAACTGAAAATAGCGCGATGTTGCGATAGTGCCATGGCGAGACGCCAGCAGGCATACCAATTGTGGGATGGACATTTACATCAGTCTGTTTACCGATACGTACTAGGAGTTGCCGTACAATGTGTGCTTTCCAGGTTAGTTGCGCTGGATACGCTATGTGCTGCCATTGGCAGCCGCTGTCTGTGAGTAAGGGATATTGAGGTTCGATTCGCTCAGGCGCGGGCCGCATAATCTCAAGCAATTCGGCGCGTGCATGGCCTCGACGTTCTTCAACAATTTCCACAAGTACGCGTTCTCCCGGAATACCTCCGGGCACAAATAAGACTCGTCCCTCGTATCGGCCTACGGCATCTCCTCCGTAAGCTAAATCTGTCAATTCAACTTCGATGCTCATTTTCACCTCGGCGGCCACTTGACGAAACCTCCATTTAGCCTCGCTTGTGCCCGTCCCATCTATCCAACATAATAGGGAAAAAAAGACCTGAATAGGTATATTATAACGTAAGCGGCTGTTTAGGCTGACTATAAAGCCGCGTTCCGAAACGGCTTAGGAAGACTGCTCCAAGCCCTAACAACCCCACTCCAAAACTGATGAGCCAGCCAATATAGGGGATAGACCCTACCAATACCAGCACTGTCAGTCCTACAACCACATCTATGAGGCGCGTATTATAGTGCGGAGCTACCGCACGTAGAATACGTTCTCCCATAATCCAACTAACAGCCACGGTTCCCAAAACCCATGCTGCTACAAGTCCAAGCGCCAGGATAAGTGCTAAAGGAATAGGCAGAATGAGCGCTACCAACACAACAAGAACCGCAGGAGCCAACACAATGCTTAATAGCCCTATTATTATACTACGCCTCGTCTTGGTCGTCACTGTTGTTCGAACAAACATGACATGTTCGGGTAGCAATGTAATAAGGACTATACCCAATATAGCCCATATTACCAGAGACCAGAATGGAAAATTGAACTCGCCCATTCTGCCGGGAAGCCATTGATTGTGTGTATGATCGGTGATAGCACCATCAAGTTGCTTGCCCTCGACATTCAACTCTCTGGTTCCATACAAATCAATATGCCCATGAACCTGCGAACTATTGTTTAGTACAATAGTGCCACCAAACAATGTTAGATTGCCGGTAACCTTTCCAGCAATAGATGTATTGCTGTTAAAGGCCGTTACATTCCCGCGCAATTCGCCCTTGACCGCAACCGATCCACCAAACGAAGTGACATCACCGCACACAATCTCGTTTGATCCTATAACGGTGCTTCCTCCAAAGGATGGCCCTTGACTATTGCTTGTACAAGCTCCGCTACTGTTGTTCACACTCTTTTCTGCGGCCTGTGCTGAAGGCAATGTCCACGCGAGATTCTCCCCGATTCCACTTATCTTAAACCCAAAGAACAGCAATGCTCCAGCCAGCACGAGCAAGAGCCATTTTAATCGTCCGGCCTTTTGCATTCTGGAACTCCCCATCATGGTCGCACGTGTGGCCATGACCTTCGCTTTTATGCTTCCTGTGGATGACGCATTAAGCGAAGCCACATTCCCATCATAATTACCAGGACGAGCGCCATTGCTGACAGTAGCCAGTTCTCTTGGAGAACCAGTGCCAGTCCTGATTGAAGATACTGCGCAAGCGAAACCAATGCGTCTATGACACCACTCAACGATGCGAGTACATTTACCACAAGGCCTGTATTGAAAATGAGTAAGGCAAACAGAGAAAGTGAGATTAACCCTATAGTTAAGTAGGTAAATGCTGCGAATCTAGGAGTAAAAATACGCAAGCGAGCAATGCGCCTCCGTTGCTGCATGCGAAGATCTTCGAGCTGCTGTGTGATTCGTTTTTGTTGCTCTACTGCTCGCATGATACGCTCTGTGGATATGATGGTAGACATGCGATAAGAAGGTGAGCTAAACACGAGGTCCAACCGCTGATGACGTTGCTCGTCTGTTCGACAAGCACTACAGGTCCTTAAATGCTCCTGGAGTGCTGTAATCTCCGATTGTGTGAGATCATTATCACGCTGAGCGGTTAGCCAAACTTTAGCGTCGCGGCAGCGCATCGATCTGCTCCTCCTCGTTCTGTTTGTTGTCTTTGATGTAGCGTGCAAGCAGCTCGCGTGCGCGGTGTAAGCGCGCTTTTACCAATGCTGGTGTCAAGTGCAACGCCGTCGAAATTTCTTCGTATGATAGATCATACCAGTAGCGCAAAACAATCACGGCGCGGTACTTGCTCGGCAATCGCTGCAGGTACGTCTGTATTTCGTCCTGCTGCTCTCCTTGCAGCGCTGACTGCTCTGGCCCTGTCCCCAGATCGGCAATCCACTCCAGGAAAGGCACATCTTCCAGCGGTAACGCCAGAAAGCGCCGTCGCCGAAGCTGGTCAATTGCCAGGTGTGAGGCAATCGACAGCAACCATGTGCTAAATTTATGCGCAGATTTATATGTTGCAAGCTGTGTATAAGCCCGCACAAAAACTTCCTGTGTCACATCTTCCGCTTCTGTCGCGTTGCCCAACATTCGGTACGCAAGATTCTGCACAGCATCTTTATATCGCTCGACGAGCACTTCGAAGGCATCTTGTTCACCTGCAAGCACCAACTCGACAAGCTCTACATCGCTCAGTGCCTCCACAATAGCCCCTCGCGCATATTCACTTGATGGAATTTGCACCCCCACCGCAACCTGGCTACCAATAGACCGATTTCTGCTCGAAATACCCTCAGACGTCAACGCCCCGCTAGATCGCTTGCGTCGCGTTCTGCTTGCCGGCTTCGCCAGAGCTCCCATAACTCCCAGCGTACCCGATGCCTGTAGTGCCGATTCCATAATATTCACCGCTTGCTATTTATTTTCTTTAGTCATAACTTGACAGAACAAACACTTACTATAACGATTTACGAGCGGTGTCTTAAAAAGTTGTAACCTCTTATTGTACCCTCTTAACAGAGTGTAACATGAGTAAACCTGACATACAAGAGTTCAGTACTTCAAGCAACGGCTTCACCACTCTAATAAGTAGAACAAATAAAAATGAAAGAAAATTCATTTACAGCACTTAGACTAACAAAGCTAGTGTCCTACTCCGCAGTAGGACACTAGCTTTGTTAGTCTAACCTGACACCATCTACGTTTACTAAGCTCCTAACTCCACGTCACCTTTTCCACCAGGTACCCCGGCAATTCATCGATAGCCAGGCGAATCTGCGTCATCCCATCTCGTTCGCGCACCGTCACCGTCTGGTCTTCCAGCGTCTGGAAATCCACTGTCACGCAGAACGGCGTCCCAATCTCGTCTTGCCTGCGATAGCGACGCCCAATGTTTGCTACATCATCATATTGCGCAACCATCAAGCGCTTCAAACGACTATGTATACCCTTGGCCGTTGTGACCAGCTCTTCCTTGTTCTTCTGCAAAGGTAGAACCGCCACCTTAACTGGAGCAAACCAGGGATGCAGGCGCAGCACCGTCCGCCCCTCCTTGTCTTTATCTGATGGAGGCTCCTCCTCGTAAGCATCGAGCAGCAAGAAGAGGAAGGTGCGATCCACACCACCGGAAGTCTCAACGATCCAGGGAATATAGCGCTCCTTCGTTTCCGGGTCCGTATAGCTCAAATCCTGGCCGCTATACTGGCTGTGGCGCGAGAGATCCCAATCCTGTCGCCAGTGAATACCCTCCCATTCCTGCCAGCCAAGGATACTCCTGTACTCAATGTCGAAAGCCTGCTTCGCATAGTGTGCCAGCTCATTAGACTCATGTGCGCGGAAGCGCAGCCGGTCCGTATGATTAATGATGCCCTTGTACCACTCGAAGCGATACTCTTTCCAGTAGTCAAACCACTTCTGCATCTCGCTCGGATGCACAAAGAATTGCAAGTCCCACTGCTCGAACTCACGCTGGCGGAACAAGAAGTTGCCAGGTGTGACTTCGTTGCGGAAAGCCTTCCCGATCTGGCAGATACCGAACGGGATCTGTATGCGCGAGGACTTCAGTACATTGTCATAATCGAGGTAAATGTTCTGGCAAGCTTCACCGCGCAGATAGGTCTTCATGCGCTCGCCTTCAACCACGCCGATGTACGTCTCCATCATCAAGTTGAAGGTACGTGGCTCCATGAGTTCCCCACCGCAAAACGGGCATTTATTCTGCTCTAAATTCTCTGCTGGAAGATGATCGACTCTCCAACGTCGCTTGCAGTTCTTACAATCCACCAGTCGATCTACAAAGTTCTCAACGTGCCCGCTAGCCTCCCACACACGTGGATGAGTAATAATATTGCCCTCGATTCCCAAAACGTTGTCATTGAGCTGAACCATCGACCACCACCAGTAGCGGCGGATATTATTGCGCAGTTCAACGCCGAGTGGCCCGAAGTCATAGATGCCTGAGACTCCACCATAGATCTCGGAGTTGGGATAGACGAAGCCTCGCCTCTTACTCAAAGCTACGACTTTCTCAATAGGGACAAGTGGAGTGTCTTCTGTCGACAGGGATGTTCTGTCCTCTGTCTGTGTCATGAGTGGATCCCTTTCCTCATCAAAAAAATTCCCCAGGCGTTCAATCAACAACGCCCAGGGACGAATACATGCCTGTGTAGGCCTGGGGCAACTACATAAAGCGGCACGATGCGCGGTTCCACCCTGCTTCTTCACCAATGTGTGTGAAGCCACTCATTCAATCCAGCTCCGAAGCGCCCTTCACCTGCTGTGGATTGCCGACCTCGCACCATCTGCCGGCTCGCTGCTACCCCTGGCAAGCTACTCCTCTTCATCATCGCTGGAGGGTAACTATTAGTTTGTACCACGCTAGTATACAGGAGATAGCAATGAGATGCAAGAAGCAAGCGGAGTAAACCTTGAAATGGTTGACTTTGACATTGCTTTTGCCATCTAATACAATAGAAATTGTCAGGGAGGTGAAGACTCCCTGGTTCTGAGGCGAAGGTCCTTTGATGGGGAAGCCGAAAGGAGGAACCTATGAAGATGTCTGTTCGCTTAGAAGGAATGGTGTTTCAGATCGATTAGGCGGGCCCGCAAAAGCGGGCTAACTGAACACCTGAGCCTCTAGCCGCTCCGTGTTGTGGCTGAAGCTCAAACGAGCTGGCAAAGCCGTATAAGTGGCAGTGAGCTCGAAAAAATGAAAGGCGAGGGCTGGATGACAGTAGTTGTCCAGCCCTCGTTCTATACTATTACAATTTTTCAATCGTAATATCCCCAGCGTCCACGTCGTCTCGCCCACCTCATGAACGTTCTTAATAAAAAGATCGAAGCCATAAACCTGAAAAGCCGTCTCATTGTCCTGTTCCCTTTCTTTTTTTAGAAATACTACCTGATGTATATACGTTAGTCATATGAAATAGTTTGTTGCAAGGCTACGATTTACCCTACCAATTCCAGACACCTCTTAATCTGCTCTTCATGCCCGCTCAAATGATCCGTCACAAGGTCCTCAATAAACCACCCCAACGGCTTCTCCCCGTACCTGACATGCTTCCCTGTCAACTCCAGATCGCTATCCTTTAAACTCCCCAATATCTCATCTAATCTGGCATAACTCCCTGGCAAAGCAGCCTTAATACTTGCAAGACTGTCTTTCGCATGCTCACTAATACCCCGTAAGCGTCCCTCATCCTGTGCAGTGCGTCCAAAATTCCTACCTGGCTCGGCCACCAGCTTCTCAATCTCTCCTGCCCAATATGGCATAAACTCTACAATATGTGCCAGGTTCTGCATTATTGTCCACTCATTTTCAGCGGGTAACTGATAGAGCTTGCTCATGTCTAAACTTGCTAAAGGACCATCAATAAGCTGATGTAATTCAGCATAAGAATTCCGCACGTTCTCGCGAATTGACTCAACATTTGGATTGGCTGGTGTAGTAAACATACCTTTGCCCCTTCACAATTTGGACGTTTTCTTCCATTATGCAATAATAGAGGAGCGACCACAATACATAGTTAGAGGTATAGGGAGTAAAACATGCACATACCAACATTCCAGGACGTACTACATGCCCAACGCCAGATTCGTCCGTACCTGCGGCGCACTCCCCTCTACAGCTATCCGGCCATCAATGTCTTACTTGGTACCGAAGCATATATCAAACATGAAAATTACCAGCCGGTAGGAGCCTTCAAAGTGCGCGGGGGCATCAACCTGGTTTCACAGCTCAGCGCGCAAGAACGCGAAAGAGGAGTAATCTCCGCTTCTACTGGCAATCATGGGCAATCCGTCGCATACGCTGCGCGGCTCTTCGGCGTCAAAGCCATTATCGTCGTCCCCGAAAATGCCAATCCTGGCAAGGTGGCTGCAATGCAAGGTATGGGAGCCGAAGTCATCTTTCATGGCGCAACGTATGACGAATCTAAGCTGCACTGCGAAACATTGGCTCATGCGCATGGTTACCGCTATATTCATTCTGGTAACGAACCATTGCTTATCGCCGGTGTAGCCACAGAAGCGCTTGAAATGTTGGAAGACGAGCCAGGTCTTGAAGTCATCATCGTCCCTACCGGCGGTGGCAGTGGTGCGGCTGGAGTCTCTATCGTGGCCCATGCCGTCAATCCCCGTATTCAAGTCATCGGAGTACAGTCTGAAGCGTCACCTGCTGCCTACGAAACCTGGCGTCAGAGACGCCTGGTCGAAGCTCCCAATCGCACCTTTGCTGAGGGCCTTGCAACCGGTGTAGCTTTTGAGTTACCACAAAAGATCATGCGCGAATTGTTGCATGACTTTATGCTGATCAGCGAAGAAGAGATTATGCGCGCCATGGTCTGGATGATCGAACGCGCACATACACTCACCGAAGGAGCCGGAGCAGCTTCGTTGGCTGCAGGCTATCGAATGCGCGATACGTTAAAAGGCAAAAAGGTCGGCTTAGTCTGCTCTGGTGGCAACACCTCGTTGGAGCACTTGCGACTTGCATTAGCTCTTTAACCTGAGTTCTGGATAAGGCAGGGCTAAGTAAAAATCGCATTTCTTACCCATTCCACGCGCCTGCGGGGTTCACAAAGGATGGAGGTGTTGTGTGGCAGGCTTTCAAACCCCCGCTAGGCACAACACCTCCATGCAGGATAGGTGCGGCATGCTTAGAATCGCCAGCGAGTTGCCCCGTAGGGATCGACCATCCCCACGGCAACCACAACCTTGGACTTGACGCGCGTTGGTCTTATTTCATTACTCGGAACGAGAGATGGGTTGCTCCCGGTGTCTCAAGCGTCCGGATGTGTTCCAGGTGGATAGGAGATGGGCCCAGGTGATCGAAGAGGCGAACGCCCTCACCCAGGAGAACATGGGCAATGCTCATATGGAATTCGTCGAGCAGACCCGCCTTCAAGGCTTGTTGGACGGAGCTTGCACCATGCAGGGCCACATTTTTCTCGCCTGCGAGCTCCTTTGCTTTCGCAATCGCGCTTTCAATGCCATCGGTGACAAAGTAATATTGCGTCTTGCCCTTTTTTACGGGTTCTCGGGCTTGCGATTGCAAGACAATCACCGGGCCGGGGATAGGCGTGCCATCAGGCATTACCCACCCCTGCTCACTGTCAATCTGATCGAAGCTTCTGTGCCCCATAATCACTGCG
>Ga0137395_10000442_pt1 | contig 17161 bp, 13 predicted proteins | sample czobulk216metaG_FD_108283 | JGI IMG/M metagenome (GOLD analysis project Ga0137395, IMG submission 108283) | Vadose zone soil microbial communities from Angelo Coast Range Reserve, California, USA - czobulk2.16 metaG | ecosystem: Environmental > Terrestrial > Soil > Vadose zone | place: USA...
ACGCATTGACGGCGTCGATATCTGCCAGATGGACTTAAACGACCTGCGCCGCCGCTTTGGCGTCGTTTTGCAGGACCCGTTCCTCTTCACCGGCACCATCGAAAACAATATTCGTCTCGGCTCCGCCTGGATTACCGACGAGCAAATTGAAACCGCCGCAGAAAACGTCAACGTGGCCGATTTCGTCCGCTCGCTGCCGCAGGGCTTCAAAGAGCCGGTGCTGGAGCGCGGCAGCACCATGAGCACCGGCCAGAAGCAGCTCATATCGTTTGCCCGCGCCCTGGCGCACGACCCCAAAATCCTGGTGCTCGACGAAGCCACCTCCAGCGTTGACACGGAAACCGAAATCCGTGTCCGTGAAGCCCTGAGCCGGATGGTGGAAGGCCGCACCTCGGTCATCATCGCCCACCGGCTGTCTACTATTCAGCGCGCAGACAAGATCATCGTGATGCACAAGGGCCACGTGCGCGAAGTCGGCACCCATCAGGAGCTCTTGGGCCAGCGCGGAATCTACTGGAAGCTCTACCAGCTCCAGTACAAGGACCAGGAGCTGGGTGTGGGACAGCCGCAGGTGGGGGCAGACGATTGAGGAGAGCGGGTCATCGGGACATCGGGAAATCCACGACCAGCAGCGCCGTTAGGCGCGGCTGAGAATAGCCCGGCAGGAACTGCCGGGTAAGGGTTCCACGAGAGACCAAGTCCCGCTAGGGACGGCTGAGTTCAATCTCTATTCAGAAATGGGGCATGCCGCCTGAGAAACATCTCCCATTCTTCCTTCAAGCTGATTTTTCTGTGACGCCTCGGCTGATTGTCAATGTAGCGAATGGTCGCCGGCACCTGTGAGGCCCCGATGGTGAACGCTCCATAGCCTTCCTGCCATTCGAAGCGGCGATTTCCGGTTTGCTCGTGCATCCATTTTGAGGAGCCGGCCTTCACCAGTTGAACCGCTTTGGCAATTGTGATTGTCGGCGGGAGCGAGAGAAGAATGTGGGAGTGGTCGGCAACGCCGCCGACGGCGAGCGCCTTCATGCTGTTGGCCCGCGCAACTCCGCCCATGTACGCCCAGAGCCGGGACTGGAGGTCTTCAGGAATGCTCGGGATTCGGTTCCTGGTCGCAAATACACAATGAAACAGCAAGGTGGTGTGCGTGTGGTAGGACATAGGCGGTTGATTGTAGCTTCAGCCGTCCCTAACGGGACTCTTTCTTATCGTGAACGCTTACCCGGCACTTGAGCGCCTGGGCGGCAGAGCCGCCCGAGCGCTCGGCATACCGGGCTATTCTCAGTCGCGCCTGTCGGCGCTCAAAATCGGATCAAGTTCAATTCGCAACGCTCCAGTCCCGCCTCTGGCGGGACGGCTGAGAAATAGCCCGGTACGTTTCCGAGGCGCGCTTGCGCGCTGAGGAATAAGTGCCGGGTAAGCAAAGAAAAGATTCTCTTCCTCTCTGCCGAAGGCCCGCGCGCAGCGCAGCGGAGCGCACAAAAACAGAACTCTATGATTCGTCGTCCCAATCGCACAGGATGTAAAACGCAGGCACGTGCTCAATCCAGCAGCCTTCCGCCAAGAAGATTCTATAGTTGTTCATCAAGGCGTTCGGATTGTGCCAGTTCCGCAGGGCACAAAATAGAAGCTCGTATTTGGACAGAAGCCAGAATAAATCATCATATTTAGGACCCTTTTCGGGATCTTTGGCGAAAGACAACGGCTGATTCAGAAACGGATTTTTGACAACTACGCCGGAAACAAATTCTTGATCTCTTGAAGTAGAGATGATAGCTGCGATCGGCTCTGCTTTGACCCAAGGATGAAATCTTAGCGTTTTTGTAGGGTTTTGGGAGACGATTTCGAAGCTCGCTTCAGATTGCCGGACAAAGTCACAAAATCTTCGAATACCCGACATCTCCACAGGTATTCCTGGCAAAAAAATCTCGGCCCTGCTCGAGTGCAGGCTACCGCCGCGAGTATCTTGCCTCGACGAAAAGCAAATGAGACCACCTGTCTCAATTCGGTCGACATATGCTAATTCCTCGGAATGGTGGTAGGTCTTCCATCCAAGTGCGGAATAGCGAGATGCTTGGCTCTCTATTGCTTTTAAGAAATTTCCTGCGCCAAAGCCAAACCACCCTGCATTACGTTGATGAATTGCAAATGATCCGTCGTACTTAAGTCCGAGGTGCTTTCTTGCCTGATCGAGGATTCGTTGAAAGTCGTCCGCTGATTCCATGTTAAGCATCAGATCCAACGAGAACACGGCTTCACCATACTTCCCTGTGATATCCAATCCTTCATTGGAGAAAAGAACATCAGCATCGCCGGTTTGGCTGAGCATCCAAGGAAATAAAGCTTCGCCATAGCGAATAACATCCTCTTTTGATCGCAGATGAGTACTATGATCGGCGGGAATCCATACTTGGAACCAGGCGCTTGCATGTGTCCGGAAAGCCTCTCTCTTAATATTGAGCAGTTCGCTAAACGAAAGATCACCCGCAGCCATCCCGCGAATCTCTTCCTCATTAACCAAGATGATCTCTCGACTTCGATCCCGGGCTATTTCTTCGATTGCGCCTTCTGAAAATCCGGACATGCTAAATACACAAGCGAAGATATCGGGACTAGTGGTTCTCAAGCGTTCCCGAACTGCCGAAATATGCGATAAGTGCGCAGCTTTGCCAAGCCATTTAGCTTCTACTAGGAAATAGAGCTGATCCCGCGCAGCAGAAAGATCTGTTTGATGTGGTATTGCGGTTTTTGGATCCTCATTGACCTTGAACCCATCTTCCGCCAACAGGTGGGCCAAGAAACTCTCGAAACGTTTGCCGCGTGTTGATGGGTCAGCGATGCGTTCTACATCTTCCAATTCTTGCTTCAGCGTCATGCTCCGACATTAGCGCACAGAATTACTTTGAGAAGCAATAGGGGTTCATAGTTGAGTGATACTACAACTCAACATGCCTGTTGCTCCACTTCGCTGCGCGACTGCCTGCGGCAGCATAGGGAGATTCAGCTGTTCCCGTAGATTGTTTCTGCAGCAAAAGTCTAAAACAATCCGCTTGACAACATCTTGATCTATCACAGACAATTGGCTGTAAATGAATCGCTTTTCCACCCGCGAAGCTGCCAAAAAACTGGGGCTGCACCATGCAACTCTCACGCAATACATCGCGGCTAAAAAGGTGCCGGCTCCGCAAACCGTAATCACCGGCAAAACGACAACACACCTCTGGACGCTCGCCGAAATCGAACACGTCCGCCAACTCCTGCCCAAGATCGCCAACGGCAGGAAAACACGTTACAAGAAGAAGCACTCAGCAGTCAGCAATCAGCGGTCAGCCAAAACGAAAGCACCGGCAAGAGCGCCGGTGCCACAAAAGACCCGCAAACCGAAGAAGAAGTAAACCAAAACCAGTCGGGCAGCGCCCGGTGCTCTAAACACCGAACGCGCCCTAACCGAAGTCGCCTACCTAAGGAGGCAACCATGGCTGTTCATAAAGCTATACGCTCCAATTCCTCGGCGCAACCACAACCCCAACGCAAGCGCCGCCGCCCTGACACCCAGTTCAAAGCCCAGATCTTTGACGCGTTCCACCAGCTCAATCGCGGATACGGGATCGCCCTCTCCGCGCTGGAGAGGCTGCGGACCAAGGCGCGTCTGTTTCCCGCCGCCTGCCTGCGCGATTATCGCAACCGCACCGAGGCGCTCCAGGCACTGGCCAACCGCGACCTGCTCCGCGTCCTTGCCGGACACGAAGACCAGGACGCGGCGCGGTTTGCGAGGGGAAAATCCAGGTAAACAGCAGGGCGGCCCCCGGTGGCTGGACGAGGTGCCGCCCTCATAAAAACTTGTTGACAAAGCGAACAAAAAGCGTCATAATGTCGTGAGGATCGCCAGCGGTCTGAAAGAAAGAAGCTCTTTGAAAACCTAGCACTCAGTTATCAGCGGTCAGCTTTCAGCCGTAGCGGTACGGCTTCGCCTGATTTAGATCGTTCGGCTCCCGACGATCTCACCCCCAGCAAGTGAAAAGCGCACTTGCCGGGACCCGGATCTCGCCGGTCGCTCACGATGACAATTTGTTGCGCGGCGATCTTTGCGCCGCGCGGCATCAGAGAGTTGCGACCCTCTGCCGATCTTCTCAGCATTGGGTCGGATTGGGTCATCTTGGGTCGAATTGGGTCAACATAGGGGGGAGGGGGTACCCCCCAGGATTGAATTGCGTAAGTGCTCTGGAATCCTAGTTGACTGGTATGGGGAGGGGGCTATTCACACCCCACGGATCGGGATTTCACGGGAATGTCATAATCGTCCCGCATGAACTTCCTCCTCTCCGCCGGCGAGGCCTCCGGTGACACCTATGGCGCGCAGCTCATTGAGGCTCTGGGGCAGCTCTCGCCCGGCGCAAGCTTTTTCGGTATGGGCGGAGAGAAGATGCGCGCCGCCGGATGCGAGCTTCTGGTCCATGCCAATGAAGTTGCTGTCGTTGGACTAGCAGAAGTGGTCACGCACTTGCCGGATATCCGCCGGCGCTTCAAGCATCTGGTGGCCGAAGCGGCGCGACGCAAGCCCGATGCCGCCGTGCTCATCGACTTCCCTGACTTCAACCTGCGTCTGGCGCGCGAGCTGCATCGGCTGGGCATTCCTGTGTTCTATTTCGTCAGCCCGCAAATCTGGGCCTGGCGCAAGGGACGAGTCAAGCAGATCAGGAAGTACGTCCGCAAGATGATCGTGATCTTTCCTTTCGAGCAGGAGTTCTACCGCCGGCACGGCGTCGAGGTCAGCTACGTCGGCCATCCGCTGGCTTATGCGCCTGCTCCGCAGATTTCGCGGGAAGAGTTTGCCGTCAGGCATCATCTGGATCCGAAAAAGCAGTGGATCGCGCTGCTGCCCGGCAGCAGGCGCAAAGAACTTGGGTTCAACATTGAGCGGATGCTCTGGGCCGCCGAGATGCTCAAAGATCAGGGCGGTGATTATGAATTTGTTTTGCCCGTCGCCTCAACACTTGATAAAAACTGGCTGTCAATACAGTTGCATAATCTGTGGGCATCGCCACTTCAGATCGAACTCACCGACAACGCCCGCGCCACGCTCATGCACGCCCGCGCCGCCGTGGTCGCCAGCGGCACGGCTACGGTGGAAGCCGCGCTCTCCGGGACGCCCTTCGTTGTCGTCTACCGGCTCGCGCCGCTCACGTGGCTCCTTGGCCGCCGGCTGGTGCGTCTGGATACCTTCGCCATGCCCAACCTGATCGCCGGCAAGAAGATCGTTCCGGAGCTGATCCAGAGAGATTTCACGGCTGGAAACGTAGTCCGCGAGTTGAACGCCATCATTCCTGACGGGCCCGCCCGCAGCCAGATGCAGGTTGCCCTTAAAATGGTGCAGGAGCGCCTGCGCGACAGGAAAGACGCCGAGTCGCCGGCGGTGAGAGCGGCACGGGAGGTGCTTGGGTTTTTCAGGGGCTGAAGCCCAGTCAATCTATAGGCTTTTACGGTACGGCTGAAGCCCGTGCCCTGATACAAACCATTTTATGTGGGCGCTCTTTGCGCAAACTGGTAAGGCGCTGGCAAGACACCTGCCCGCGCCTCCTGTATCCTTGCAATTGATACGAAAGCAGCTTTTTTGGGAAAATTTACATCTAAGCCAGTACCTATTCAGCAGCTTTGGAGACATTCATGCAATTTGCACGACGACCCCTGCGACGTGCCTTCCCTTTTATTGTCCTGATCGCGTCGCTGGGCCTGCCTGCGCTGGCGGCCGACCGGTCACGGGTCAAAGCCGAAGACTACGTCATTGACGCGGAGATCGTCCCTAAAACGCACCGCCTGATTGCTCGCGCCAAGGTCAAATTCACGGCGCTCGACGATATCAACTTCGCCAGTTTTGAGCTGAACAACGGCTTGCGGGTCGCCAAAGTGCTGGACGCCAATGGCCGCGCCCTTTCCGCCGAGCGCATCACGAATGAGAATGCCGTCCGGGTCAGCTTCCCTACGACCATGGCCAAGGGCAGCTCTACCACCCTGACCTTTGACTACGAAGGCGCTCTGGCCTCCGCCGAGGACAGCCCGGTGGAAGGGCTGAAGCTGGCTTACCTTGGCGATGACATCTCATATCTCTTGTATCCCGCCCGCTGGTTTCCTGTAACCGGCTACGGCATCAATCGCTTTACCGCCACCATCAACGTGACCGTTCCCACGGGAATTGCCGTGGTGGGAAGCGGAGGCACTGGTGTGCCCAAGGCGGCAGGGACCAGCAAGAGCACCTTCACCTTTAGCTGGCAAAAACCGAGCTTCCCGGGAAGCATCGTTGCCGGTCCGTTCCAGGAGAGCGCGTTTGGCGGCATCAAGGTCTATTTCGGCGCCAACAAAAAACAGTTCGCTTCAGCCTACGCCGATACCGCCAGCAAGGAACTGGAATATTTCTCCACTCTCTATGGCGCGTCGCCTGCCGGTGGCGTGCTGAAGATCGTTGAGCTGCCGGATGACACTGTTCCCATCTGGTGGGGGCCGGAAGTGGCCGCGATCGCGACGCGCAACGTGAGCGAGAAGGTGAACTACCGCGTCCTGGCGGATGCCATTGCCCACCAGTGGTGGGGCGGCGTGGTTAGTCCGGCCTCGAAAGACGACTGGTGGCTGGTGGATGGTGGCGCCCGCGATGCCGAGATGCGCTACGTCCAGAACACCGCCGGGCAACAGGCTTTTGAAGATGCATCGCGTGACATGGCCGTAGGCGCGCTTGCCTATGACAACACGCCGCTGAGCAGCGTAGGCAAGCTGGATACTTTTTCTCCTGAGTTCCAGTCCCTGGTCACCGATAAAGGTGGAATGATCTTCCACATGCTGCGCTGGGTGATCGGAGACGCGGCTTTTGATAAGACCATGAAAGAGTTCATGGCGCAGTTTGCCGGCAAGCCTGCTTCGGTCGCCGATTTTCAGTCCGTGGCGGAAAAGAATTACGGTGACAAGCTCACCGCGTTCTTCGCGCAATGGATTGACGGCACTGGAGCGCCTGAATTCAAGATGAAGTACACCGTCTATCGCGTGAAAAAAGGATTCCGCGTGGTCGGCGAAGTCACGCAGGACCTGGACCTGTTCCGCATGCCCTTGGAGCTGAAGATCGATACCGACGGCCAGACTGAGATGAAGCGCGTTGAAGTGGTAGGCACGGATTCGGCCTTTTCCATTGAGACTTTCGGCAAGCCGCGCCGCCTGGTGCTCGATCCCAACAACTGGGTGCTCAAGAACTCGCCTGATCTGCGCGTGCGCGTGGCCATCCGCCGCGGCCAGGAGCTGACGGCGCAGGGCAATCTCTCTGAGGCGCTTACCGAACTCAACAAAGCGCTGGCGGTAAATCGCAACAGCTCTCTGGCCCACTACCGCATTGCTGACATCTTCTTTTTGCAGCGCAACTACCAGTCGGCCGCGAACGAATTTCGCGAAGCCCTCAACGGTGACGCCGAACCCCGCTGGACTGAGGTCTGGAGCCACATCATGCTGGGAAAAATCTTTGATACCACCGGACAGCGCGAGCGAGCCGTGAACGAGTATCGCCAAGCCATACAAACCGGCGATCCCACGCAAGGGGCCCTGGATGAGGCGCGTAAATATCTGGAAAAGCCTTACGAGCGCGAGCGGCGGCCCAACGGGAACTAGAAACTTTTGGCCGCGAATTAAAGCGAAAATATGCGAATCATTGAATGAATCGACTTTGATTCGTGTTCCTTCGCGTTCATTCGTGGCTAAATTTTTCTGATCTGCGTTTGTCTGCGTAAATCTGCGGCAAAAAATTACTGCAGGCTCTTCAGGTAGCTCACAATCTGCCAGCGCTGCTGCTCCGGCAGCCGCGACCATGAAGGCATGCCGTTCCTCATGCTGCCGTTCTTCAGCAGCCACTCAAGTTCGCCCGGCGTGGAGTTGCGAATGCGGTCAGAGTGCAGGTTGGGTCGTTTATCTGTCCCCGTGGCCTCACTGCCATGGCAGGAAGAGCAGTTCTGGCGGAAGAGCTTAGCTCCGGCCGCAACGGCGTTGGCCTGGCTGTCATAAGGGTTCTCGCGTGCCCGTTCCTTCTCCGGGACCCTGGTCTTCCATGTGCCGTCGCCTACTGAGGAGGCCAGCAGGAAAGTCGCGCAGAGCAGCAGGGCAGCGATTACAGCAAGAGATTTTTGCCACGCCATCATCGCTTCCCCCTGAGCCGTGAAACTACCTGGTCGATTTCATAAGCCACGCCAAACCGCAGCAGAAAGCCATGGCTGTTGCTGTTCAGGCCGGCTGCCGGCGATATGGTAAAGGTCGGGCCGCTGGGCACGTGGAAAGCCACAGTCGGGGCCAGGTAGTGCGAGGTGTCATGCAGGCCAAAGCTGTAGCGATCGCCCAGCCCGCCGTAAAGCTCCGCGCCCAGCCTGAAGTTCTCCCGGCAGAAGCGGCATGCGTCGGGACTGGCCGCGAGTGACAATGGCCGGCTCACCGCCAGCGCATAGCCAAATTCCCAGGGATTGCCCCTCAGGTTCTTCTCTGCGATAAAGTTCTCTGCCAGGTTCCAGCCTTTCACGTTGCTGCCCAGGATCAGCTTCAGTTCGGCCTCGCGCTTCTTCTCGTGCCGGTTGTTGCGATCGAGAAAGTCGGCCACGCCGTCATGCCCCACCACTTCAAGCAGCGCCTTGTCGGCGGCGTTGATGTTTTCAAATTCGGCGTACAGCACTGGGTTGATCCAATGTTCCTGTAGCAAAGGGCGGAAGCGGTTCTCAAAGCGGAAGCCGGTAAACACGCTGCTCTCATTCGCGGTGGTCTGTGAATCCAGATAAATCTCTGAAGTCCACCACGTTTTCACGCCATACTCGAATTCCAGGGCATTTCCCATAAAAGAATTGCCGCCGCGCGGAAACCCGCTCACCGATTTCGTGGCAACTTCCAGGTTTCCGGGCTCTTCCATGTGGTGGGTGTAGGTGATGAAGTAATTTCCCTGGGCACGCGACTGCGCGGGCAAAGCCAGCAATGCCGCAAGACACAACGCCGCCACTCCAACCCTGGGCCATGAACAAATGACATCAATACTTCGAAATATGCAGGATTGCCTCAAGCGCGAAATAATTCCTCTCATACAAGAAAGTGGCCTGGACTGGGGAGAGGAAATATAGCCTGCGGCAAATCTTGATCTAATTTTGCAAATAAATACTTCTATTGCGGCATGCTTGCTCCGACAGCACACAGTAATTGCTCCATTCTCCCGGAAACCATTTTGAAAATGAAATTGAATTTCAATTTCAAAATCAAGAATGCCTAGTCTAAAGCAGCTTCCAATTTGGGGTCAATGATTTACGTCGCAAAATTACGGGAAGATTACAATTCCTCCCAACCCCGGTCTTGAACCAACCTTTCGATCCATCTAAACGCTTGGCCCGCAGCAACTTACGATGCCCTCCTGCTCCGCTCCCGAGCAGCGGGGATACAATCGACCGGTGGCCAGAGCGAAAGAAACCCAATCGCTGATGTTTCCCCGAATTCGTGCCGCCATTCTGAGCATCCCTCGCGGCAAGGTCTCAAGTTACGGCGCTGTCGCCCGCGCTGCGGGCATTCCCGGAGGCGCGCGCCAGGTGGTCCGTGCGCTGCACCAGTCCCATGGACTGCCCTGGCATCGCGTGGTGGCCGCCGGAGGCCGCATCGCCCTTCCTGGAGAGCACGGTCTCGATCAACGCTTTCGCCTGGAAATGGAGGGCGTGAAATTCAGCGGCAGAAAAGTGCGGATGGCAGAGTTTGAATTCAAGTTTCCCAAGAAGAAAACTATCAAGAAGAAAAAGAATACGATTGTGGAGCGCAGGCGCCCTCGCCTGCGTTAATCAACTTTCTTCAGCGCAGCCGGGGGCGCCTCCACCCCATCGCGCGCAAAACCGGCGCGCTCTGGGGCCCCCGGCGCTGCGGTCCACAATTTCATCGTGAGCGACGGCTGCTATGGCCTTTATTTTGTCGAAGAGAATCACTAAAGCGCCGCTAAGATCATCAAGTAAAAGCTATTCGCGCTTTTTCGCCTTCATTCGCGGCAAAAAGAAAAGCCACCTTCCCGGTGGCTTCTCTACTCAAGTGTGCGTTCTAGGCTGCTGCTGCAGGTGACATGGATCTCTGTGCCGCCTGGTGTATGAACTTCTTCATCACGTTGGCCCACATTACTTTTTTGCGCAGCGCGCTCTCTTTCACCATCCGGCCCTGGGCAAACATGCCCAGCAGCGCTTTCATCTTGAAGACGCGCAGCACAGCGGCGTCCGCCTGGGTGATGTTGTAGGCGTTAAGGAAGCTCTCCTGGATCTGCCCGGTGATCTTCCGGTTGCAGAAGGGATATTTCTCCAACGCCTCCACCGAGGCCAGGAACGTGGCCAGGTCCTCAAAGGAATTGCCGCGGCGCTTCATGCGGGCGAAATCGCAGAAGCCCACTCCGTTATCGGTAACGATCACGTTGAGCGGCGTAAAGTCAGAGAGCACGGCTGAACTGGGCAGGGTCTTCTTGGTGCGGGCCAGCGCGCTGCGGGCCCCATTCAAGATCATGGTGATGGAATTTTCGTCCAGCCCTTCTTCCAGGCAGCTTTGGCAAAGTTTCTCCAGGCTGGTAATCAATACGGCGCTATCGAATGGCTCCGGAGCATCAGCGGTGGATTTGTGAAAGGTCTTCAGCCACTCTCCGGCGCGTTGCGCTACCAGGGCGATGCTGCCGTTATCGGCAAAACCGGGCAACAGCGCCGCCTTCATGATGATGGACTGGACCGGCAGACCGGCAACTTTGTCCGTGACCACCGCGCCGAAGTCGCTATAGTCACCCAGCACGCGGGGAATCCCATCCAGCTTTCTTCTGGCCAGTATTGTCTGGTTGACGTACTGCAGGTTGGCGTTTTCCTGCCGCGCCACTCCTTTTGCATTGCCACCGCACTTGCCGGGACGATAGATTTTGATGGCTATCCGCTCGCTCCCGTCGGCAAATTCCATGGAAGCGTCATAAATAAAATGGTCGTTCTTGGGCGTGTGCCCTACCACCCGTAAATTGGTCAGCTCGCCGTGCTCGGGATAATGCTTTGCCGCGTTGTTCCGTACGTCTACAAGGATTTGCTCCAAAACCGTTTCTGCCATTCCTTCTCCCTGGGATAGTTCGACCCTGGCGCGACTGTGTCGCGCTAAAAGGCTTCCCCTCTCTTTGTAATTAGCGTAAAAAAAACCGACGAAATCGGCAGGGCGCGTTGAAATAGATGCAGTTTTGGGGCCACATGGCCGGCTGATGTTGGTATCCAAGTTATTGATTTATATTTATTTATGGGTTTTTAAACCAAAGCAGAAATTACCCTGAGCATGTTGGTGCTCACATTCGGAAGGCGCATGGATATAAAGAACGCCTCTGCGACCTTCTGACCCGAACCTGGCACGCGCGTTCGCCCTGAGCAGATACCAGGAGGAAGCTGGCCCTTCCCGGAAACGATCAATTGCGTGGGCGTTCACGACTGATCTATTTGACCGCGATGCCGAAGAGAGATGACTTGTCCATGGCGAGGAAAGATGGCCGACCCATGAGCGAGAAGTTCTCAAAGGCCTGGTTCAGTGCCACGTCATCGGAGATCAGTATGCCCCCAGGTCTGAGATGCGGCCACACGGTCTCATATTCAAAGCGCATGTTCCGGTAGGTGTGCAGGCTGTCATGAAGAAAAATGTCGACGCTCGGAAGGGTGGATAGCAGCGGTTTGAGCATGCGCCTGCTTTTGCCGCGATGAAGCCGCCAGCGCGATTTGAGATCGGGTGGCACAAAGATGCCCGTAAGGTCCTTGCCGAGCGGAGGGAGATCAATACTGTGCAGAACCCCGCTGTCATTTGCGGCCATGGCCTTTAGGAAAAAAGCGGTGGTCACACCGAACGCAACCCCGGTTTCGATTACTACGTTGGGCTTCAATGCCCGCGTCAGCGCATAACAGACGCGTCCGAGGCCGGGATTGTGCAGGCTATCAATGCCGGCATCGCGAATTCGTTCGCGAGTAAGAGCGAAACTTCCATGGAGCTCATCTAAATGACAATCGCTCATGAAAGGCCGCAAATCGATGCTCAAACGTTTTCCGAGATCGCGCATGAGCTGATCGGATTCAGTCCGAGCCATGGTGGCCGGGCGGCGGAGTCGATCGAGCTTACATTCGGCGAACGTAGCAACGCGATCGCGGAATTCGCGGTGATCGCGCAGAAGAGTCTGCCAGAGCAGACTGTGCTTTGAAAGAGATTGCTCCATTTCCCGGATTTCGATCTTATCACCTGAAGGCGGGGCCCAGCCCTTGCATGCGGCAGCACTAGTGCGGGTCATGAGGAACGTATCAGTGTTCGCTCCGGTGGTGTTGCCGGTCTTCGTAGCTCAGTAAATTCGTAGCTCAGTAAAAAAGATATTTTCTCCACTTGATGTCTGAGCGCCCGATCATGCGCATGATGTGGCGGCTGGTGTGCAACGTGAACGGCCGCGGCTCCTTGAGCAGCTTCATATCGGTCTCACCCAGCAGGTGGTTGCCCTTCCTGCGATTGCAGGGATGGCAGCACGCCACCAGGTTTTCCCAGGTGGAAGAGCCGCCACGGGAGCGTGGGACAACGTGGTCCAGGGTCAAGTCGCCGGAAGACAGCAGCACGCCGCAATACTGGCAGGTATTGCGATCGCGCAGCAGAATGTTCTTGCGGGACAGAGCGCGGGTCTGGTGCGGGATTCTCCGGTACTCCAGCAGCCGGATCACCGATGGCACACGCATGGCCAGGCGCGCAGCATGCAGGAAGTGCCCGTTCTCTTCTTCCGGCATGGCCAGCCCCTTCAGCACCAGGACAATCGCGCGCCGGGCGGCGCAGATATTGATCGGCTCATATGACGCGTTCAACACCAGAACAGGAGTCTGCATGATCAGGCTTTTGCGCGGCCTGGGTGGCTCCTGCGGCATATCGCCGTGATGGCGCTTGTTTCGTTTGTCCCGTTCATGCATGGCCCTGTGTTCCTCCTGCTGTAGCGCCGGCTGCCCTGTCCCGGACGCTCTCCACTTCTTTGGTGGCCCGTGCTACCGTGGCCACAAAAACTTCTTTGGCTCCTGCGCGGCGCAACACCCGGGCGCACTCGCCCACGGTGGTGCCTGTAGTCATCACATCATCTACCAGCAAAATGCTGCGTCCGCGAATTCTTTCCGGCCTGGTCACCGCAAAAGCTCCGCGCACGTTGGCCCGCCGCTGATGCCGCGTAAGCCCGGTTTGCGAAGCGGTTTCGCGCGTGCGAACCAGAGAAGCTGTATCTAATTGGATGCTGTTGGACGCCCGACAACGCAAAAAAGCTCTGGCAATCGCTTCCGCCTGGTTGAATCCGCGGGCGTGCCGCTTCCCGGACCAGAGCGGTACAGGGATGACCGCCAGTTCCTGCGGAACTGCAAGCTCACGTGCCGCCTGGTGGAGCAGCCGCCCCAGCAGAGGTCCGGCCGGCTTGATCCCGTTGTATTTGAAAAGGTGAATCAGGTCGCGTAAGGCGCCGTCGTAAGAGCCATAGGCTACCGCCTGGCGAAAGTGCGGCTGAGCGCGGCGGCACAGCCCGCACAGCGGGCCGCCTTCAGCGTCCACATGGCTGCTGAACAATTTCTCGCCACAAACACGGCACAGCAACCCGTCAAGACGAACCATCTTTTCCCGGCAAGGCTCGCAAACCGGGAGATTTGAAATCGTTAGCAGGGGCGACTGGCAAATGCGGCAGTCTGAGGGAACCAGAACAGAGAACAGGCTCTCCGCTGCGGACTTGAGGGCGCTCTGCAAGGCAGCGCGCGAAAGCAGCGCACGCTGCGAATCCCGATGAGCCCGGCTTAGGTCAATACTACTGAAGACGACCCTCCCGAAGAATCCTAAGAAGGATGTGTTCTTGCCAGAGTATAGCTGTGTTGCTGTGGGAGTGCAATGAAATGACGGTTAAAACGTTGGAATCCTGGCCCTTGCGTTCCGCATGCGCGATTTCGGCGATACCGCATTTCAGATCACCCGATCACCCGATCGCCAGATCACCCGATCAGAAAGCTGCCTGCATTTGTAACAATGTGTCCCAATGTGCTACCTTGCCGTCGATTTCACCCGCGGGTCAAAGAGAGGGAGGCAACTGTGGCCGAATCCGTACCAGCGAAAGTCGAGGAACCAAAATTTCAACCGTACGTGCCGGCGGAAGAGGTGCGGCCGGAGTTCACTCTGAGGGCCATTCTCCTCGGCTGCTTCTTCGGACTTCTCTTCGGCGCGGTCACGGTCTATGTCGGCCTGCGCGCCGGTCTTACGGTAGCGGCTTCCATTCCCATTGCGGTTCTTTCCATCAGTGTTCTTCGCGCGCTGGGCAAGGCCAGCATTCTGGAGAACAACATCGTGCAGACGACCGGTTCCGCCGGAGAATCCGTAGCCGGAGGCGTCATCTTTACCCTTCCTGCGCTGATCTTCCTTGGATTCGGACTGGACTACTGGCGCATCACGCTGCTGGCATTGATCGGCGGATGCCTGGGCGTCTGCTTCATGATCCCTCTGCGCCGCCAGTTGATCGTCAAAGAGCACGGGAATCTCCTCTATCCCGAAGGCACAGCCTGTGCCGACGTGCTGATCGCCGGCGACAAAGGCGGCTCCTTTGCCAGCCGCGTATTCGCCGGACTGGGGCTGGGCGCGCTGTATACGTTCTTCCAAAACGAAAACATGTTCTCCGTCTGGCCCAGCACGCCCACGTACAATCCGAAATGGCTTCCTGGCGGCTCATTCCGCGCCAATACCACCACTGAATATCTCGGCGTGGGATACATTATCGGGCCGCGCATTGCCGGCGTAATTTTTTCCGGCGGCGTGTTCGCCTGGCTAGTGGTCATGCCGGCCATCAAGTTCTTCGGCTCTCACCTCACGGGCAATCTCTATCCTGGGACCAAGCTCATCGGAGACATGTCACCCGACGATCTTTGGCGGCAATATATCCGCCCGATGGGAGCCGGGGCGGTTGCTGCCGCAGGCCTCATTACTCTGGTCAAGACCCTGCCCACCATCATCGCCGCGCTACGGGCGGGCGCTAAAGATCTGGGCGCCGGTGCCGCGGCAGTGATGGGCCAAAAGCGCACCGATCGAGATCTCCCGTTGAAGTGGGCCCTGGCGGGTGCCGCAATCCTGATGCTGGTGATGTGGGGGCTGCTGACCTTCTTTCCAGTAAAAGGCGCAAATACTTCGGTCCTCAGCAATTTCTTTGCTGCGCTTCTGGTCGTGGTATTCGGCTTCCTTTTCGTCACCGTTTCCTCGCGCATTACCGGACTGATTGGGACCTCTTCCAACCCTATCTCCGGTATGGCCATTGCTACCTTGATGGCAACGTGCGCTGTCTTCCTGCTGCTCGGCTGGACTGACGCAGCCTTCTTCGCCCTGGCGATTACGATTGGAGGTGTCGTCTGTATTGCATCGGCCAATGCCGGCAACACATCGCAGGACTTGAAGACCGGATTCCTGGTCGGCGCCACGCCGTCAAAACAGCAGATGGCGCTGGTGATCGGCGTAATTGTTTCGGTTTTCGCCATCGGACTGACGCTGATCCTCATGGATAAGGGCCTGGAACAATTTCGTCCGGCCAATATCACCGTTGACATCAATCATCTGCCCGGCGGCGTCTCGCAGGACACCAATACAAAGTTCGATCGCACAAGCGTGAAGCTGGCGGCTGATAAGACCGGCGCTGCCCGGGAACAATCCGTGCAGGGGATGCTATTGCTCAATGCCATCAACTCACCTGACGTGCCGGACGGCAACTACCTTTACAACCCCCAAAGCGGTAAGATCGAAGTCCAGTGGGTCCATGGTATCGGCAGCGACAAGGCATCTGCTCCGCAGGCCCGGCTCATGGCCACCGTGATTAATGGCATTCTCACCCGCAAACTCCCGTGGGGGTTGATTCTGCTGGGTGTATTTCTCGTGATCGCCGTGGAACTGTTGGGCATCCGTTCTCTTTCCTTCGCGGTTGGCTTTTACATCCCCATGGCCACAACGCTCGCCATCTTTTGCGGGGGCGTAGTGCGCTGGCTGGTGGAGAGGGCCGCAGCCCGGGCAGGAGAGAAGGCGGAAGAGAGTGACGTGAGCCCGGGTTCGCTTTACGCCAGCGGATTGATCGCGGCGGGCGGAATTGTCGGCCTGCTCGGGATCGCCATTAAGGTCCTTGAGACGCAGGGATGGCTCCCGGAGAATTCCATTGCGTGGGGCACCAAGCTATCGTTCATCACCGGTAATGCGGCGTTGGGCAATATCATCGCCGTGGCGACTTTCGTCCTGCTGGCCTATTCGCTCTTCCACTTCGCCCGCAAGCCGCTGGAAGGCGAGAAAAAGTAAATCTCACCGCAACGGGCGCAAGGTCGAAGAGTTCTAGTCGGCTTTGCGTCCTTAGCGTCCTTCGCGGTAAGACCGTTCTCTGTCCCATACGATCACCATCAAGCGACTTGCTTCCTCCGTGCCTCCGCGTCTCCGCGGTGAATGTTCTTTTTCCACCTATAATTCTTCCAATGTCCATCGCCGACAACATCGCTGCCGTTCGTGAGCGCATCGCCCGCGTCGCCGCAAGAGTACGCCGCGACCCGGATTCCATCACGTTGATGGCGGTGAGCAAAACCGTGGAGCCGGAGCGGATCAGGCAGGCTTACGCGGCGGGCTTGCGCGTTTTCGGTGAAAATCGCGTGCAGGAGTTTGGCGAGAAGGCGGCAGCGCTCAACGAACTCAAAGACGCCGAGTGGCACCTGATCGGCCACTTGCAGAGCAACAAAGCCAAGAAAGCTGCGGAGCTATTTCACGCCATTGATTCCGTGGACTCTCTGCGCCTGGCAGAACGACTAGATCAGGCCGCGGCGCAGGCCGGCAAAACGCTGCCAGTGCTGATCGAAATCAAGGTCGCCGAGGAAGAGAGCAAGGCCGGCATTCCTCTCGACTCACCCGAGCTTGAAAATTTGCTCCGCGCCGCGCCCAAGCTTGAAAATCTGCAAATTCGCGGGCTGATGACCGTGCCTCCGTTCACCGAAAATCCTGAAGGCGCACGACTCTATTTTCGCGCGCTGCGCGATCTGCGTGACTCGATCGCCGCGCGCAATCTCCCGCGCATACAGATGGACGTCCTCTCCATGGGCATGTCGCATGACTTCGAGGTCGCAATTGAAGAAGGTTCAACCTG
>Ga0137395_10000443_pt1 | contig 17156 bp, 14 predicted proteins | sample czobulk216metaG_FD_108283 | JGI IMG/M metagenome (GOLD analysis project Ga0137395, IMG submission 108283) | Vadose zone soil microbial communities from Angelo Coast Range Reserve, California, USA - czobulk2.16 metaG | ecosystem: Environmental > Terrestrial > Soil > Vadose zone | place: USA...
AGAGCATGGGAGCGCGGGTATCTTTTTCTTGCCAACCATCGAGATAGCGGTACCGGTAACGCCGAGGGCAGCTAAGATATTGGCTGATCTGGGTGTAGGAGTAGGTCGTCATGACGCCTCCTCGAGGTCGGGCCGAGTTGGACTCGATACTGAACTTGCAGACAGTTCTTCCCACTGACTGGCAGGAGCGAAGCCGTCGAGGTTGATGAGCGAGATGCCGTTGATCACCGTGTGGCTAACTTTCACCACGCCTCGAAGATCGCGTAAAGCTTTCTCATCGACCTGTTCATGGGCGAGCAGTTCCGGGTCATAGAGAAAATCGCGCAAGAACCAGCCCAGTTTCCACATCGCCTTTTGCGTGCAGTAGAGACGACCAACGATGGGCTGTGCGGCCAAGACATTAGGTTCGACAATCGAGAGTCGGAGCACGTAAAACGGTTTGTTGGCATGCCAGCGAAACTGGGCGCCATCGACTCGAACAAGAAAAATGCCGTCGGGAATTTCTGGGCGAGAATCGCGGGCAGTTTCGGCAAGGCCAGGGACTTGGTGTTTCATGCGACTACCTCCTGCTTCGGACGGGCGTAGCTATTGAGCTGGCAAAGCAGCGCATTGCGGTCCTTCTCGGCCCACTCGGCCAGTTGTTGGACGAAGTTCTCGACCTGTTGGCGAGTGGCTTCTCGGAGCGTCTTCGTGCCGCAGAAGTCGACGGCATAGGCCTTGACCAGTTCGGGGTCGAGCTGATGCTGGCGGATGATTTGGCGAAGACGGTCCCGAACCTTAGGGCCGGAGCCCTCTCGGTGGTCGTTTTGCGGAGGAAATTTTTCATTCGGGCTCGGAATTGTCCCGATCTCCTCGACCGAGCAGATGCCGATGCCGTAGGCCTTCCGCAGGGCGCGATTGACGGCTCGCGTTTCGGCTACGCGCATTTCGGCTCCCCGGACAAGCGGGGAGATGTTCGACGGGTCGGCGTCGCCGAAGCCAACAAAGCCCCTGCAACTTTTAGAACTGTAGACAATGGCTTTGAAAACATAGCGGCCGGCAGCCGAATCGCAGAGGGTGGGGACTGCTTCAACCTCTATGCCAGAGCACCTCTTCCTCTTCGCCATCCGCAACAAGCCTGTGTGGGTTACATACCAGTGGTTGTTCAACAAGGCGAGATCTCCTGACCCGAGATCGAAATGCAGCGCAGATAGATTCTCAAGGGACTTGAGAAGAGTTTGTTGTTTTCCGACACCGAACGTCGTTTTCGCCTGTAAATTTCGCGAATGCAAATCATCTTTCCTGTTCATATGCTCCAACCTTTTATGTAACGCGATTGTAACGCATATAGCGCTACATAACAAGTATATTCATCTCGCATCGCCTTAGGACTTACAATTCCACGAGCGGTGAGTTCGGAATGCCCAAGACAGAGACCCTCAATTTGCGCGTGTCGGCGGAATTTAAAAGGCGGCTAATGGAAGAGGCTGCCAGAGAGAAGCGCTCCGTTACGAACTACCTGGAGGCCACGATCACAGCGGTCTGGGAGCAACGGCAGAACAAGGACACGAAAGTTACGGGCAAGAGACAACCTGCAAGATAATCTCCAATGCTGCTGTACGCCGGACGTTCCGAGGAACGTAGGGCCCAAGTTCATGTAGCGCCTGGTTGCCAAGCAGAAGGCCAGGGTCAAAGATTTATGATCGGCCACAGGAGGCGCTGTCGGCCTGTGGCCGGTCGGCTGCAACTACGTTTGGTCGCGGGGTACGAGACGGTAACCGTGCTCCCATCCTGGGTTTCGATGCAGATGTTGTTTTGACCTCACCAGACAACTCTGAATCCGATGCGTTGGTCTTTCGGGTCATGACGTTGCGCGGATTCTAGACCCCCAAACATGCTTAGTGAATGACTGCCCAGGCAATGTCCTGCGAGATGATAAGGACCTTTCGGCTGCTGTACCTGATTTCCTCCAGGAGAGTGCCGCCACGTCTTCTATTCTGGTCTCCACCACTTCGCGGCCGTCCAAGTCCTAGGATTGGAGGCCATAGACCGGCTGGTTATTTCCCAAGACTTGCCACATTTGACGCCTTGCTCCAGATCCACAGAAAGGAAGGCCAAAGTCTGGCCTAGATTTGCGAGCTCTTTCTCAGGGGCGGAATTAACGAATATGAGAAAGAAGGGGTCAACTATCTCCATCGTGAAGACTATCTGCGATATTTACAGCCTTACTTGTGAGCATATCGTTTGGGGCCAAATTGAGACGTGGGTCACGGCGAGAATCGAGCGCCACGGTCGCCACGGGTGGATTTCCCGATTTGCGGACTACCCCGGTGCGACGACTACGTCGAATTCGACGGGCGATATGTATTGGTTCTAACGTTTTCCCATCCGCTTGCTGTCAAGATAGAATCCAGCGCCGTGCGAAACCTTTTCCGACGCCCAGCGACCGTTTGCTTAGGTCCACCTGCAGGTATGACTTTGCCGATTGACACGAGAACATGACCGTCGGGAAACCATTTCAAATACTCATCCCGTTGTCGACTCAGAATCGATCCTGCAACAGCTTTCGCGAGAGGCGCCACATCCAATTTGGGTTGCGAAGGCCGGAGTTGACGATGGCTGCTACCTCCTAAAGACGCAATCATTTCGCAGATATCGATTGCCCAGTGTTGGATCTCGGCCCTGATGGAGCCATGAGATGCTCCGCCGTGCCGCGCAATTTTGAAGGTCAGGAGCGGAGGCCGCCATTCGACAGACTCCATGCGACCGAAAAGCTTGTTGCCTTCCATTCCACCATCTTGACTCCCTGCCAAGTCCTCCCAGCAAGCCGCGAGGAGTGTCACAAGAGGTCCAGAATCCGGAACCGGCCCGGGTTCGAGGCCATCCAAGTAATCCCTTAATGAAGTGGTTGCCTTTGGCTTTTCTTTACCGTCTTCGGGGTGGTTCATGACAATCCTCCCGCCTTTGCTGTTTTTCGTTATTACCGCCTTGTCCACAGTGGTAACATTCCTTACAGTATCAGCCTAATTCGCGGCCTCTCGCCTTTTGTGGCGAAACATCCTTTCTTGAGAGCACCTCCAGGCCGCAAGCGAAATTAGTCGCTGGAGGTGTGTCCGCACACCCGCAAAACCCTTACCGTGGTCCAAGCAATGAGATCCCAGCGGGGTCTTTTTCCGGAGACGGCGGAGCGTCGGCGATATGCAGGTGGGCAATCATGAAATCGAAGGCTCTTTTGTCCGGACCTACAGGAAACTTCCGGCAGGTTGCTGGCGAAATCATTGACACCAGCAACCAAGCGTATTACCGCAGTCTCAAGGACGACGAACTGCTGCGAGCTCTTCGGCAGTCGGTGAGTAAATTGCAGTCAGCATCGTTGCGCACAACTCAAGAACTTCGGCAACATTTGCTTCCCGCCCTGCTGGTGCTGCGGGAAAGGTACATGCAGCCGGGACGCAGAAAACCGATACCCGGCAGACCCACGTACTACCAAGTGCTTGCGTCTCTCAACCTGAAGCCAGACACCGTGCGTAAATGGTTCAAGCCAACGGCATCCGCCGACGCGGTTCTGCAGTTACTTGGTGAGCGCAGGAAACTCACGCGGTCTTCCCACCCGCCAGTTGAGGAATCGGCCGCGCAGCTCTTGCTCACGGCTGCCGACAAGATGGCTGCTGAACTCCTGGATGGCAACATCGACGTAGCCACACGGCTCGCTCGCGAGTACTGCGAAGCACGCAACTCTTAAAGCGGCCATCAACACGACAGAACTGAACAAGCGGAAGCCTGCCTTGCCGCCAAGACGTGTCCGGCTGAGTAGAATGCAGGTTTTTTCTGACGGACACGTTCAGCCGTCTGCGAGTGACAGGAGAATCTTCGCGCACCCTGTGAATGTTACAAAAAATTCCGCGCAGCAAGATAGGCTCGTATTGAGTTAGGCACTGTCGGCCCAGGCGCGCCTCAGCCTTATTGAAAACGTGAAAGCGGCTAGCCGGAAAAAAGCGGACCTTGATAATTTGATCCTTCGTCCCGCCGTGGCCCAGGTAATTTCGAGAGATAAATTGGTACCGGTCCGCCCGCGGGGAGTGGAACCGACGTGGTTAACCACGAATCTGCTTGACGTCCAGGACGCCGAACTTGTAATCATTATCTATGCTGCGAGCCACGCGGGAAGCGAGCTTGCGGAAAAGGTTAAAGGTCTTAGCACGGTCAGAGTCAGCGGGATGCTGGGTCACGGTTGTGCAGCGGAACTCTAACCCCCTACGCGGATGAGGGATTCGGAAGCGGGGGCAAACTAGGCAGATCTATTAGCCGAGGATTGCTTACCCGTGAAGATTAACCTTGTCAACAGCTACATCTCGCAATTCACGCGCGGAACTATTGATTCCGACTGCGATCTCTTCGATCATATCCTTTCCCGGTCGCCCGCAAGCCTCTCCTTTAAGTCGGCAAACCTAATCCAAAAAACTGTCAACTGCAATTCTCGATTTGTGTGTGAAGACACTTCCAAAAGAACTAATGATCCATGTAACAACTTTTCTTTTCTTTTTAACGGGCATCCTTCGCGATGTAGTGTCCGGCCTGGCAAAGGCAAAATTATTCGTTATCTCTTGACGCTCGCAGCAACTCCCGCTGGGGCCGTCGGCAATTCCAAGATATCGATCATATTTTCAGTCCGCACAGTGCTTCGGAGGTCCCGATGCGCTTAATGACCGTAAACAAGAGAGTCACAAACCTCGAAAATACTTTAGATCGACTGAAAGCTGGGCAGAAGAGCGGCTGCAGCCCCACAAACGAAAAAGACGATTCGGCACTTCCTGTATTGAAGCGGTTGCAAAAGCTGGCGCAGGAAACGAAGCGCATTAAGGACGAAACTGTCGCCTTGGGCGATTACCGCGCGGCCCTTGCGTGCGTGCATGAGCTAAGTCGGATCCTGGAATTGATCGCCAAGATGGGTGGTGCGTTAGATGAGAAGATTCAAAAAAACATCCTGAATGTAGAGCTCGACCCCCAAGCGGGTAAAAGAATTGCCGAGATGTATCTAACGCGATTGAGAAATAGGGAGGAAAAGTGAATAACGATGAAATTTTAATATTGGCTCGATCGGGCTTGGCGTGCTACGCCGCGGCGCTTTGGCCGCCCTTTAAACTTGCCGCACACCATAACCTAATAGTGGATCGACTCGAGGCTGTAGAACGGGGGGATATCCTCCGATCGATGATCTCCATGCCTCCACGTCATGGCAAGAGCTTGCTCGCGAGCCAAATATTTCCGGCATGGTTTTTGGGGCGTCATCCTGACCGCTCAATTATTACCGCTTGCTACGGCCAGGAACTCGCCGACGACTTCGGGCGGCAGGTCCGCAACATGGTCAGTGATCCTCTACACACTGCCATATTTCCTGAGTGTCGCCTGGCTGATGACTCGACCAGCATGCGACGGTTCAGTACGACCGCTGGTGGCTCGTACTACGCTGTCGGTCGCGGGGGCGCAATCACCGGCCGCGGTGCGAACCTACTGCTGATAGATGACCCACTCAAAGATGCCGAAGAAGCGAGTAATGCCGGAACTCGTCGCGGACTCCATGAGTGGTTTGGAACTGTCGCTTTTACGCGCTTGCAGCCGGCGGGCGCTGTTGTTCTAACGTCCACGCGCTGGCATGAGGATGATCTGGCGGGGCACCTGCTGCGAGAAGATCCGACGGGATGGGACACGCTGAGTATGCCTGGTCTCGCGGAGGTCGATGAGAGCTTCCGACGCGCCGGGGAAGCATTGTGGCCCGAGGCCTATTCGGTCGCCGATCTCGAGAAGATTCGAGCTGCGATTGGCGGTTCCGCATGGGCGTCGCTTTACCAACAGCGGCCGTCTGCCGCAGAAGGCACCATTTTTAAAAGACACTGGTGGAGCTATTTTCAAGTTCAGCCATTTTTCAAACGCATTATTCAGTCTTGGGACACAGCATTTAAGGCCGGCGCGGACAATGATTTTTCGTGTTGCACAACTTGGGGATGGGCAGAGAGCGGGTGTTACTTGCTCTCCTGTTGGCGTGGCAAGGTCGAGTTTCCCGAGCTGAAAAAGCGCATGAAGTGGCTGGCGGATGAATGGAGACCGGCACAAATACTGGTAGAAGATAGGGCTAGTGGTCAGAGCCTGATCCAAGAATTGCGATACCGAAGCTCCCTTCCCATCATCCCGATCAAAGTAGATCGAGATAAAGAGTCAAGGGCGCGAGCGATCACGGGTGCGATCGAGGCCGGAAAAGTTTTCCTGCCGGAGTCCGCGCCTTGGCTGAACGACTACGTGGATGAACTGGCCGCATTCCCTAATGGCATCCACGACGATGCTGTCGATAGCACGACGCAGGCGATCAATTATCTACGCCATCAGTCAGTGGATACCGTCACGTTTTCGACAGTGCGCTTGTGAAATCGATTCGGGTTAGTTGAACAAGATCGATTATTGATTTGCTTAGAGCCATGCGATTTACAAGAAAAGGAAAACGACTATGCAGACTTGCAAAAGCTTCACGGCAACAGGAGCCGCTTGCCGGGCTCCTGCCGGCCCTGGAGGGCTTTGCTTTTTCCATGCGAACCCAGACACCGCCAAGAAACTTGGGCAGATCGGAGGTCGGAAAAATCGCAGATCAGCGATTGATCTTGAGGTGCCCGAAAATATAACTGCTTCCGGCCTGTCCAAGCTAACTGGGCAAGCAATGCGTCTACTATTGTTAGGAGAATTGGGGCCACGGGAGGCTAGCGCTTTCGCACAACTATCCAATTCATTGTCTCGCGTCATCCCCACGGCCGAGCTCGAGTCGCGCGTAACAATGCTGGAACAGCAAGTCGCTCGCGAAGGAAGGGCCGCCCAAGAAGAAGGCGAAATTGCTCAGGAAAGTGCTTCGACTCGCTCCACCACGGACGCAACCGGAGTTGCCGAAACTTTCCTAGTTGTAGGAGGGGAACAGATTACGTGTTCGAATGATGCCACAGCGGAGCCAGAAGTGACTGAAGTCGACGAACGCCATTGCGAACCTGACGAGCCATAGCGGCTGACGGTGTTCGGAAAGTCGCAAATTCTGCCGCTTTGAGGGCTTAAAGCCATGTCGTGGTTAAAGCCATATAGTGACCCCGGTTTCAGGGACAAACCAATGCGCGGAAATCGCCAATATTGGCTTTGGACGGTCCATCTGCTCGCCGATTTGGCGCCAGCCTTCGGTATAAGTGTTGTCCCGCACGGCGTTCATAGGATTGCCGTGCCCGAAAAATATCGCGGGCAATATCTGAGACATAGCGCAAGTCACCTCTGAGGCATTTGGCTTGGCACGATCTGTCTTGCATGCTCTGCTTGGAATGCTCTGCTATTGAATTTTTCCGTCGATATCCATCAGGCGGAACTCACCCAGATTTAATTCCCGAACGCCAGTTTCGATCTTGGCGCGATCGCCCACTACGATCCAGGTTAAATTATCCGCGCGCACCACTTCTTTCGCGGCCGCGTTCACGTCGCTTGTCTTCAGAGCTCGGACTTTACCTGCATACGTGTCGTAGTAATCGTCGGGCAGGCCGAACTGAACCAGATCCACAATCGATTGGGACAAAGCCTCGAGAGTTTCACGCGACCCCGGAAGTTTGAGCGTTTCGTTGGCCTGAATTTTTTTAAGCTCGTCGCTGCTGATCGGATTGTCGCCCACGATCCCGCGAAACTCCTTGTTCATCTCGACCATTGCTTCTTTCGTCTTGTCGGTTTGCACCGGCGCCACGGCATAGAAGGGGCGTTGCGACCGGGCATCCCGAACAACCGTGCGCGCTCCATACGACCAGTGCTTGTCTTCTCGCAGATTCATATTCAGCCGCGCGCCAAACATGCCGCCCAGACTATTGTTCATGGCTTCGATTGCAATTTCCTGTGGATTTGCCCGCGGCGGAGCCACCACTCCCGCAACAATCACTGATTGCAGCGCTCCAGGCTTATCGATCAGGTACACGGAAGATTTTGTCGCAATCGGGACGGTCTTCACATTCTTCGCCGGGGGATTTCCGCCCTTCCACCCGGTGAAGAGTTTCTCCAGCTTCGGCGTCGCTTCCGCCAGTGTCGTGTCTCCAACTACGACCAGCGTAGAGTTGCCGGGACGCAACCAACTGTCGTGAAACTTGATGAGATCTTCTCTCGTTAGTTTCGCCACGCTCTCTTTTGTTCCCGAGCCGGTCAATGGGTTCGCATAAGGATGTCCATTTCCGTATAGCAATTCCGGCAACAATCGCAAAGCAAGTGTGGTGGGAGCATTTTGTTCGCGTTCGATTCCCGCCAGCACCAGTTTCTGCTCGCGCTTTATTTCATTCTCCGGAAAAGACGGATTTAGAACCACGTCGGCAAAAAGGTCGAGCGACGCATCTAATTTCGCAGTCAACGCCGAAAGCGACACGAACGAAAGATCGAGGTTCGACGATCCCTTTAATGTGGCGCCGATCGATTCCAATTCGTCGCTGATCTTCAAAGCGTCACGCGTGCGAGTGCCATCGGTCAGCACCAGCATTGCGAGATTCGCCGTGCCCGGAGATGTAGACGCGTCCGAGGCGAATCCGGCATCGGATGCCAGTGTGAAATCTACCAGCGGAACTTCATGGCGCTCCGCCAGAATTACTTTCAACCCGTTCGATAAAGTTGTTCGCTGAAGTTTTGGCAGCTTCAACTCCGGGGGCGTGCCGGTATCAGGCGCTTTGCTGCGATCCGCGCCAGCGGATGCCGTCTTGTAATCTGGAAAGGGATCGACCTGGAGGATGTACACGCCGTCCGAAAGCCAGCGCTGCGCCGCCGCCCTCAAATCCTCGGTTGTCGCCAGATGTACGCGCTGAAGAGAAATTTTGTAAGCGTCGGGACTTCCGCGAAATACCTGGCTCTGCGCCAGTCGATCTGACTTGCCGCCAAAGCCTCCGATTCGCTCGATCCCGCGAATAAAGTTCACCTGGTATTGCGTCTTGATGCGCTGCATCTCGTCGGGAGTCGGGCCACTTTTTATGAAGCGCGCCAACTCTTCATCCAGTTCCTTCTCCACTCGCGTTATGCTCTGGCCCGGCCGGGCCGTGGCACGAATAACGAATTGGCCGCCGATTTCCCGTAAATCGACAGTAGCCGCCACATCCGTCGCGATCTGATCGTCATAGACCAGGCGCTTGTAAAAGCGTGACGACTTCCCGGCACTCAGGCAATCGCTCACGAGATCGAGATAGTCGGCATCCGCGCTGCCGTATTCGGGAATGTTCCATACCTTGTAGATTCGCGCTTGCGGTACGCGATCCTGGACGATCTGGCGATGCGTGCCCGACATCTTCGCAATCCATACCTCTTGATGCGCTACCGGTGGTCCCGCCGGTATGTCGCCGAAATACTTCGTGACTTTTTCTCGTGCCGTGTTTACGCCGATGTCGCCCGCGATCACGACCACTACATTCGACGGTCCGTAATACGTCTTGAACCATTCCTGCACATCGTTCATCGAGGCTGCATCGAGATCCGCCATTTCTCCAATCGTTGTCCACGAATACGGATGCCCCACCGGATACGTATTCTGCGTGAGCAGCTGACGCGTCACTCCGTATGGCTGGTTTTCGCCCTGACGTTTTTCGTTCTGCACAACGCCGCGCTGCAGATCGAGTGTCTTCTGGTCCAGCGCTCCCAGCAGGTGGCCCATGCGGTCGGATTCCATCCATAGCGTGAAATCCACCGCCGATGTGGGAACGTTCTCAAAATAATTTGTGCGATCGGGATTTGTGGTGCCGTTTAAGTCCGTCGCGCCAATTCTTTCCATGCCATCGATGTACCGCCCCGGAGCGTGCTCACTGCCACCAAACATCAGGTGTTCGAAAAGATGTGCAAAGCCGGTCTTCCCCGGCTTTTCATTCTTCGAACCAACGTGGTACCAGGTGTTGATTGCAACGATTGGCGCTTTGTGATCCTCGTGCACGACAACGGTCAGGCCGTTATCGAGGACGAAGCGCTCATAAGGAATATCAACTTCGTTTACCTTATCGGTTGTCTTGGTTTGTGCCATGCCGCTCATAACCAGTACCATAACAAAAAAAGGAATCAAAAATTCCAGTCGCATCTTCTTCTGCCTCCGAAGGATGTTGCAGCAAGGCCAACGCTTGCAGCGACAATGGGTAATGCTTAGACGTGGAAAGCGAAAAACAGTTTACACCCGAGGCGCCAGGGCCTCCCGCAATGGCAGCGTTCAACTATCCCAGACCCGTGCCCTTGGTGTTATCCTGAGGGGGATCACACCTCTGAACTGCAACTTCTCTCATGTCCAATCCAAAGATGTCCAACGCAGAACCAACCAATACATCGATGAATTCCAGTAAGTTCAAACCAGATGCTTCCGATTCCACCGCTCCGAATTTAGAGACCACAGATGCTGTGCCTTCCAAAGAGAGCAACGAAGCGGTTCCCTCCGAGCCAATAGAGTCGTTCAAAGATATCTTTTCCGAATACGAGCAGAGCCATTCCCGCAAATCCGAATCAGGCTCTCAGCGCCGCGAAGGAACCGTAGTTTCGCTGACCGCGGACTCTGTCATTCTCGACATCGGATTCAAGACCGAAGGTGTTCTACCCCTCACTGCGTTTCCAACTGACAAACCGCCGAAGCCCGGCGACAAACTGCAGGTCTCGATCAAGGGGCGCGATCCCGAAGGCTACTACGAACTGACTCGCGGCAAGGTTGAGCGTCCCACCGACTGGGCATCGCTCCAGAAGGCTTTCGAAGAGAAGTCGACCATCGTCGGAACTGTCACAGGAGTAGTCAAAGGCGGATTGAGCGTGGATGTGGGCGTGCGCGCCTTCATGCCCGGCTCGCGCAGCGGAACCAAAGACGCGTCGGAACTGGCAAAGCTCGTGGATCAGGAAATTCAATGCCGCATTATTAAAGTCGACGTCGACGATGAAGACGTGGTCGTCGATCGCCGAGCTATTGCGGAAGACGAAGAACGAGCCGGCAAGGAGCGCCGATTCTCTGAACTCAAAGAAGGCGACATCGTGCAGGGCGAGGTTCACAGCTTGACCGACTACGGCGCGTTCGTTGACATTGGAGGCGCGGACGCACTGCTCCATGTCGGCGAAATTTCATGGCGTCGCGTCAACAAGCCTTCTGATGTTCTTTCGACAGGTCAGCAGATTGAAGCCAAAATTATCAAGATCGATTCGGAAAGGAACCGCATTGCAATCAGCATGAAGCAGCTTCAGCCGCATCCTTGGGAAGCTGTTGCTCGCAAATACAAGGCGGGCGAGCGTGTGCGAGGCGCCGTCACCCGCCTTACTGATTTCGGAGCCTTTGTCGAAATCGAACCCGGCATTGAAGGCCTCATCCACATCTCTGAAATGTCATGGGCCAAGCGAGTGCGAACGCCGAGTGATGTCGTGAAGCCGGGCGAAACCGTCGACGCTGTGATTCTCGGAGTGAACGCCGCTGAGCGCCGCATCTCCCTTGGTCTGAAGCAGGCCCTTGGCGATCCTTGGGCTGGAGCTGAAGAAAAGTTTGCGGCGGGCTCGGTAATTGAAGGGCCTGTGACCAGCATCACGAAATTCGGGGCATTCGTGCAAGTCACTGAAGGCGTCGAAGGCATGATCCACGTGAGTGAAATCAGCGCGGAAAAGCGCATTAATCACCCGCAAGAAGTTTTACGGATCGGTCAAGTTGTAAAAGCGCAGGTTATCGCGCTCGATCTGGAAAAGCGGAACATCCGCCTGAGCATGAAACAACTTGTTCCCACCGGCCTCGATGAATACCTGGCCGAACATAAAGAGGGCGATACTGTCACTGGACGCCTGGTCGAGATGTCTGGAGGCACGGCGCGGGTTGAATTGGGCGAAGGTGTCATGGCGATGTGCCGGATTCCGCTGGACCGCGCCGACAAAGAGGGTAGGGATACTGCAATGGTGACATCCACCTCTGCGAAGACAGACCTTTCATCACTGGGTTCGATGTTGCAGGCTCGCTGGAAGGCTGGCCCTTCCGCGGACGACGCAAAGCCCGAGGCGATGCGAGCCGGGCAAATCCGCAAGTTTAAGATTGCAAAGCTCGATGTAGCAACGAAGAAAATTGAATTGGAATTGGAGTAATAGACAACGCAAGGCGTATGCGTAACTTACAAATAGAGCGAGATCATACTAAATTGCGCGAGTGCTCATCGACTAACTGCCCGAGTTAGCCATCATGAGCGCGAATAGAGCGGGAAGATAGAAGATCGTCGCCTGCAACAAGCGACGAGCCATTGGTTTCGATGCGGCAGCGGTGGCCGGAAGTCGCGGATACGCCATTCCCATCGACACGCGGAATAACGCCGCACCCATCAGCAACGCTCCTACCAAATAGATACGCCCTGCCATTCCCAATGCAACCGGCATAATGCTTACCGGAATCAATGCCGCGGAATAAGCCAGAATGCGCCATACAGTCGACTTTCCATCGGAATCCACCACTGGCAGCATCCGGATGCTGCCCTGCGCGTAGTCCTCGCGATAGAGCCAGGCGATCGAGAGAAAATGCGGAAACTGCCACACGAACATAATCGCGAAAAGAATCAAAGGTTCTACTTCCAGCTTATTACGCGCTGCCGTCCAACCCAGCACCACCGGCATCGCGCCCGGAAATGCTCCGACAAAAGTGCACACAGGCGACACTTTTTTAAGCGGGGTGTACGCCGCAAGATATACCAGCGCGGTTAAGAAAACCAGCAACCCAGTTAGTAAGTTGGCATACGTTGCCAGATAAAGAGAGCCACCGAGAGTTAGTACCAACCCGACCGTGGCCGCGTGCGCTTTAGACATCCGCCCGGAGGGCAAGGGGCGCAACGCTGTCCTACGCATCCTTGCATCGACGCTTGATTCCAGCACTTCGTTCAGAGCAGCGGTCCCGCTCGAAACCAGCGCAATACCGAAAAGAGCCTGAAATAAGCCGAGTGACCACGAAGACTCGCCCATCCGGCGTGCGCCGAAAAAATAACCGCACCACGCCGTGAGTACAATCAATGTCGTGATGCGCGCCTTGGTCAGTTCAGCATAATCGCGCAACCTGGAAGCTAATTTTTCTAACATGGACCCCACGCTCACCGGTTTGCTCCCTTCCGCCTCCCGCTCGGCGGCTTAGTACAAACCGGCAGTTGTCGAACAAATTCCTCTACACGATACACAATGCCGAAAGACAGCATTGGTATCGCGTCATAAAATCAATGTCAAGACAAAAACTTAACGGGCGCTGCCCCGCCCGACTCTGACGATGCTCGCACCGAAGCGCACTCCTTGGCAACTGCTAACTTCCAGCTTTGCTAGTGGCCACTCGCAGGGCTGGAAGAAATCGTGAATGTTTCTGGTGGATCAAAATAGCACTGATGCCAAAGTGCGGCATCGGACAATGTTCCCGCCTTCCACGCCTGCACCGTCGATAGTGTTGCGGCGATCATGCCCCCGTCGACCGAATCGAAAATAAAAACAATTCCCCCTAGTTCCTTCGCCTTGGACGCCAGATCTGCATAGTTCTTGTCGATCAGTGATTTGGCATATTCCAGCTTCGCTTGCGCGCCGCTGTCTTTCTCGCTTTCCTGGATTTTTTGTACCGAGATGATCTTCACGGTCTTGCCTCGAAGCGGCTCCCAGTCTCCCGGAAAAGGCGCGGTTTCCTCCCGCGTTACCTGAAACAGATCGGCCGCAACCATCTTGCCGCTTGCGCCGGCTTTCGGAATATCCGAGATACCTTGCGGCATCTCTAAACTGGTGCGCCAGATCCATCCGCGGGATAAGCCGGAAATTCGGACATGGACCCAGTCCGCATTAAAGTCCAGCATCTCAAATTCATCCTGCGCACTGGCTAGAAACAACGTCTTACCGTTCAAACTCGGAGTTGAAACCACCGGCGTTCCCGATTTTTTTATGGCGACCAGATTTTTTGGATGCGCCTGGTTCTTCAGCACCTCCTCCAAACTCGCCGCCTCGGCCTGCAAGCTCGCCGTGGCTCGGTCCGCGGGTTTACTCGGGGCATTTTTCATGCCAGCTAACTCCTGGCCCGATAGGGCGGGCTGTGCCGTTGAGCCGGCCGTCGAGCCGAAGGGGCGGTTGGCTTCCGTCGAGCGGGGCATGGGCGCGGAAATGGTCGGCTCAGCCGTGCCGGCGTCCACAACTTTTTTGTCGGGCTTTCTCGTGCTCGTGTCCGCTGTTTTATTTCCTTCGGCGGAGGAATGAGCGGTCGCCGGAAAATCCAGGCCGGAACTCCCGCCGGAATCCCTTGTGGTACTTGCCGCATTCGGAGCGCTCGCCAGAAGATCAGTGAGCTGATCGAGAAGATCATTCTCGAGCCGGCCATTTGAAATCAGCAGTTGATATCCCGACCGAGATGCGTTCGAATCCGTATACCAGGCCGTCACCTTCGTGCTGACCCGCACAACCGAACCGCCGGACGGAGTGGAATTTACTTTCACGATGGATTGGTAATACGCCCGCTGATAGCGATTCAATGGGCGCTCCCCTTCAACAGCAAATCCATCGAGCACCGGTAGCCTTCCACTTAGCGCCGGTTGCAACTCTCGCAGCATTTTTTCCACCGTACTTTTGGGTTGCACATACTTACGCTCGTAGGGATTTGTTGGCGCGGCGGTCTGTGCATGGCCGTTGTGTAGTGCCACCAACATCACCAAGGCTAGGACTGTTGGAAGTCGCCAAAGGCTTGCGAGGAGCGACTGCCCAACCGAGGGAGAATTGTGCCCCGTCATTGCAGCTGCTCCAATTGGTCACGACGAATCCACCCATGCTGACCGTCATGCGTCTCGACGCCATACCAGTAAGGCGTCGCGATAAGGATTAGAACCTCGACACCCGGTTCAAGCGATTTCAGCGTGTTTGCGGTATGGAACGGAGCGGACTTGAGCGGGGCCCCAGGCTTTTTAACTAGCCGCTCCACCTGGCGGCGCAGTTCCGCAACGTGCTGTTCCAGGGATTCGCCGAGTTGCTCATACGTCGTCGGCGATAGCGGAATCGCTGACGACTGTGGCGCTTGGCCAGTCGCGCTCTCGCCACGGGTGGTCGCCGGAGATTCCGCCGCAGATGTTGGAGTGCTCAGCACCTCTTTGTCGCTACCCAAGCCAACGTTCTGTTTCGCCAGACGTTCCTGTTTCGCTTCTAAAGCCTCGGCAGTTTCCTTTTTCAAGAGCTCAACTTGTTGCAATCGATCCTGGATGTTCTTGTACTCGCTGCCTTCCACTGAGCCGTTCGACCGATGGGCGCTATGGCGAAAATCCTCGACAAACAGAGCGTCAATCCGCAGGACTGTATTTTTCTCGCCTTGCGGCTGCAGCACGTAGCGCACCGCCAGCGTTCCAAGGTCGCCACTGTCCTTGAAATTCCGCGGATCCAGCGCGTGCTTCTTCACCTTGTAGAACACCTTGCCCCCCTCCGTCCATGCCGGAAACGCCGGCGTCGACGTGGCCGCGACCGCTCCCGAAACGTACTCGTCTTTGTTGTATTCCTGGGTTCCCCGGATGATCGCGTTTTGAACCACCTCCTCGACAACCTGTTCGACTTCGGGCTCCGGCATCGGAATATTGACGATCAAGCCCTCGCCATACTGCACGACGTTCTTATTGCGGCCGTGCGAGGCGAGCGCCGACGCAGTCAGCAGAACAAGGAGAAGAAATCGTGCCGGCCCTCCATAACGGGGGATATACCGCAGATGATCAAGTGCACGCCGCTCAAACGCACCCCGATCATTCAGCCCATTACCGCGAAAACTCTTCTTCCAGTTCACTACCGGCTCCGGTGTTCCTGTTGCACGAGTCTCGTACGCTGGATTGGTTGATGTCAACTGACGTGGAGGGGTGGCGACCACGAGCAGGTATGTCTCACAAGGTACAAAACTTGTAAAAGATTTGTAAAATTTTTTTTTCTACACCTCTTGCACTTCGTCACTCAGGGTAGTAGTATCCACCCGCGAGTGAGTGGTAGGACCACTTTACCGGAAATCTTTTGGGGTCGCTGCTCCTGGCAGCGAATTGTGAAAAGTGTTCGGGCGGAAGCGATGTTGGCTGTATCGCCGCTGCCGCGCGGTGTTGCGGAGCTTTTTTTCAAAATCTAATTCAGCAAGTTCGAGGGGTGCAGCATGTGTATGTGGGCGCAGTCTCATGTGTGTAAAGAGCGGCCGCGGACAAGTTCTTTTTTGGTCGTTGGCTTAGCGCTGATTTTTCTGCTCATGGGTACCAGCCAGTCGGCGAACGCCTTTCCTGCTTTTGCCAGGAAGTATGGCCTGCGCTGCTCCGCCTGTCATGAAAGTTGGCCAATGCTGAATTACTTCGGCCAAAAGTTCAAAGACAACGGCTACCAGCTCATGAATGATCGCGATGCTCCGATCTGGCAGAATCCAGGATATTGGCCAGTCACGTTTCGCTTTACGCCCTTCTGGAGCCGGGAAAGTACGAACAAAGTCGCAGTCGATCAGAGCCCGACCGGGGAGCGGAAGATCACCACCACCGGCTTCAGTTACGGCGGACTGGACATCCTGAGTGGCGGCACGCTCGAGAAAAATATTTCCTTCCTGTTCGTTCCCTCGTCCAACGAGCTCGGCGAGTTTCACTTCGAGTCCGCGAATGTACGTTTCGACAATCTTCTAAACACTCCATGGCTCAACGTAAAAGTCGGGAAATTCGAACTCGACAGCTTCATTTCGGAAAAGCGCGAGCTGAACCTTTCAGCGAATGGCGCGACCTACCAACTTTTCCACTTCATTCCCGTGGGTGATGGGAACATCTTCGGCCAACTCGGCGACAACCAGTTGGGCGTGGAGTGGATGGGGCATTCCTATAACGACCGCACTCGTCTCTCGATAACCGCCTTCAACTCCGTGGATGGAAATCCCGATGTCCCCTACGGGCAGAACTCGTACAGCTGGTTCATTGCGGGCAGTCAAGCCTTCAGTGCCGGCAAGCTGGGAGTTCAGCGGGTTGGAGGTTACGCCATGCTTGGGCAAGCCCCAACTATGTATTACACCAGTGGCGGGGCTCCAATCCCGGGCACGGGAGTTGGCAATAAGGACTTTTACCGTGTCGGCTTTGAAGGCCTGTTCTATCTCGGCAGCAAACTGGACTTCCAGGTATTCACCCAGCACGGTTCGGACAGCGCGGGGTTCGGCCAAGGCTATAGATACATCTTGG
>Ga0137395_10000447_pt1 | contig 17088 bp, 11 predicted proteins | sample czobulk216metaG_FD_108283 | JGI IMG/M metagenome (GOLD analysis project Ga0137395, IMG submission 108283) | Vadose zone soil microbial communities from Angelo Coast Range Reserve, California, USA - czobulk2.16 metaG | ecosystem: Environmental > Terrestrial > Soil > Vadose zone | place: USA...
CAGGCACATACTTGCCGCAGTCAACGAACAACTTTTTCAACTGCGCAGCGTTTCTCGATCCAAACGCTCCAAACCTCGTAGCCCAGCGAGGCTACACCTTCGGCAACCTTTCTAAAGTCTTCGGGAACATCCGCAGCCCTCATTATGTGAATGAGGATTTTTCACTGATCAAACGTTTCACGCTGTACGAAGCGCACGTGCTGTCCTTTAAAGCGGATTTTGTGAACCTCTTTAACCGGCACACCCTCGGCCGCGGCGATGGCTGCGTTACTTGTGACTCGTTTGGCCGGCCAGGCGCTCAATTTGGGGGTTCCCCATCGAGCCTCAATGCACAAAAAATAATCCAGCTAACGTTCCGCTACCAATTCTAAGGCGGGACACAGCCTGGAAATGACCTTTTCCCATTTAGAAGAAACTTCGCGCCTCCGGGTGGCAGGTATAAACTTTAATTGTGAACATTCCTTCAACAAGGCGCCCGGGCAAGCCAACGGCCAAGTTAGTCTTCGCCTATTTGGTGATGCTTTTCTGTCTGGCCAAGCCTCTCTGCTCTCAAGTGGAGTCAGCGACCTCCGAGATTTTCCGCCAAGCGTCGGAGGCGATGCGGCGTGGCAACTTGAACGCGGCTGGTGACGGGTTCGAAGCTGCCGCAAAAGCTGCTCCGGCTTTCGCTGAAGCGCATTTCAATCTTGGCCTCGTCCGCGAAGAGCAGGGCCGGTTCGACGAGGCTATTGCCAGCTTCCAGAAGGCGCTGGCGCTAAAACCGCAACTGCATGGGGCAAACCTCTTTCTCGGCATCGCTTATTTCCGCCTTAACCAACTGGATAAAGCCTTTGCCGCAATTCAGAAGGAATCCACCTCCTATTCGAAAGACGCTCCAGCCTGGATGTGGCTGGGGGTCGTCCGTATGGCGCAGGATAAGCCTGAACAAGCCGCGGAAGCACTCGACAGGGCAGCCAAACTAGCGCCAGACGACATGGACGTTCTTTACCATCGGGGTCGCGCGCACTTGCTTGTTTCCAAGAATAGCTACGCAAAGATGTTCAAAGCCGGTCCAAAATCCTGGCGCGTCCATCAGGTTCTTGCCCAAGCGAACGCCGAAGCCGACCGCCACACGGATGCCGTCGCAGAATACCAGGCTGCTATCAAGCTTGCTCCCACACAACCAGGCCTGCATGAAGAATTAGGCTCCGAGTACCGTAGCCTCGGCAAGGTTCAGGAAGCCGAAGATTCCTTCCTCCGCGAACTTGAAATTGCACCCCATAACGTCCCCGCCAAATACGAATTGGGAGTTCTAGCTGTCGAACAAGGCGATGGCGCAAAGGGGAAAGTATTAATCGAAGCTGCCTTGAAGGAAAAGCCGAGCCTTCTCCATTCCGATTACAATCTTGGGCGCGCGGAAATGCTCCTCGGCAACGACGCTGCCGCTGTTCCACTTCTAGAGCGTGCCACTTCGGTGCCTGGTTCCGATCCCGAAGTCATCCAGCAAGCCTGGTATCAACTGGGAATTGTCTATCGTCACCTTCATCGCATGGAAGATGCGCAGAAGGCGATGGCCACATTCCAAAAGCTCAAAGCGGACGAGGCGGAGAAATCGCAAAAGGCGCTAAAACGATACGAGCTCCAGCAGAATCCCAATTCGGCCCAACCTCCTCCCTCACCCGAGAATCCTCAATGAGCAGGGAATGAGCACACGAATGAAGCCGCTGCCAGAATTTGCGAAGATGATTTTGCGATGTATGTCGCTGCTGTCTATGCTGGCGGCATTAACTGCTTCTGGGCAATCGCGAGGAGGTAAAAAGCACCCACCGGACTCTCGCGCCCAGAACTCAGTGCGCATCGCCATCGTCGAATCCTCGGAAGCACTGCAGGAGTCGCTGCGCGACAAACCTTCTCTGGAGTTCTCGGCGTCTCAGCCAGCGGGCCTCGTCGTCCGCCTGGATGCGTCTCGCACTTACCAGCAAATCGACGGCTTTGGTGCGTCAATCACGGACTCTTCCGCATGGCTGCTCTCTCAAAAACTAGCGCCGGCTCAGCGAACGGCGCTCCTTAAACAACTCTTCGACGCAAACCAGGGCATTGGCCTCGCGATTCTCCGCCAGCCCATGGGCTCCAGCGATTTTTCTCTGGCAGACGACAGCTATGACGATATGCCGCCCGGGGAATCCGATCCACAGCTGAAGCATTTCACTATTGGCCGTGACCGCCAATACGTTCTTCCCGTCCTCCGCGAGGCACTCGCCGTCAATCCCAAGCTCAAAATCATCGCCAGCCCCTGGAGCCCTCCCGGGTGGATGAAAACTTCCGGTTCGATGATTGGCGGCACGCTGCTGCCGTCGTCCTTCGCGCCCCTGGCAGGTTACTTCGTGCGATTCGTGCAATCTTACGAAGCCGCCGGCGTCCCCATCTTTGCCGTCACTCCCCAAAACGAACCGCGCAACATTCCTGGCGACTACCCTGGCATGGGAATGACCGCCGAGGAACAAACCATCTTCATCCGCGAACATCTTGGCCCCGCGTTTCGAGACGCCCACCTAAAAACGAAGATCATGGGCTTCGACCACAACTGGGATTTGATGGATTTTCCCGACAAGATCTTGAGCGACCCCAAAGCGGCGGAATTCTCCGCGGGCACTGCCACACATTGTTACGGGGGCAGCCCGGATGCCCAGACCAAACTCCACGAGCATTTCCCCGCCAAAGGCATCTGGCTTACGGAATGTTCCGGCGGCGAATGGCAAAAAGGCAACTTGCTCGTGGCTCAGGCGGATCTCATTATCGAAACGACACGCAACTGGGGGCAGAGTGTCGTTCTCTGGAACCTTGCGCTCGACCAAAATCACGCGCCCCATCTAGGTGGATGCACCGACTGCCGCGGCGTTGTTACCATCGACCACTCTAAATCGCCAACCGTGGTCACTCCGACGGTAGACTTCACCGCGCTGGCCCATGCCAGCAAGTTTGTTGCGCCTGGCGCACTTCGCATTGATTCCACCTCATCCGGGGATTCGCCGCTCAAACACGTTGCCTTCCGCAATGCAGATGGTTCGATTGTGTTTCTAGCACTCAATCCCGGCGAGAGTGCCGTAACCTTCAGCATCGCCTGGCAAGGCCAATATGCAACCTATGTGCTTCAGCCCGGCGCTGTAGCTACGTTTCACTGGTCGCCGAAATCGAAGACAGGCCACTAGCATCAATGGAATGCAAAGCAGCAAACCCGGACATAGGAATCTTTGGCTGGCAAGTTACGGCGCAACGATTCCTTTGCCCTCTTTCACAGTAAAAATGTGATCCACGGCCGGAATCGTGATTTCTTCCTTCGCGCCACTTGGCCAGTGAATCTCGACCCTGTCTACTTTTGCCGCCGCTCCCAGGCCGAAGTGCAGGCGTTGATCGGAACTGGACGCATAACTTCCGCCGCTGAAGACGTCCCCGCGTTGCCGCACCCCTCCGGCGGTAACAAATACTTTGGCTCCAATCGCATCGCGCGGGCTCTTTGGGCCACCCACCAGTTTTAGCGTAATCCAGTGATTCGCATTCTTGACCACGTTTCGTAATAAGGTGGGCGTCGAATCGATGTTGTTGAGCACGACGTCAATGTGACCGTCGTTGAACAGATCACCAAACGCCGCGCCTCGTGCCGTTACAACAACCGCCAAGCCGCTGCCTGTCGCCGGAGGCACTTCCTGGAATTTCGCTCCATCCAGGTTGCGCAGCAGCAACGGGCGCTCTGCCCAGGTCGTGCCCCAGTCCTGCAAATCAACGCCCGGATAGACGTGTCCATTGGCAACGAATATGTCGAGCAAACCGTCGTTATCGTAGTCGAGAAAGCCCGTGCCCCAGCCCAGAAACGGTATCGTCAGTGTCGCGATTCCAGCGCGGAAGCTGACGTCGGAAAAGGCCGCGTCACCGTCATTACGGTAGAGCGTGTTGTAATCGTCGGAGAAATTCGTGATGTAGAAATCGACTTTGCCGTCACGGTTGTAATCGCCGACTGCGATTCCCATGGCGGCTTGCTCGCGCCCCTCGTCGTTCAAAGCAAATCCCGAAAGATAGCTGATATCTTCAAACGTGCCGTCGTGTTTGTTCCGGTAAAGATACTTTGGGACCGAATCGTTCGCCACGGCCAAATCCACCCATCCGTCGTCATCCACATCCACGAACACGGATGAAAATCCGTAATATCCCTTCGCATCGGCGACGCCGGCTTTTACACTTACGTCCGTGAAGGTGCCGTTGCCATTGTTATGAAACAGATGATCACTCTCGCCCGGCAGGCCCCGCGGACCACACATGACATCGACCCCGCGAAACTGGCAAAACCCCGCCGGAAGGCCGCCTTTGCCAGCGATCGGAGGATTATCGGGATCGAACTTCGCGTAGCCCGGAACAAATAAATCAAGAAAGCCATCGTGATCGTAGTCGCCCCAAGTCGCACCGGTCGACCAGCCGCCAAGCGTGACTCCGGCAGTTTCCGCGACGTCGGTAAACGTGCCGTCGCGATTGTTGTGGTAAAGACGATTCTTCCCGAAGTTCGATACGTAAATGTCAGGCCAACCGTCGTTATCGAAATCCCCTACCGCTACGCCGAACCCCCATCTTTCATTTGCTAAACCGGCTTTGTCCGTGACGTCGGTGAATGTTCCATCATGGTTGTTGTGCAGCAGCATCGCGCGCGGCGCGGCTTCCTTGCCTTTCAGCGCGGGAAACGTCGAGCCGTTCAGCAGATAAATATCAAGCCAGCCGTCATTGTCATAATCGAGCAGCGCCACCCCGGAACCGGGCGTCTCCAGAATCGTCCTTTTCTCGCGTGCGCCTGAGCGATGATGAAATTTGTCGAGGCCCGCCGCATGCGTCACATCGACAAAAATGACCGGGGCGCCATCAACAAAGCCCCCGGCTGTGATCGGTCGCGAGAGTGCGTCCTTCACCGGAGCGTGCGCGCCGCCCGCGCTCATGCCGCTCTGCTGGCCCCCCACAGGCTCTTTTTCCGCGGGTTTTTCCTGGGCCACGCCGGGGTTTAGAAGCAGCGCCACACAAATGGCTTGTACTGAGGTAGCGCGGAGAAGGCGCATAAATTGGCTGAATCGCGAAGATGCCATCGAGCCCCAAATGGTTCGTGCAACGCAAAAGGCATCTTCGCACAGAGTCCATTAGCCTGGCCATCAGACTGCTATTTAGTTTGAACCTGCGCCCGGCACGTGAGCGCTCTCCCAACTCCGAACCTTGCGGCGCGCTTCATCGAAAACTCTTTCGTAGTTCCGCAACCGAACTTTGCGGGACGTTTCCGCATCGAGCAGCTTCCACAAAGGCTCGTATTGATAGAAGACTTTCAGATACTTGGATTGATCGGTCGGTGCGGCCGAATCCGTACCAAACAAAAAACGACCCGGATAACGTTGCATCAAATCGGCGAGCCCCTTTGTCGCTTCCGGGCTGGCGACAAAATATTTTGCAACTTCGTCCCGCGAGATATCGACGCAGACGTTCTGAAAGTCGGGGTCGCGCAAGATCGCTTTCGATCTGCGCAAGGTGCCCGTTGGGAGGCGCCACCAAACGTCCCAAACCCATGTGACCCCAGATTATGGTCACGTTCGGGTGCCTCTTAAAGACGGCCTTTATTTGGCTGAGATACGCAGGTTCGGATTCCTCCTTTCGAACGTCCTGTGCAATCGGGATGTCGATATCGTTGTGCAGTATGACCACCAGACCAACTTCCGCGGCAAAATCGAGTATGCGGTCGAGAGCCGGGTTCTGAAGGCTTGCGACTTCGCCTGGAATCTTCGCCGACACAAACTCTTTGTGAATCGTAAACTCGCCAATGCCGGTGAACACGCCCGGGAAAGTCTCTAGCACTCTGCGAATGTGGTCCGCCGCATACATGTCCGTGGGGTTGAAGCCGGTGATCATGGGATCAAAACGGGCCTGCTGTTCCTTCGCCAAGGACTTATATGCCATGGCAATCCAGGCGTCGGTAAACGAGTAGTAGTACAACGGAGCGTCAGAGTGGAGGTAATACGTTGGGGCGCGATCCCCGTCAATCCGGTAGGACCACTGTTGCTGCAAGGGAACTCCAAAAACGGCCACGCGGCCCGCTTTGTTTCCCATCATGTTCAGAAAATCATGAATGGTGGGGCCTTGCTGGACATTGTTCGTCAAGTGGAAATGGGAATCGTTGAATTCATAATTGTTGGTTTGCGCGCAAGCCGGCGCCACGATGATGAACCAAGACACCAGCCCGGCGATCCGGCCAACAAATAGGAATCGTTGCGCACACTCGAAGGAAAGCCTTCTCATAATTACGCCCTTAGTAGATTTCTTCTGGGGTCCGTGCAGGCACCGGTTGAAATCATATTCCTTCGCGCGTGCCGGGAGCATCGACAAATTGCGATATTCAGGAAAAAGGGGCGATTCGCTCATCGCCCCTGCTCTCCACAGTCTTGTCAGCTTCAGTTTGCGTTGCAGCTGGCTGGCGTTGTCGAATCGTTCGGGTTCGTGCAGAGCGGGCCCAATCCGGTCTTGGCGTCAGGAACACTGAGCATGGCAAACGGTCCGGCCCTATGCGCGCCGTTGAACGGCGTGGGCTTGGTCGGGTCGAAGTGACAACTGGGCAGAGCCGCCGCATCCTGGGGATCGTCAAACCAGAAACCCAGATGGAACGTGTTCGTCGGGGCCAGGTGCACATCGGGGTCGAAACCGAAGATATCGTCCAGAAGAATTGTTTTGATCTGGACATGGCCGTCATCCGTTTGCTTGCCAATCTTGATATCGGACTGATACCAGGCCAAACCGAAGCTCCCCGTGAAATTGGGGTTCTTGGTGCCATTGGCTTGAAAGAAGCTGTTCTGGACGGTGAAGAGGTCAAACGCTAGACCTGGCTTGATCCCATCCAGATCCAGAATGAGTGTGTCATTCTGCTTGCCACGAATGACCGTGGCGCGGGCCCGCGGTTCTTCAAAAGGATTGGCACGAAGACAGTCAACGACCGCCGGGTTCGGCAACAGGTTGAACGTGATCTCGTCCTTCTTATCTTGTGCGGAGACGATGCCGGAGGCGGCCAGAACTGCGAACGCCGCCAGCATGCTGCGCATGATGCTGTGAGCGGCTCGACCGCTCCAGAACTTCTTGCTGCAATTGTTGTTCAATGCTTTCTCCTTATTTTTCGACTCAGATTGTCGATTTGCAGATTCCCTAGAAGGCCCTTGTTCCTTGTTTCATCGCTACAGCAGCGGCACCCAGAGATGCCTTGAGCGCAGCGCCAGAACTATTGGCCCCTACTTGAGATATCGGAATCTGATGGGAAAAGACGACAAGCAGGATGAAAAGATCGAGGCTTTACGATGTCCATTCCGCATGTTGGCACAAGCGAGGCTGTTTATCATCCGTCGAAACTCCTCGCCGTCGAGCGCAGGATTGGTACTTCAGAGAAAACCAATGGGGGACTTGGTTGCGGATCCAAGCCCCGTACAGGCCCAATTCGTTCATTGGCATTCTTTTGAGATCACTGCACTGTGACCTCAACGGTTGTCGTGTGAGAAATAGCTCCAGACTGGGCGGTAACGACGATAGAAGCAGTTCCGCGATTTGGCTGTGGGTTGCCGCCGTATGCGCCACAACCACCCGCCACGAGGCCCAAGGCGATGATTGCCGCCACCGCCGTGGCGGTCAGCAGTGAAGTGCGAGCTATTCGAACAGTTCTGGCACGCCGCATAACGAAGCTAAGTAAGGCCAGTGCCACAAGGACAGCACAAGGGCCGAGTAGGACCGGCATCATGAGCCCGTAACGCGAAACGCTGGCTGAGGTGGTGACCGTTAACGTAGTGCTCGCCGCTCCGTTAGCAGGCATTACCGTCGCGGGACTAAAGGCGCAAGTGATCCCGATAGTCGGCAAGCAAGAGAACGCGACGTTGCTCGCGAAACCACCCACCGGAGCGACCGTCACGATGAATTGAGTGGACTGCCCGGCAATGACCGCAGCGCTCGCTGGGGCTGCACCAAGGGAGAAGTCGGCGTTGGCAATGTTGATGGTTACTGCAGGCGACGTGCTGGCGCCAAATTTTCCGTCTCCGGCATAGGTCGCAGTTAGAGAATGGGCCCCGGTGGCCAGAGTATTGATCCTAAACGTGGCAACACCAGCGCCATCGAGCGGCGAAGTTCCCAAGTCTGTGTTTCCATCGTGAAAAGCAATTTGCCCCGTAGGAATTCCTCCCGTCGAGTTAGTCGTTGCCGTCAGCGTTACCGCTGAACCGGGAGCGGCGTTTGCGGGCGCCGCGAGATTGAGCGCCGTCGGTAGCGCAACGACTTGCACCGCGAAGTTGTCGCTGCTTGCCAGAAAAACCGCATCCCCGCTGTATAGAGCAGTGATGTTATGGCTGCCCACGCCGGTGAGAACGGAGTCGAGCGTAGCTGATCCATTGACCAACGAGGCTGTCCCTAACCGATTTGTTCCATCCAGAAAAGTGACCGTACCGGTCGGAGTTCCTGGGTTATCGAGTGCCGCCCCTACGGTGGCCGTGATCGTGGCGCTTGTATCCGTGGGCGTGTCTCGAGCAGATACTTGGGTTAGGCTAACTAAGCCGGTGGTAATTGCACCGAAAAGCCCGTCATCTGCGTTCTGAAACTGCGCGGTGAAGTAGAGTGTGTCTCCATCGCCAAATCCGTCGGATCGAAATGTCAGGCCGTGGAGGCCGATCTTAGCGATAGCGTGGCCGTCGCCGTCTTTCAGTTTGCCCACGAAGCTTCCTGTCGCAAGGTCAAATGCGTTGATATTTCCATCGCCAACGTTGCCAATCAGAATGTTGTTGCTGAAAGGGCCGAACTTGGCGCTGGCCTGCGTGACTCCCCAAGGAACATTCAACGCTCCCGCACTGGCGAATCGCCGTAAGAAATTGCCATCGATGTCAAAAATACTTACGATGCCGTTTCCGGCTCCTACAACCGGGTCGTGCTTAACTGCGTCTTGTATTGCGTACGTGACGAAGACCTGTTGTCCAATCACTTGAATTCCGAACGGTGCGTAACCCGCGGGCAGGTTCGGATCAGTAAATGAACCGGGTAGCGCCACTGGAGAAAATCCAGGGAGGAAAGTTTCAATGAATCCACCGTGGAAATCGGTGACCGCCAGCGCTGGCTGAGTTAATGAAGAGTTCAGGAGCGCCACACCTTTGTAGACGGCGCCACTCGATGAGTTATCGACTACCAGTGTCGCCGCCTGCGGGATATCGCCTCGACTATCAAGCCCCCAGGTGAAAATTGTCCCCTCATCGGTGACCAGAATGAATGGATTGATAAGCGATGAGCCGCCAAAGAATGAGTTCTGATCAGCAACCATTCCTACTGGATGATCGAATCCAGTTCCGGCGGCATTTCCGAGAATGAAACCACCGGGCCCGGCTCCAAAACCACTGGCGTCATGGACGGTAACGTGTCCAGGCTGATTATCCGCAATGAAGAATGCCTGATTTGGAAGGAAGGCAATCCCCCACGGGTTGACCAAACCAGGCGTCACATTATTGGCCACGTTCGGAAGGTTAGACGCCAGATTAGTCTGCCGGTAGCCTATCGTCTGCGCGCTTGCGTCAGCGGCCGCAAACAAAAGTCCGAATAGAAAAAAAGACCCAAGACAAAGAGCAATTCTATTTTTCACTGTACCAAGCTCCTCCTAAGAGCAATAAAAATATTTGTGCGCTTTGGTGCTCGCCACATTTCCACACTAAGCGCAGGCGACGGCTTCCCGTTCGACTTGCTCTCCTTGCAGCAGTCGCCGCAGTCGTTGGCGGGCCTTGTGAAGCTGCGATTTTGAACAACCTGTCGAGCATCCCAATAGTCCGGCAATCTCGCTGTGTTCGTATCCAATGACGTCATGCATCAAGAAAATCTGTTTGTAACCGGACGGCAACTTGCGGATTTGGCGCATGAGGTTAAGCCGTTCGACCGCGCCAAGCATCGAAGTGTCGCTGGAACCGTGTTCCCTTGAAACCTCGCCGTTTGAGGTGTGGCGCTCCAAGTCTTCGGCTAGAAGCTCAGTCGGTTTTTTCCGGCGTAGATGCATCAAGACAACGTTCACGGTCACTCGATGCAGCCAGGTTGAAAAACCTGATTCACCGCGGAACGTGCCAATCTTTCGAAAAAGCTGCAAGAACGCCTGTTGGGTCAAATCTTCGGCCTCAGCCGGATTCTTAATCATTCGTAAGCACAAGTTGTACACGCGCCGGCAATGTGCCTGGTAGAGGTACTCGAAAGCGGCCGAGACGCCGTCCTTGGCCTGCCGTATAGCTTCTCGTTCGGTCAAGTTGTCCTCGTTCTGTGTTGCAGTCAAATTCGCCATATCGCTCCTTCCCGAGAACTGGGGCCCCACGGCAGACCGTGGCCTCCGCAATTGCCCTAACTTCCGCGCACGGGAGGTGGCGCCGGCAAGAGACTGCCCCTATTGGTTCCTACTTGAGATATCGGAAATGGGAGGAAAAAGACGACCACGGAAAGGAAGGACCTGACGAGGTGGAAAGACTATTGCGCTCAAGTTCCTGATTCGGACAGCCGCCGACCAATGCGCGTCGGAGAGCCACCCCGGCCTAGGGCACTAATGGCTCAGAAGTTGTTGATCATCCAAACGTTGGATTCCGAATTCGAATTTAAGATGGCGAGATGGCTTCCGTCAGGAGAAGGAAAGCCCCAAGTGTGGGTTGACTGGGGCCGATGCCAGATAGGCCGCGCCTCTCCGCTGAGTGAAACATGCAACAGCGTTGCACCGCTTGGTTCCTGCGTTGACACGTACAAACTCTTGGAGTCAATGGCCCAGTACAAATCCATGAGGTCGGAATAACCATTTATCGTAATTGTTCTCGTCGGCCCCCCCGACAGCGGCACCAGCCTAATTTGATTTCCGTGCTTTTTCACGATTCCGATCCTCGAGCCATCGGGAGAGAGTTGCCACCAATAATCGAATCCAATGTCAGCGTTGCTGCCATTCTCAAGCGGAATCCGTAACAGTTCCTTTCCTGGACTGCCGAGTGGGTCAAATGCAACGACGACCAGTTCGTTCTTTTCCGCTGTCGGCCGCCCAAACACACAAAGGTTGGCGGTTTTGTCAGAACACGAGAACAGTACAAACCCACCGGTATTAAACAACAGCCGAGCAGCGCCGCCCTTCGGGTCAACGCGATACAAACCCATCTTGCGCGAATCAAGGGGTTCACCTTCTAGAAGGATTCCGGTTCTGTCAGGGCTGAGCCCGGCCAAATAGAAATTTGTGTTCACCGAGGGCGTGACAAGTTGAGCGGTACTACCCGGATCCATCGCCTGCCGATACATCACTCGGTTTGAGGTACGTTCCGATGAAAAAAGGACTTCGCGAGAGTCTGGCGTCCATGCAGAAGGAAGGTTGTAGTTATCGTCGAGCGTCAGCCGCCGGGAGTTCTGGAGACGGGTTTCATTGCCGGCAAGATCCCCAACAAAAACAGAAGCGTGACTATTGCCTCTTAGAAAAGCTAGTTGCTTGGCGTCTGCCGTTGCGCTGAAGCTGTAAACGGAAAATCCCGACCAATCCGTTAGCTGGCGTGCTTTGCCCTGCGGAGTTCCGTTATTGGCGTTGACTTGTAGTTCCCACAAATTATCGGATTCAGAAGAGCCGCGTAGTGTATTCCTTGAATAAATGAAGCGTCCCGAGGGCGTCCACGTGAATGCGCTCAAATGATTGTCAAGGAGGACGGTCGTTTTAGCGGCGCCACCGAGGTCACAACTCTCAACCATAATCTGTGTATGGTCACCTGTAACACGTCTGTAGAGGTATGCAATCCGATTTCCTCTCGGCGACCATGCGATGCCGTTGATCGTGGCCCGTTTTTCGGCTGTAAGAATTTTGTGAGGAGACTCTCCATTCGCGCCCATTATCCAAATCTCCCGCGCCCCAATGGATGCTCGCAGCCTTTCGTAGGCGACTTTGACGCCGTCGGGAGAGACGGTCCCACCGCCAAACATATCGTCAACTTCAGCAAGCATTTGCGGCGTCTTGCTTTCACTTATCGGAATCGACCATACGGTGGAACGTGTTCCCGGAACGCGGACAGAAGCTAGGAAACGTTCGGAATCCGGGTACCAGCTTCCGAAGGTCCAAGAAGCCTTACCCTGCTCGGTGCCGGGAGGCAATGCCACAGTCCTCACTCCGCCCGTCGCGACAAACTGCAGATGAATGCCTTGCGGGTCAGCATACCCCAAATATTTTCCATCGGGAGAAATCGCAGCGTTGAACACGGGCGAATCCTCAGCGTTTGCCGTGAGTTTTTGCTGATTGAATTGGGGCAAAGGTTCGGGGCGACGGGGAAAGAACAATGTCAAGATGAACGTGCCGATCAGTGCCAGCGTTACCAGCAACGTCGCGGCAACACTGCTCCTATGCCGGCGCACGAATTTGCCAGCGCGATAAACAATCGCGTCTGGTCGGGCAGTGATGGGCTCGTGGCTCAAATATCGTTGCAGGTCGTCAGCAAACGCCTTTATCGAGGGGTAACGTTCCCCCGGATTCTTCTTCAGCGCCTTGACGACAATCGTGTCCAGGTCGCCGCGCAGCAACCGAGCCAGCTTGTCGGGCGTGCTGGTGCGTCTCCCGGCATTCGTGACGGAAACCTCTTCGTTTGTCTGAGTTCGGGCGACAATCTCGGAAGGACGTGGAGGGTCAGTGTCCAGGATGGCCTTTACCAGTCCCGCGGGCGTATGGGGACCCGCGCCGGCCGGATGACGCCCCGTCAGCAGGACGTACAACAGAACTCCTGAGGCGTAGACATCCGTGGCGGCAGTCACGGGTTCGCCCTTCAGCTGCTCGGGAGCAGCATATTCAGGTGTCAGCGCTCTGCCACCTTCGAGAGTGAGCGATGACTCTCCGGGCTGCCCCTCGCCTTCCAGAAGTTTGGCAATTCCAAAGTCGAGAAGCTTCGCTTGACCATCCGTTCGCACCAGGATGTTCGATGGCTTCAGGTCACGGTGAACGATAAGGTTGGCGTGTGCGTGTGCTACAGCGCGCAATACATCGAGGAACAGCCGGACGCGGGCTCTTACGTCGAGCTTGTTCTGGTCGCAGTAGCGGTCAATGTGGTCGCCTTCAACGTACTCGAGTACAAGAAAAGGCTGGCCGGTGAGCGACACACCAGCGTCAATCAGTTCCGCGATGTGAGGATGTGTCAGGCGGCCCAGAATGCGGCCCTCGCGTTTGAACCGCTCTTCGCCGCCCTTCCCCATCAGCGCGATGTTGAGAATCTTCACGGCTACGCGCCGCTCAAATCGCCCGTCGTTCCGTTCCGCCAGCCAAACGGTGCCCATTCCCCCGTGGCCGATCTGCGAAACCAGAGTGTAGACACCAAGAGTTTGACCTGCCAGGCCAGGCCCTCCCGGCAATTCCAATGTACTCGCCTCGAGAAAACCTTCCTCGGACAGCACGCGGTGCTCACGAAGCAGTATTTCCAGTTGATCCGCAAGAGTCGGGTTCTCGACCTGCAGGGAGAATAGCCAGGTCGAGCGCTGTTCGTCTCTCATTTCCAGCGCTTCGTCGAGGTGTGGACTAAGGACCTGCCATTGGTCGGGGCTGAGTCTGGACATCAATCCCTTATACCGGCAAATCCCCTCGAATATTCCGATGGAGATAGATGCGGGCCTTTTCCCACCTTCTTTGTACGGTCCGTTCCGACAGGTTCTCAAGGGCGGCGATTTCGGCGAAAGAGAACCCGCAGAAGAACTTCAAGTCGACCAGTTCAGCGAGCTTAGGCTCGACTTTGGCCAGCTGATCCAGGGCATCGCTGATGGTCGAGAGTTCTTTGGCGTCGACAAAATATTCGCCTGGCTCGGTCTTCAGTGAAGTAATTTCGAACTCACCACCGCGCTTGATGGCGTTGCGGCTTCGGGCATGATCAATGATCAGCCCCCTCATCACCCGCGCGGCATACCCCATAAACCGCGGCCGGTCGGGAAAGCGGCTGCCTTCACGCGAGGCGATGTCGAGGTAGGCCTCATGCAGAAGTGTTGTAACGCTCAGACTTGCTGGGGATCCCCGTCGTGCTAGTTCCCGTTTCGCCAGCCGATGCAGCTCAGAGTACAAAGCGCTGAAAAGTGTATCCGCGGCCGCGCCATCGCCGCTTTCAGCTGCGCCGATGAGCGAGGAAATCGTCGAGCGCACGCAGCACTCTCCTGCCTGCAAATCGCCCTAGGTTGCCTTTCAGTCTCGCACATTCACCAGTAACAACCAAGATACTCAGATCGTCCACATCATCGAAAACATCTGCATTCCTACATGAAACTTGGGGAAATTGGTTTGTAAGCAAGGAGACGGATTGTACTTGCAGGATGGCGGAGAAGGGGGGGATTGAAACCTCGTTGGTGAGTGGGAGGTGAGGTGGCGGTGAGCGTTGGTATGTCTCTTGTTATCAACACCGCGTTTCCATTTGAAAGAATCGCCAGCATTTATGCGGGTTCCGAAAGAGATCAAATGGACCAGAAGTAGTAGCAAAAGTAGTAGCAAAACAGACTGTTGCTGGGGGGCTCGGTCCAGCATTCCACTGCCTTTTCGGAACCTGCGCTGAGCAATGGCGCTTCACTTGGCCTACGAAGAAAGCGAATCGGCGAAGGACCGAAGGCCATCAAAGCGCACTCTTAGATCTCCATAGCTGCGGGTGAAGGCACGCTCCACATCGTGAGCGAGTACGAGGTTGTCGCCTTCCGGATGTTGGTACCGAAATGCAATAAGATTTGTGGGATCGAAATTGTTCGCGGACCATTTGCACTCGATGGCTGCCGGTCTCTTTCGGTGGGTCGCGATGACAAAGTCCACCTCGTGCCCGCGCTTGTCGCGCCAATAGAACACTTCCCGGCTCTGCGAGCGCGCCATAATTTCATTCAGTACGAAATGCTCCCACAACGTCCCAAGGTCATCATCACGCAAGTCCTGCCAGCCTCGGTAGTAGCAAATGAAACCGGTATCGAAACCAAAGACTTTAGGCGCGGCGATTATCTCAGTGGGCCGACGAGTGCTGAAGGGGCGAACGACATGCGCGACGAACGTTGCCTCAAGAACGCGGAGGTAGTTTGTGATGGTTGGCCGGCTTACCTCGCAAGGGCGGGCAAATCGAGTGGCGTCAAAGATGCCGCCGCTTTGTGCCATGACCAGCTCGGTGAATCGCTGGAACGAATCTCGCCGCTCCAGACGGAAGAGTTCCTGGATATCCTTAGCCCAGTAAGCGTCCATCCATTCCTGGAAGTCGCGTTCCGGATGTGTCTCCGGCAGAAAGAAGGGAGGAAGGCCGCCCCGCAGAAAACGGTGCTTTAGGTCCGTCTGGTTCGCGTCGTCCATGTCGAGAAGGCACATTGGCGCCAGCCAGAGGTCCCTCTTCCGTCCCGCCAACGTGTCTCTGAATTTTTTCGAAGCTCCCAGAGTCGAAGAACCAGTCGCCACAATGTGTGTGCGTGAATGATGGTCGGCTGCAATTTTGAGCAATTCGGACGGGTTCTGCAGCCTATGGATTTCATCCAACACGATGCGCTTGCCGACCAGACCGTCGAGAAAGCTCTCTGGATCAAGCATCATGCGGCGAACCCGAGGGAGTTCACAGTCGAAATATTCAACTTCGGAGAGATCCTGACAAAGGCAGGTTTTTCCAACCCGCCGCACGCCAGCGAGCCAGACGACAGATCGTTCCTTCCATGCGCGTTCGAGCAGTTTCAGCCAGAATCGCCTGTGTACCATACGAAATCATATTTACACATGGTAGCACCAAACGCAACCGCATTTTCCAGCGCGTCGTGAGAAAGATTGTATCGATAGGCACTAGCGGCATCGAAGCAGGAGGACGTTCAGGAATGGATACGCGCTAATCACGCAGAGCTTCTTTAGGACGAATGTCGAAAGAATCACACGGGTCCCCGATGACTCTGTGGGGTTGGGTGTCCAAAGACAACGCGGCCTACGCGGCATACTTCGCAAATCTGACGACGGGTCATCAAGAAATCTCAGCAAGACTGCGAGCATTTCGGAATTGCGCTTGCGATGCTCCCCGGCGGCGGCGAAAAAAAGAAGACAAAATTGACCACGCCGTCGGCCTGGAATTCCACAAGCGCATCGGCGACCGCGTGGAATAAGGAGAATCGCTGGCCACAATTGATTACAATAGCGACGCCAAACTGGCCAAAATAGCAGCTTAATTTCCGCCAGCTACCACGCGGGAGAGAGCGCGCCTCGCGAGAAGCGTCCTCTCCTTCACTGCACTCTTGGAGCTTGACCGAGCTTGTTGGAACATTCGATGCATCTGCAGGAGGAAAAAGGAATGGCCGCACGCGAGTGGAATAGAAATCAGCGCGAGGATACCCTGTTGCAAAATCGGACGGCCACGTTTCCCGGGAGAACGTTCGCTGCGTTCATCCTGGCGGCTTTTTGCGTTCTCTGTCCAAAGGGAGCAAGAGCCCAGGCTCGTCGTATCGAGCTGGCTGATTTCGCCAAGACCGTTTCTGTTTCCGACCCACAAATCTCGCCCGACGGGAAGTCCATCGTCTATGTTGTCTCGCGCATGAATCTCGAACAAGACCGCAACGATCGCGATCTTGTCTTGCAGGAGATCGCGACCGGCGCCAGGCGCGCCTTGACCCATGATCGCAAGGACGCCGGCTCGCCGCGCTGGTCGCCCACGGGAGATCGCATCGCATTCCTTGCTGCCGTTGGCCCCGCGAAAGGAGAGAAAGCACAGATCTTCGTTCTTTCCATGAGCGGTGGCGACGCCCTGAAGATCACCGATGCGCCCAACGGCGTAGAGCAATTTGCTTGGCGTCCGCTCAGCGGGGATATCGCTTACGTTACCACCGACGAAGCGGAAAACAAGAAAGACATCGAAAAGCATCTCGACGCCTTCGAAGTCGGAGACAACGGCTATCTCGAAACGAAAGCCCCCACGCCATCGCACATCTGGCTCGTAGCGGCGGATGGAGGAAATCCGCGCCGTCTTACCTCCGGCTCCTGGACTCTTCCCAAGGTCCTTCCGCCGAGTTCACCTTCTTCGCCACTTTCCTTCTCTCCCAACGGAAAATTTCTCACCTTTACAAAACATGAAAATCCGCCCTCCG
>Ga0137395_10000449_pt1 | contig 17075 bp, 16 predicted proteins | sample czobulk216metaG_FD_108283 | JGI IMG/M metagenome (GOLD analysis project Ga0137395, IMG submission 108283) | Vadose zone soil microbial communities from Angelo Coast Range Reserve, California, USA - czobulk2.16 metaG | ecosystem: Environmental > Terrestrial > Soil > Vadose zone | place: USA...
CCCTTGACGCAGAGTCCGACTGAGGCTTCCTCACCGTAGAATCAGCTGGCAGCGCAGAGCACCAGCGATGCCCAGCCGCACGCAAGCCGTTGGGATAGTAATCTGTTGGTCCGCTTTTACCGAGCCAGTAATTCGGGTATGAGAGGCTTGCGGAGGACGCCCTTGTTCTGTGGGTCGAGGGTCAGAACATCCCTATTGAAATTGGTCTCCATCAAGTATGGCGCCGATCGGCGCTACTACAATTGCGGCAGCAAGTCTGGCACCTGCGGTGCTGGCCCCATCACATTCTGGCTGCTTTGGAGACTAGGCCGGGAAATCCCCAGCTTCTGCATCTTGTGGATCAGCGTAGTGCGCTTCAAGCCAAGTTTGGCGGCCGCACCTTTTGGGCCGCCGATCACCCAACCGACTCCTTGAAGCGTATACAGAATCAGCGTGCGTTCAGAGTCCCTCAGAGTAGTTGCAGCCAGAGAGACGACGACACCCTGAGTGCCTGCCGTCGGAAACCGGAGATCGCTGGGCGTCGCTAGCTACGCGAACCCAACACCCCTAAGCGGTGGGGTTGGGGACCGACGTTTCAGCTGGCCACGTGCGCCTCCAATTTCCTAAAGCATTTCACCACCCGCTACGCAGCCCCGTCAGTCATTTCGTCCCGCATTTTCAGGTAATCCAAACCGGGCTTCGTTATATGGAAATACTGCTTCACGTCTTTCATACTTTTGTTGTCGATCTTCTGCATGCCCTCCTTGTCGTAGAGCAAACCTCTCACACCCTTGTTCGGCTCGCGCTCGATTAAGCCTAGTTCCAGCAAGCGATGCAATTCTCGGTCGAAATACGGCTTGGTGCCGCTACTGAAATCGAACCAGAAAGGCTCCAGAGATGCCAACTTCTTCAGGTGTTCAAGTTCATACTGTGTCAGGAAATTCCTCATAAGGAACTTAATCCACTCAATTTCGTCCGCCTGTCGTCGCTGTTCTTCTGCAACTTCCCGGAACTTTACCTTCCAACCTCCAGGTAACTCCGCTTCGGATATTACGGTCAAGACCCATGGCAATACTGCGACGACCAGCAATCCAATTCCAATTGTGTCGGCGGGCAACAAACCGGGGTAGAGCTTATGCAGGACAAGCAGTGCAAGGGCACTTAACGAAATGCCCATTCGTACGTAGAATGTTGTGCCCGTCGATTTCCTACGCGCTTGACTATCGCTTCGATTTTCCACCGCAACAATCCTTATTCTAGGGAACTCGATTCGTATTGACGCTGATATCTTACGCCCCGGTTTTTCCTTCGTGAATTGCCTGCACCCTGTTCAGAAAACGGACACCTGCATCTCAACGCTCCACTCTCGGCCCTCCGAAAGCTCGCATCCTGCCCAAAACGAAAGCGTCCCATGACTCGGTTAACTCGCGCCCTTGCCCTGTTAGCCTCCACAGCTGTCGGTGTGACGCGCGAGGTTCTTTTGTACAACTTTTTTTGGGCGGAACAGATCGTAGTGGGGAGAGTTCATGCGATGCTCCGCGCATGTCAGCCACAATGCTTCCCGATCTGAATCTTCTTCCTGCGGAAGCGATATTTTCACGCAGTGGTTTGCTCGGTAACAAGCTCACTGCGCGATGCCAGTAGGGCCAGAGTTCCTAGCACAAGGAAAAGGCAAGCCAACGTCAGCGCTCCCGCTGCAGTCGCGTGCCCGGGCGGAGTTCCACCGGCAAAGCGAACCTCGCGTGCATCAGACCGCTTGTACAAAATCGGAATCCGACGTCCCTGCGGAAAGCGGGCGGCCCAAACGACGGCGTCGAGTTGGGTGGCAAATATGGGTCCACAGTCGAGTTGAGATTGACGAGCTTCCCCGGTCACCTGCTATGAAACTGTGCAGCGGAGACCATAGAACCGACAATCCTACCGATAGCGAACTGGCAAACGCAGCGGACTTGGTTAGATGCCAAAGGCGTGCGCCAGGGGGCCTCCAACGCGCCACAAGCCCTTCGAGGGTTTTGGGCCAGCTTAGCTCCGCCGATGGGAGGAGGCCCTTTTCAGTGGGCAACGCCACTGCATGCTTTTGTGCGCACTGCGGGCAGAATCCGGCTGACAATCTCGTGGTCAGTCGCGGGCTCCTTAAGGATTTCCCATCCCGTAAACACTGCGATCAGTTCTTCGTTCGGAAAGACCATCAGGCGCTGCCCGCCGAACCCTCTGCCCATCCAGACATATCCCTGCGTATCGGCTCGCGGAAACAGCCACCACTTGAACCCATACTTGTAGCCTTCCTCCGCATCAATGAACGGAGCTAATGACCGCTTTACCCAATCTTTCGAGACGATGGGCTTCCCGTCCCACATCCCATCGTGCAAATACAGGTACCCGATCTTGGCCAGGTCTGAGCCGCGCAGATACAGGCCTCCTTCAGTATCCACCAGCCCCTGTGGCGTGCGCTTCCAGAAGTGCTCCATGCCCAACGGATTGAACAAATATTTCTCGCCATACTCCTCGATATCTTGCCCAGTCTCTTTCTGAAAAATGTAGGCCAGCAGCTCCGACACTCCGCTGCTGTAATTGAAGACCCTTCCGGGCTCCTGCGCCATCGGCTTATCGATCACGTACTTCACCCAATCGTCGGCCGCCTCCATCAAACTCGAATCGTTTCGGGGGTCGTCGTACGCAACCTCTTCATTCCACTCGAGACCCGTTGACATGGTCAAGACGTGACGCAGCGTCATTCGCCGTTTGCGGTCATCTACGTCTTTCAGTTTCGCAACGTCGAAGTACTTGAGCACGGGGGTGTCCAGGCTGGCCTTGAAATCGCCGCGTGTAACGGCAACGCCCAGAATGACCGAGCTGACCGTCTTGCTCACCGACTGCATGCTGTGCAGATCGGTTCCGTGATAGTACGGGTGCCACGTCGGGTCGAAGTAGTTGTAAGGACCAGTCAGATGCGCATTCAGGGGCCCGCGCGTCTTCGCCTCTCTCCCGTAGATCTGTCTGTAGTCGTGGGGATATTTGCGCTCGTAGACTGTTTTTCCGCACCGGAACACTTCAAAGCTATCTACCATGGAGTATTTTCCGCTTGCCAGGTCGGCATCAAACGCCGTCAGAACTTTTTTATCGAGTCCCACTCTGGCTGGATTGTCCTTCGCCCAGCCATGGGTCGGCCACTCCCTTTTGTCTGCGCCTTTTCTCTCGGCGCCCTCCGCCAGCGGAAGCGCCGCTAGCACCGACAAGCTCACGAACATCAACGCCGAAGCGATCTCTTTCACTTGCTGGGCCTCCTAGGATTCAAGTGAGTTTCGGAGCACAAACTACGGGCGTCGTGCTGCTGTGTCAAGCTCCCAGGACTTTTGCAGGTGTGGGAGTAGTACTTTCTGACACTATCAAGCGAAAAGGGATTGCTGGGCTGAACGTGGGTTTGAGAAGCGCTAATCCCGCGCGTCAAAGGGGGCATGGTCCGTAAACAGGAGACTATGCGGTTGTTGTCGGAGATCGGCAAACCCGGGAGAATCGCGGCCATGTAGTCGCGCACTGGGAGTTTCAACCTGCGGCAGCTTTTCATGAACAGTTAGTCCAGTTAGGCTCACGAGCGTTCTTCGGGTGTTTTCCCCTATTTACTGACCGGAATACTGTAGTGCGATGCGACAACTTGCCACGTGCCGTTGAACTTCGTCCAAACATCGGTGAAACGGTCGCGGTATTCGTAAGGTTTACCCTTGGATCGGCCCTTTTCGTGATACGCGCCAATGACCACGACTGTGCTGCCGTGTGTTCGAACCTTAAGATCCGACATTTCTGTAAGCTCTACGTGGAGAGTAGAGTCCCCGTTGTGCGCAATGTAGCCAAATTTGCTAAGTGTGCTCCCGTCTTCTACGGTGATGATGAAATCATCAGCAAGCAAAGACTCCATGGTCGCGATATCCCCTCGCTTATAGGCTGCATTCCATTTGTTCTCCAATGCAAGAATTGTGGCCGACACAATCTCGGGCTTATCTTGTGCGGCTGCCGAATCCAAAGCCCACACGGCGAGCGATGCAACGACAAAAAGCAAAACCCTGATTTTCATGAGCTGGTGCGCATTTTCTCGCGTTCCAATAGGGTAAGCATAGTGACAAACCTGATAGCAACCTTCCTCTTCCCGCACCATGGGGCACAATCTCGCCGGTTTTGAGTGGCCATTTTTGAGATCCGCCCGGCGTTCAGTTTTAATTGTGCTCCAGCTGTGCTCCATTGATCCTTGCACTTGTGAAGTCATACAGTTGCGGGTGCAGCGGTACAGCGGTTTCATAATTGTCTTCTTCTCTTGTGATGCCCTGCAATCCCAACAATTTACACTCGCACCGACAGACCAACGGCAGTTTCGGGACACCGCTCGGGACACTGCAGTCCTATCCGCTTTGAGCCTGGTAACGGAATGAAGGAAACGGACTGGGACGCCGGAACAGAATTGCCCTTTCGTACCGCGGCGCGGAGACCCGTTCTTTCTATTCCGCAGCCTTAGCCGCCAAGGTTTCAACTACCGCTATGTTTTGCACCATGTCTTGTGGCAGGTTGTGCCGCTTCTGTAAATAGACAGGACGGTTGTAGCTAACCCAGACCTTGGCTTGCGGATCTTCCCACACCAAGATCTTGAGAGGAAGGTCAAGGGCGATGCTGGGCGCGGCCAGCATCAGGGGCGTGCCGGCCTTCGGACTCCCGAAAATTAAGAGCTTGGTCGGAGGCATTTTCATCCCTACCTTCTCAGCTTCTCCGCTATGGTCGATCAGGGCAAACAGCGTGACTCCCTTAGCTTGCAGAATATTCTTGAGCCGATCCACCGTTTCCTCGACGGAGTGATTGCTCGGCTTATCGGTGATTCCTTCAGTTGCTGCTGCCGGTGTCATGGAAACCTCCTCGTTACTGTGGGGATGCAGATTCGCGAAGCTGTGAACGGTAAGCAGATAAATCGATAAATCGTCATTGCCAGCCCGATCAATGCCAGGAACAAAGCAATGGCGACAGGCTGGATGGAAGGTCGAGAGTGTGCCGTTTCACCGCGGTCCAAGTCCCGAACCAGTCGGAGGTGGTGCCATCCGGCAAAAGCATTCACGATTACTCCAATTGCGATCAGCACCGTGCCGAACCACGGAGACAGCCCGTACGACTGTGGCGACAGATTGTGTGATTGTGTTGGGCGACCCAGAGTTGCTGCAGCAAGAGCCCGAAGCGCGCCACCACAAAACCGAATCCCATCAAGGCCAGGCCGGTGCGGATCCACGCAAGCATAGTGCGCTCGGCGGCTAGAGGCGTTGGCGCTAGCGTTGGCGTGTGCCAGACTGCCGAGGGCAACCTCAGCTTCGTGACGGCATCGCCCGTGGACTCGCGGCTTGACCCACGAATTATTAGGTGCGGGCCGAAAGCGGCCGACTGCCTCAATGTCCAAAGAATCACAATGCAGATGTTAAGGCGTTAAGGCCACTGAAGAACTCCTTGATTCTGGTCCTTTTGTCCTTTTAGCGTTCGCTGGCTTCTCACCGTCGCTTCGCGCAGCAGCCATCAGGCTGGGGCTCTCACAAGCCGTGACGCGGAAGGGATCCGCAGGTTTTCGCAAACCAGCGGATCGCGTCTGGTACATGTCCAGACTGCGGGGCCGTCTTTTACAGTTGCTAGCTATGTTGAGTTGTTTTGCTCGTCAGATATGCCGCATGGCTGATCCCAAGCAATGCGACGAGCGCATCCGATGGCGTCGGCATTGCGAACCCCCTTGCCGGATAAATGTCATTCATGGCTGAGTACAGAGCATACGCGTAGGCCAGGACAGCCACTATAGTGAAGTAAAACATCTGGACTTTGGAAACGTCTACATAGGCGGTGTTTCCAATCTCATCTCCCTGAAACATATCTATCAGTGACGCGTCGGCAATGCGTGGGTTTGAGTACAGTGTTCCTTGACTGTTTCTTTGAATGTCGACGACCGGCTCGTTCAGGGCCGCTGCTGCCTTGTCGACCGTCTTTGGCTGCGGTTCTTGATTTGTTTTGGAACTTAATATCAAGGGGCTTCCAACCAGGGATGTTGCGCTGATTCCCATGAGAGCCCACAGCCGCCAGTCCATCGAGATATTGATCGGCAACGCAGCGGAGTTCGATGATAGGACATGCAGACGTTTCAGCGCCACGTCAAAAAAAGCAGAAAGTAGCAACACGGTCCAAGACATCATCTGAAACCGTGAAAGACTCATCAAATTGGCTCGTTCACGAGGATGCCTAACGGCCTCGCGGAGATCCACCGTCCCAAAAAAAGACAATACACAACCATCAATAGTGCGATGACGAACCACCCCGTCCGTGGCGGCAAGTAGATCCCCCCACACACAGATAAGATCAGCCACAGTAACGACACTATGGTCACATCCGCCGTTCTGAAATGAGGGAGGCGGAGGGGATTCGCTGCTTGGAGGGCCGGGGTTGCCATAGAGAGTCTCCTTTGATCGGTAGGTTCAAGAGCTGCATCGACCGCTCGGTCGGGCCGTTCCCAACGCCTCGGCAGTTTGCCACTGTAAATCTAGCCTGACAGACCCATCTACAGCTGAACCCCCAGAGCTTGTGCTGTTTGCGGGCCAACTTCGCCGTCCGGCGTCAGACCAGACGAAAGCTGAAATGCTACCACTGCAGCCTGAGTGTGCGGCCCAAACTCACCGTCAATGGTGCCAGGATCGAAACCGGCAGCCTTCAGCTTCCGCTGCATCTTCAATACCTCATTTCCACTCATGACTGGCATCATTAGACGATAGACGGCAGTCTGCGGTGGAGAGACAGACACTGCAGCGCCTTGGGTGTACTGGATACCCGCAATCAGCACACCCGTATCCCAGCGCCTTTTGGCGAGAGTAGACGTGATCACTCCATCGTTCGAGGAGTGAGCTTCTACCGTTCCCCCCGCCCCATCGGAGAGGACGATATGACCGATGGCGCCCGCCTGGGGTATGCGCAAGACAAACGCACCGGCTGTGCGGGACGCTGACTCAAGAGAGACGATTTGGCCCAGGCTCTTGGCGTCCCGAGCCCAATAGCCGGTATACGCGTCTGCCGTGGCGGGGTCCCCGAAATCTCGTCGACAGCCGTAGAGCTTGGCGGCAATCTGGAAGACTAGCCAAGACGCAAACTCAGCGCAATCCCACGGTCCTATCCAGTCCGGGTTGTTCTTTGGAGCCAATGCCCCGAGAACATATTTCTCACCCACGTGCTGGTGGGCGAGCCGAAGTAAGCTGTTCCCGTCTGCCGGAGCTGGGCTGGCCGCACCTGTGGACATGAACTCACCTCAATTCTCGCCGTCATGCAATCTATGCTGGGATTGGAACTCCTGCGGCCCTGACCGCTACTTTGGCGGTAGCAATCATTTTTTGGAGCAACTTCACGCGAGCTTTTTCGTTGTCAATCTCTTGTTGAACCTGTTGAGCCAAAACTCTAAGCTGAGATGTGTCCGCGATCGTAACTGAGTCGATGTCCTTTAGCGGGTCGAAAGCGGCTACCTCAAGTTCACGTTCGAGTTGGAGAATGAGAATGTGCAGATCCCGTTTACTCGTGTCGTCGATACCGGCGTCATCAAGCTTCTGGAAAGTGCTGTTTAGAGTGCTAATGATGTCTTGAAGCGTCATGGTGATGCTGCCCCCTTCGCCGGAAAGAGCTTTTCGATCTCGTTTGCAATATTCGCGATGTCAGTGGTTGACTGGGTGATCTTGTCCCGATTCACGCCTACGATACCGGAGAGCTCATTCATAACAACATCATCCGCCTTTTGGAGTTGAATGTAGTCATCGAGTTTCTGCTGGGCGGACGCTATGTTTTGGTAGGCCTCCAACATTTCCGCTTGTTTGCCCTTCAGTTTGGCGACAAAGGTCGGCAATTCTTTGTTTTTGTCCGGCGGCAGTTGCTTGGTTTTCGTCGATCTTGCTCGCGAGGTCGTTAAGCACTTTGAGACGCGCATTGTCGTCTCGGGCCGCTGCTACTTGGCCGAGGGCAGCACTCTTATACTCCTGCTCAATGTCTTTCGTGAGACGGTCGATTCTGAAGTCACTCGCTTGGACTTGAGCATCAGCAAACCGACTTATCACGTCGAAGTACGCCTTGAGAGAAGCCGAATACGAAAGCTGTGCTTTTACCTGCTCAGCAGAGAGGCGCTTCACTGCCATGGGAGTGCCGCATCCCAGGCAGGTAAATAGTAGGAACGTGAGTAACAGTGTTTGCTCTATTCCAGGTCGGTTTGGTGTTGCCTCCGAATATGTTCCCATCAGAGCCTCCTACGGCAGAAAGACCGATCGAGTACTCCTAGCTGCAGCACGAAATGAGTTATCGGCTCGATAGCCGCTTGGAAATGTGGCACTCGTTGGCTTTGAGGACTTCCGAAAGCTCCTGACAAATCCGCTCCTTCCAGGACCTTCGCGTGCCGCACATGCTTCGTCATAATGCCCGGGAGGAGAGCCCAAGTACTTATCGTTCGTCATAGAGGTTCGGCATCGTGCAGGGAAAGCAATCTACGCGACGGGGGATTATGTCGCGCGCATTCTCGTCCCGCCAAATCCTGAAGTCAAGAGAAAACGATTCTTGTTCGGAAAGGATGGAGCAAAGGTCGATTGCTAAGGTCGTGATTCCGACCAACCCAACATGGGTCGGATTTCCGACTAGACATGGCTAAACCGCTGTCTTGGAACTGCGCTCGGCAGCAATTTCACTTATTCGGACGAGAAACCTGATAGGGAGGAACCGGCCCCTGTGACCATCGCCGGAACTGCGTTCTTCAATTGCTCAAGTTCGGCCTGAACTTTCGCCCAATCTTTTGGCTTTCGCTTAGTCGCATACGGAGCGTCCGGATGCCCAAAGAATTCCATAAGTTCGGCCCGCACCTGCGGCGAAGCACCATTGAAATTCTGCTTCGCCAGCACGTGGAGCCACTTTGCATGCGTCTCATCGTTGAGCTGATATTTTCCCGGTCCCGTTATTTCACCAGTGTCAAAATTGTCGTTGGGCAAATCCAGCTGGCCGGTGCCTACCTGGCTTAGCAGCTGTCGGTAGCGATCCAGAGTCGCGTTGAAACTCGCTTCAAACATTCGTTCCGTCTCAGGCGTTGGTGTCTTGAGCTGTAGTCCTTTTAGAGGGCCTATCTTTGGGAGAATCCGAGCCAGGAAGGCGAGAAATCTCTCGCCAAAGGTGGGCGGCTGATATTGGTTTCCCCAATTCTTTTGGTAACTCGCGCGAGAAAGATTATAGAGAAACTTCTTTTTCGTCATGCCGGGCTGATCCTTCATGATCTCGTTTTTCTTCAGGCTCCAGGCAATGCGCGTCGCCTTGGGAAGAAGCTGGCTGACATCGTGACGGTACGAACCGAGGACCTTGTCTTCGTCAGAAAGAACACTTTTCAGATCTAAGCTGTAGGTTTCCCGAAAGGCTTGTTCCAATAGAGGAGCCGAAACTCCAAAGCCGATGAAGTCGTGGTAACTATCCGGAGCGTAACGTCCGTGCGCTACTTCTAGAACGTCGAATCCAAATTCCGTCTTTACGTGCGCCAGCCGGTCTTGTTCATACGTAACCGAGCCGCCGTATTTCTTCTTCAACTTGGGATACAGGAGCGGGACCGCGCGATTCGTACCGATGGGATGACCGTTATTGTCCGCGGCATAGTGAGCGAGTGCCCCAAGCGCAAACGCGTAGCTGTTAAGGTCCTTGGCATCGGCTAAAAGAGCCAGGATAAAGTCTCCGCTCCGCACATAGTGTGCCAAGTCGCTGAAGAAAAAATTTCCGTGCGGGTAATAACCCATGTCCTGGATAATAGCCCCGCCGTATGAATAGCCGTGCGCTTCTTTGATTTCTTCTGGCGTCGCACCGGGAAAACGCTTCAACAGCAAGGGGCGTATGTTGGTGTCCCATACGCTGTCAATGATCGCTTCATGCGCAAGAACGGCGTAGGCCGCGGTCTCGCTTGGCCAGCACATAGACAGGACTAGCACCATGATGATGACGAAGACTCTCACAGAACAATTACCTCGCCCCGTCTCAATCTGCCAACCTCGTCTGTGACGCGGCACATTGGAACTCAAGCAGCGCAGGACAGGATAGATTTCTTCGCGACAATTTGTCGGCAATTACGTGTGTGATCTGACATTTTGTTTCTCCTTGCTGGTCCAACTGTCCCTAGCAACGTGAGCATTCTTGAACAGACCGGTTTACCTTGGGTTGGTAAACTCGTCGGCGATGTCCGTCATCAAGCACATTCCCGATACGTCACCGGGGCCGACCGGCACCTCTTGCCTAGGATACCCGCGTGGCACCTGGCCTCCGCTGACCTCCTCATTCTGCGCCAATCCTTCGGTGGATAACAACCGACATCAAGATTGCAGCCTACCAGGGTGTACTTGCCGATGCCACACCCATTGGAGATAAGTCAGGAACTGCGCGAGCCGGGATCGCGTCGTATGCCGTGTGGGTCGTGCGATAAAGTCATTCAAACGGTGAGCAGCATATGGCCAATCTCGCAGCATCCATCAGACCGGAAACTAGCTCAGGGAACGCGACGGAGGCATCCAATGACTCATGTGCCTAGATCCGTCGCGACTACCACGCAGTGGTTGCTTGACTAGCCTCAAGTACAAAGTGTCAACTCTAGGGCGCCACGGTCGGTGGTTGGAGATTTTTGTCAGTCCGTGTGTTGACACTGCTCCTGGTCTCGCTGGTGTCGAACCGTGGGTCGTTCGGATACTGGACAACTTCGTCTTCGCCCGCCCAGCACTCAAGCGAAACCAAGTCGATGCGCAAGAGCCTGCCAAACTTCGGCGAGGCGACTACGACTTTGTATCGCGGCGGTCAGCCTTCCAAGGGAGGATTTCGCATCCTGGCAGAGATGGGCGTCAACATCGTGGTGGACCTGCGTGGGTCGCGCGATAGTGAGCGCAAGATCGTGACCCATCTCGGGATGCAGTACGTGGCCCTATCCTGGCAGTGCTCGTTTCCGAAAGACAAAACGTTTGCGCAATTCCTCCCGTTGCTGCGGAAGAATCGAGGCAAAAAGATCTTCGTTCACTGCCGTCTAGGTGACGACCGCACGGCAATGATGATTGCATCCTACCGTATAGCCGAAGAGGGCTGGTCTGCCGAAAAAGCCGAGAAGGAAATGGAGAAATTCGGTTTTTCCTTCACCCACAGACGTCTGATTTGCCCGGCCTGTCTTCCTATGAAGAGCACTTTCCTCAGCGATTTAAAACCGGCCCGCATTTCGGGACCTGCGTTAGGAGGCCAAATCTAGATCGTCAGCACAACAATAGCCGCTTGGTGGTGGAACAAAAGAGGCGACCGCTAAAGCAGTCGCATCGGTGGTGGCAGAATTGTATGCTGTTGAGCCAAAGCGAGCGGCCCGACCGGTTTCACGCGTGCAGTTAGCAAGAACAGTCCTTGATACGCTTCGGGAATCCCTGGGTGGAATTGCACCAAACTTGTTCACAATTGAACTCTTTAACGACTGGTTTTGTAGCACGCTAGTGGATGCCAGTCGCTCCACCGGTTGCTCGTATCGCCCGGCACGAAAACAATTGTATTCTAAAGCTCGCCATGCCCATCCGCCGTGCAACAGGTCTAATCGTTGTGGGAATCGCCGCGATACTTTTGCTCGCGCTTATTTTCGTTGTACCCGCCCTCATTAACGTGGATCGCTACCGGCCTCAGGTAATTTCCTATCTCCAAGAAAAAACTGGAAAGCAAGTCGAAATCGGACGGCTGGCACTCACGTTTTTTCCCGTAACGATTCACATTGATCATATCGGCGTGAAGAACCCTCCGATATTTCCCTCCGGCTATGTTGCCCAGGTAGCGCGGATCGATGCTGAACTTAGCGTCGGAGCGCTCCTGCACCGGCAGTTGGTCATCAAGTCCCTCGTACTTGAGAACCCGGTCTGGAATCTGACTTCGGATCCCGACGGCCCGTGGAACTTCGAGAATCCTCAATCAAAGGTTTCGGGGAATGCCTTTCCTCTCGGCCCCATTTCGAGCGTGAAAATTAAGCGGGGGGTGATGATAGCGTCGAATCTTTTGCCGTCCGACGCAGCGGGCCCCGTTTTTTTCGAAGCCCATGAGATCGCCTGCGAACTGGGGCAGGTGAACCTAGTCGGAATTATCAATCCTTCTTCTTCCTCGATGGACGGCCAGGGCAACCTAAAGGTGGGTCTTCTGCGCTTCGGCGCCGTCGAGGCAAGAAATCTGGAGTCCAAACTGCGGTTGGAGTCGAGGCGTGTTTTTTTTACGGATGTCAAAGCAGAGGTCTATGGCGGGAGTGCCATGGGTGGCCTCTCCTTCGACTTGTCGAAGAAAGACGCTAGCTTTAAGACCAATGCGCGATTGAACGGAATTAATCTGGCCCAGCTTCTGGCGGCCTTCCCAAACGGCGGCGGAAAGATGACCGGGAAGATGGAAGGAGACGTACGGTTAGCGGGGGAAATCGCACATTCGCTCCGCCCGTTAGCGGGAATCCACGGAACCGGACACCTGACGGTGCGCAACGGTCAGGTGCCGAGTCTCAAGCTCAACGCGAATTTAATGAAGCTGGCGCACTTCAACGATCTTGGCCCGGCCAAAAATGATCCCTCCTCATTTAACTTGATAACCACCGATCTGGAGCTAGCCGAACAGCGGATTTCGAGCAGGGTCATTGACATTGACGGCTACGGGGTCGATGTGGATGGCTCGGGCAGTGTCAGCGTGTCAGGCTCTGACGAGTTGAACTATCACGGTTTGGCGGAGATTACAACTAAAGAAAGTTTCTTCACCAACACCATTGCCCGGCTGTCCGGAGCCACATTAAAAGACGGTAAGTTGCAGTTTCCCTTTCGGATTGGCGGCACAATCGATAGCCCCGTTTTTTCCAAGGGTAAAGGCGATAAGGACGTGGACGTTGCACAAAGACATCGGTGAGGGAGATGGGAGAGTCTCGCCTTCTGCCGCCTAGCTCCAAAAACCTTTCTTAAACTTAAAACATGGGCAACCCATCGGTCTCGCATCAAGAACAACTGGTTTCTGAATGGCTAACACCCGCGTCCGGAAAATTGGTCCAATCCTCGCATCACTAAAACGCCGACAGCAATTAGGATATGTTGACCTTTGACTTCCTGATGTGGCGATCTCGTCGGGCATTAAAACTGGTTGAGATCTCCATTCTGGTCTTTCAATCTTGCCCACAACTCACCCGTAGACTAGAGTACGAATTCCGAGGCTGCCGGGCAGCATGTTGATAGTTACGTCTGTTGAAGCGGAATGCTATAAACACAGGGAAATAACATGATTCGTTACGCTATTCTTGAGGCCCCATCAAATCTTGGTTTACGATCCATTGGCGTCGAGAATTTCGCCGACGACTCTTCTCGGAGTTGGGCTTGGGACGACGCCTGAGTGCGCGATGTGCGGGTCGCGGTGAGGTGCCAACCTATAATTTCGTTCGAGATCCACAGACTCGCATCCTCAATCCACAGAATATTGCTGACTACGCTGTCACTCTTGCAGACGCCTTAGAGCCAATCTTTTTTGGAGGGCCTGGGAAGGCCTTTCAACGCGTCGAGGAATACTCACAACTCGCTGCAAACAAAAGGCGCTGGCGGAGAGGGAGGGATGCGAACCCTCGGTACCGGTATTAGCCAGTAAAACGGTTTAGCAATTCTCTGATTCGATGCGACCTCATGTAACCTCAATTACTTATAGTCGCGCTCTCTCGCCACAACTCACGCAAAATAACCCCATTCGGCAGTTTCGGGACACTGCTCAGGACACCAGTCGCAAACTTGCCTTGAGGGACCTTCAATCGCTCCTGTACGAAATGGTTGTTGTCGCACGAACGCGCAAGTTAAATTAGCAGTCACTTAACCCTAGCAACAAATTGAGCGGCCTTAGCCTGAAACCGTTCTAAAAAGGCACATTTGATCGCGCTAGACTAAGTACGGGAGTTTGAGGTATGGGCTGGAAGCCATCGCTCTGGGCCTCGGTGATTCCGCTCGATCCGACTGAGCGCAAGCCGAACCACTACGCGGAGATGCTGCGCGTAGCTTGGGAGAACCGCGACCAGCTCCCCTTCGCCTGGCGCATCCTGAAACACGGCGTCTGTGACGGCTGCGCGCTGGGGACAACCGGGCTTAGGGATTGGACGATGGATGGCGTCCATCTGTGTATGGTGCGATTGGAACTAATGCGCTTGAATACCGCTCCAGCGCTTGATCCCGATCGCCTCAAAGACGTGTCATCACTTTCTGGAATGAGTTCACAGGACCTGAGGGCGCTCGGCCGCCTTCCTGAACCGATGATCTGGCGGAAGGGCGAGAAAGGATTTCGGCTGGTCTCGTGGGCCGAGGCATACGCCGGCGCCGCCGAAAAGATCCGGTTAACAATCCCGGATCGGTTGGCGGTCTACGTGACCTCGCGCGGCATGATAAATGAGCACTATTACGCGGCCCAGAAGGCGGCTCGCATAATGGGAACGAACCATGTCGACAACTCCGCCCGCCTTTGCCACTCGGCTTCGACGGTCGCAATGAAAAGGGCCCTCGGCTACGGAGCCTCGACCTGCTCGTACCGAGATTGGATTGGCACCGACCTGATTGTCTTTTTCGGCTCGAACACGCCGAGCAACCAACCGGTCACGATGAAGTACCTCTACTATGCCCGCAAGGCGGGGACCAAGGTGGCTGTCGTGAATCCCTACTTTGAACCCGGTCTCCAAAGATACTGGGTTCCTTCGGTGACAGAATCGGCGCTGTTTGGAACGAAATTCGCAGATGAGTGGTTTGCCGTCGATACGGGCGGGGATCTGCCATTTTTCAACGGCGTCTTCAAGATCCTGGTTTCCGAAGGATGGGTCGACCATGACTTCATTTCTAGGCACACAGTTGGTTTCGAGGAGGCAAAGGCTAATGTCGAAAAGCAGGACTGGGATCTTCTCGAACGCGAAAGCGGGGCGACACGTCAGGGGATGAGGCGCTTCGCTGAGATGCTGCGAGACGCCAGGAACGGCATCTTTGTTTGGTCGATGGGGCTCACTCAGCATGCACACGGCGTTGAGACGATCGAAGCACTAATAAATGTCGGTCTCGCGCGAGGGTGGGTAGGACGAGAAAAGGCTGGGCTCATGCCGATCCGAGGGCACTCGGGTGTTCAGGGGGGAACCGAGGTTGGCTGCGCTCCGGGGCTGGACGAAAATCAGTGGAGACGCCTGGAAGAGGTGTGGGGCTTCAAGTTGCCCACTTTCCAAGGCCTGTCCGCCGCCGAGATGGTCGCCGCGGCTTATCGGGGCGGGATCGACGTTTTCTGGATGGTGGGTGGCAATTTCCTGGAGACGCTCCCAGATCCACCTGCGGCAGCGCAGGCTTTAGAGAATGTCAGCACGCGTATCCACCAGGATGTAGTTCTCTCCTCGATGATGCTGTTGCCCCCTAAAGATACGGTCACGCTTTTTCCTGCTACCACCCGATATGAGTCTCTAGGCGGCGGGACAGAGACCTCAACCGAACGGCGCATTATCTTTTCTCCGGAAATCCCGGGTAGGCGCATCGGCTCAGCAAAACCGGAATGGGAAGTTTTTGGCGAGGTGGCGGCCCGCGTTCGGCCGGAACTGGCGGACAAGATCCGCTTTACCTCCCCGCAACAAATTCGCGACGAGATCGGCAAGGCTATCCCTCTCTACGCCGGGATCGAAGGGCTTTCGAGGGAGGGGGACAACTTCCAGTGGGGCGGGTCAAGGCTGTTTGCCGACGGGAAATTCGCCACCCCCGATTGCAGGGCTCTCTTCTCCGCCGTCACTCCGAAAGAGCGCCGGGCTCCGAAAGGCATGTTTTACGTCTCTACACGGCGCGGCAAGCAGTTCAATTCTATGGTGCAGAGAGCCATAGATCCCTTGACGGGCGCGTCGCGGGACAACATTCTCATTTCACGAGAAGATGTCGAGCGCCTGGGCATCGCGGACGGCGATCTGATCCGCCTCTCGTCAAACGTGGGAAGCTACTGCGGCCGGGCTAGGATCGACGAGATGAAGCCGGGCAACCTCGAGGTCCACTGGCCCGAAGGCAGTTGCCTTCTTTCGCGTGAAGAGATAGACATCGCGTCTCGGGAGCCGGACTACAACGCGATTGTGAGGGTCGAGAAAGTAGCGGAGGAGCCACACTGACACAGGAAGCGCCCATCCCCGATCAGCGAAACGGACATCCAGCGCGAAGCTCCGGCGTTCACCGTTCACGGAGTACTGCCGGGCCGGAGAACGTCACGTTCCCCCCTCCATCGCGCTCCCACACCGGCCCGCCAATGGCGTCGCTGATCGCTTGAGAACGCGGGCGCCGGGCGGCGGTCTCAACTTCTAGGTTTCCGAAGATCCTCTCCTAAACTTCAATCCGCCCGCAGAGCCCTTCATGGGGTAGACGGAAGCTGCACGCCGGGCGTCAACGAAGCCGCCAAAGCTAATATCAGCACGAACATCGCGGCAAGAGCCATCACCAGCGGGTCAAACGGACTCACGCCGAACAGAAACGACTGCAGCAAATGCGAGGCCGCAGCGGCGCCAGGCAATCCCATGACGCAGCCACCAATGGCACGTTTGGCGGCGGAGGTAAAGACCAGGCCCAACATTCCGGAACGTTGCGAGCCAAGAGCAATGCGGATTGCCATCTCTTGCGCACGCTGAGCCGGCTGACCCAAGTTCAGGACCCAACCGGCACCTACGGCTTCACCTATGACAACATGAACCGGTTGACCCAGACGAGCACCGCCTATTCCTTCCTGCCGTCGCGCACCTTCACGGTGCAGTACGGCTATGATGCCGCCTCCAACCGGGCGAGCATGACCGACCCTGAGAACGGTACGACGCACTACAACTACGACACGCTCAACCGTTTGAGCAGTCTGAACGATTTCCAGTCGCACAACTTCACGTTCAGCTATGACGCGCTCAGCCGCCGGTACCCAGCTCACCCGGCCCAACGGCATCAACACCAATTATTCCTACGACAACATCTCGCACCTGCTCTCGGTTCTGCACCAGCTCAACAGCAGCACAGTGGACGGGGCGCCCTTGCCGAGGACACAAAGGTGGGCTTCGGAGAGGC
>Ga0137395_10000450_pt1 | contig 17035 bp, 7 predicted proteins | sample czobulk216metaG_FD_108283 | JGI IMG/M metagenome (GOLD analysis project Ga0137395, IMG submission 108283) | Vadose zone soil microbial communities from Angelo Coast Range Reserve, California, USA - czobulk2.16 metaG | ecosystem: Environmental > Terrestrial > Soil > Vadose zone | place: USA...
GCGCTGGACCGCCACCGGACTCTTGGAAGCCGAGAAGAAGTTCCGACGCATCAAAGGCTATCAAGAAATCCTATTGCTGAAGGAACGTTTGAATCCGTCGCGCATTCAGCAGAAGGAGGTCCGGACAGTAGGTTGTAGCTAGGCTTACAGTGCCGAACATCGAGAGTCGCTGCAATCAACTAAAACTCGGACATCCTCAGTCAAGTTCCAGGACTTCAAATGGACAATTACCACGTTACGGAGTTGAGCCGTAACAATTCCTTCTCCTAGCAGCGAGGTTTCTTGACCGATCGACAAGTCAGAAGCCCAAGAGTGCCTGAGACACATCATTTGCTCCGGCAGTGCTTCTCGCCATCTTTCGAAACCCTTGTGGTGTGACCGCCTCTCGCCGGTGAAAAGTGCGGTTAAACGTTTTCAAACTGTTAAATCCAACTCGAGACGCGACTCTGTAACAGGAGACGTCCGTCTCCAGAAGGAGTTCCTTGGCACACTCAATCCGGCAGCGGGCGATTTCTGAGAGAATGGACCTCCCTATCGCCGTGGAGAAGTGCCTTTCCAACGTCCGGCGGGAGGCCCCTACTTCTTCTGCCACATCGCTAACCGAAATGCCCTGTGCGAAGTGATCACGGATGAAACTCAGCGCGCTCACCATCAACCGGTCGTCTTGCGCGATCACGTCGCTGGATCTCCTGGTAACCACGTGCGTCGGTTCCACGTGCACCACATAGCCCTCTTTGATTCGTCCGGACATCATTCCGTCAAGGAGTTGCGCCGATTCATAACCCGCGCGTTCCACATCGAGTGCCACGCTGGACAATGGTGGATCGGAGAGTTCGCAGATCAGGTCGTCGTTATCTACTCCTACGACCGCGACGTCGTCCGGCACACGCAGTCCCGCCGTCACGCAGGCCTGCAAGACCTGCCGCCCGCAAACGTCATTGCAGGTCATCAACCCTGCGGGTTTCGGTAACGATCGGAGCCAACTCACCATTCCGGGCTGCTCGTGCTTCCAGGTGTCCAGCCAATGTGGTTGCTGGATCCAACTCGCCATATGGATGTGCCGCGTGACGCAAGGAAAACTCTTGTCGCGCAGCAGGCTGACATATTCCATCTCCCGCACGCTGGACCAGTGACAATTCATAAAGCCGCAAAACGCAAAACTCCGCAACCCATGTTCCAGTAAATGCTTTGCTCCTATTTGTGCGATGGCTTTTGAATGCGTATCGATTTCGCCAAATCGTTTCCCTGCTTTCGGCGGGCTCGATTCTCCGAGCTGCGAAGCGACAAACGGGAGTCCCGTCAACCGAATCTGTTTCTCCATTTGAGGCGACCGGATGCGCGCAATGATCCCTGTGCCATTCCAGGAATCCGCTTCAGGAAGGACTTGATCCAAGTGTCGAGGGGCCACGTACATCGACCAGGGCCCGTGAAGACGAGAATATCGCAGAATTCCACGAAGGAGTCCTCGGCCATACTCCGTCGAAGTTTCGAGCAGTAAGGCAACTTGGGGCGTCTGGACGCCGGAAGGGCCCTTTCTCATGGCTGTGAAGGATTCATATTTTTGCTGCAAGCCCTTGCAAAAATAGCACTTATCTGCCTCCCTCCGAGAATCGCGTCCTCCGAAGACCACCCTTGGGACTTAGTGAGATTCTCACCAAGTCAATGACGCAAAGTGTCGAACTTTGTTATTCTAGATTTGCTGCCCCTTCATTTTCAAGAGAAATAACGATGCAGCCCCCAAACAGCCTGTCGCAAAATGTCCATTTCGTGTCGCACTTTGGGGCTGGACTTCTTCCAAAACGAGGGATATGGTCCGCCGCATTGGTCGGGTGTATTCGCTTTCTGAATGGAGCGAATTTGAATTTGTCGAGAATCGAGTGCCCCAGGTGCATGGCGCGCTCAAGCGAAAAGCTCTGTCACCGGGGGCAAATTGGACCCAGGGATCCCAGCGCCAATTCTGCTCTCGGTAGGTGACTCGAAGACGGTTTTGGGGAGGAATGCAAATGAAATTGCTTCATTCGCGATTTGATGTCTCGGCCAGAGTGCTTTATGGAATGGCACTAGCCGTTGCCCTGCTCCTGGTGTTCTCGCTGCAACCAGCGTTCGCTCAAACCGTGACCAGCTCCTTGACCGGCACGGTGGCCGACACAAGTGGCGCGTCTGTTCCCGGCGCGAAAGTGGTGCTGACGAACGAAGGCACCAACGCGTCCCAATCCACCACTGCTAGTGGGGTTGGCTATTTCTCTTTTACGGCGATTCTCCCTGGCACCTACACCCTGACAATTTCGGCAAAGGGCTTTGAAGCTTGGAGAGAAAAAGGTATCACCATTTATCAGCAAGAGAGCCGTTCCGTGCCGAACATCGCGATGAGAGTGGGCGCGATAACCGAAACCGTCGAGGTATCGGCCGCCGAGGAGCCGGTACCGCTAGATAACGGCGCCACCACCACGACCTTGAATAACACCATGGTGAGCCAGCTTGCCATTCAGGGCCGGGATGCTGCGGAGCTGATCCGGCTCATGCCCGGCATGGCCATGAACAGCGGGCTGGGCAACTCGCAGTGGAACAGTTATACGACGCAAATCAACAGTGGCCCGATCGGACAGTTTTCCTCGAACGGCGCGCAGCCAAACGGCTCGATGCAGTTGGTCATGGACGGCTCAGTGATTACGGATTCCGGAAACCAGGGAACGCAAATTGCCAACATCAACCAGGACATGACCCAGGAAGTGAGCATCCAGACGTCTTCATTTGATGCCGAACACGCCCACGGACCGGTTACGTTTAGCGCTATCGGCAAAAGCGGTACTTCAAAGTTCCACGGAGAGGGTTACATCTATACCCGCAACGGCAGCTTGAACGCGAATGATTCCTACTTCAACGCGCCCACGGTCAATCAGCCGAAGCCCATCGATCACTACTGGTATGAGGGCTTCAACGTTGGCGGCCCTGCGCTCCCACACACGCATTTGAAGGACAAGGCGTTCTTCTTTTTCGGCTTCGAACATCTGAGCCAGAAACCGGTGGGTGCCCTCCACAAGTACATCATACCGACGGCTGCCATGATGTCGGGTGACTTTACGCAATTGTCGGCGTTCCCCGGCTGGTCGAACTCCGCTAAGGTCCCATGCGGCGACACCACTACCTGGCAGTATGGCACTTTTTGCAAAAACGCAGTCAATACTGGTCAAGTCACGCTGTATGACAAGAACGGGCCGATTAACGGTCCTACGTTTCTCGCCAACCCCGGCGGGTATACCGTCACCGGCAGCAAAATTACGGATCCGACCTTGGTCGACCCCAATGGGGCGATCCTTATGAAGCTGTTGGCGGGTGCGCCCGGCTTGCAGTCCATCGATCCCACGAAGACCGGTGGCTTTAACGCGCAATTCCTCGACAACCCTCCCGTGAACAGCAACGAGATGAACATCCGGGGAGATTTCAACATCACCTCGAAGGTGCGCGCCTTCGCTACTTTTACCCGTCAGCCTGAAACAGATGTCAACAACCTTGGGCTGTGGTGGTGGCCGGGCAACGCGGTGCCTTATCCTTCACAGATTCCTGCGAGCCAGCTCGCCCGCGACTATAGCTTCGGTGTTACCGCTAACATCACTCCGACCCTGATCAACGAGGCCACCTTTGGGTACGCGTATTTCATCAATCCCGTGACCCTCAAGGACCCCAAGGCGGCGGATCCGGGAACCTACGGTTATAATGTTCAAACCCCCTATGCGCAGCCAGTTCCACAGGTTCCGGACATTGTCAGTTGGTGCTGCACGTCAGGCGGAGGTGGGAGCAACAGCGCAAGCACTTCTGCTGGATTCGCTGCCTCATCGTTTGGCACCTCCCCCAAATGGTATGGGAGTGCCGCTGGGAAAGACAGCTACACCCCGGACTTCAGCGACAATTTGACGTGGATCAAAGGCTCCCATACTCTCAAGTTTGGCTACTTCTGGGCGCGTTACGCCAACGTGCAAACGGAAGGAGCCTGCTGCGGGGGCGGAACCGTGGGCAATTGGGTCTTCGATTCCTATGCCTTTTATTCGACCAACAACATCTATGCGGACATGCTAATGGGCCATGCAGCTGGCTTTAGCCAGGCGAGCACCAATTTTGTCGATAATGTGGTGTACAACGAGCACGCCTTCTACGCACAGGACTCCTGGAAAGCCATGCGAAAGCTGACGCTGAATTTTGGAGTTCGCTTCGAGCACGAAGGCCAGTGGTACCCGACCAATGAAAACCAAGGCATTATGGTTTGGAACCCGAATAACTCAGTCCAGCCTTATAGCGGCACCGCGTCTTTAGCGGGTTTTGAGTGGCATGGAATCGACAGTAAGATTCCCATGTCCGGCTGGGCCTCGCACACGCTGTATGCGGACCCGCGCGTGGGCGTGGCCTATGACTTCACCGGAAAGGGCCGTACAGTACTACGTGGGGGGTTCGGCATCTACCGCCACAACGTCGCCTACAACTCCGTTACGGCGAACGGCATGCTGGATGCGCCGCTGGGGCTCAAGAGCTTCAGCAGCAACTGCTCGTTCATTTCCCTCGCTAGCCTGAGCACATGCTCGTCAGCTAGCGCGGGGTCGAAAACGTCGCAGAATGTCTCGGGAATGCTGTATGGTGATGACAAGGCACCTCACACGCTTAACTGGAACTTGACCATTGACCAACGCGTTCCTTGGCACTCGATGCTGGAATTGTCCTACCAGGGGAGCCGTAGCCGGGACCTGCTGCTCTCGCCGAATGGCGGCGGCGGCATAGCTATCAACAACATCAATTTCGTTCCAGCCGGCGGGTTTTTCAAGCCCGACCCGGCAAATGGTAACACCTACTACTGTCCCGGCGGTACGACAGGAACGAGCTGCGACCCCGGCGCTCCGCCGTCAGGTGACGTCCCACTCTACAAGCCTTGGGGCTACAACAATCTGTATGTGCCTCGGCACGCCAGCTATTCCAATTACAACGGCTTGATTGTGCACTGGATGAAACAGACTGGGCGGGCCGTTTTTGACGTGAACTATACGTGGAGCCACACCCTCGGCGTTCGGGACGGAAACAACGACAACGGACAAGGCTCCGGCGCCGCGCTCGATGCGTTCGGCCTCAAGAACAACTATGGTACGTTGGCCTTTGATAGAAGGCATATCTTTAATGCCTCCTACGTGCTCCAACTGCCGAGCCCCGCGCACAATGCTTTCGCGAGCCAGTTCGTAAATGGCTGGCAGGTTACAGGCGTGGCGCAGTATCAGAGCGGCCCGCCGCTGCAGCCCTTGACCGGTGGAAGTCTCAATGCGTCGTTCAACGGAAACCTCAATGGGGTGGGGGTGAATTCACAAGGCATACTGGGAACGGATGGCATAAAGCTGATGCCTTACCTGATCTGCGATCCGTCAAAAGGGCTCTCCGCCGGACAGTATTTCAACCCCAACTGCTTCCAGGAACCCAACGTTCGCGGGCAAAATGGCCCCCTCATCTGGCCGAATATCACCGGCCCCGCGTATGTTGGCGGCGACTTGGGTATTTACAAGAACTTCAAAGTGAGAGAGAGCCAGAGCGCTCAGTTCCGGTTCACGGCGTTCAATTTCTTGAACCACCCGAACGGGCAGTTTGGTTTGACGAACGACATCAACTTAAGCTTCGCGGCCCCCGGTGGGGGCAATACTAACCCTGTCACCAACGGCAAGCCTGGCTTCACGGTGGGCCGCCGCGTGGTGGAGATCGCTCTCAAGTACAACTTCTAACCCCGACCCCAAAACGCAGTAAAGAAAGGGGATGGCTCCTACTCCATCCCCTTTTTATTTGTTCGTATGACAAAATAAGTGTTTGCGCAAGGATCGGTCGTGATGAGCCTTTGACCCGTGCGTTCGTTCTTTGTCGTGACTTGGAGGTACGTTGAAATTGCATCCCCAGGGAACTCGCAGACCTTCCACGTTGCGGGTCTTAAACCGACGTGAAGCGCTTACGTTGCTCGGCGGCTCTATGACTCCCTTGATCTTCGGAGGCGTTGGACTGGCCCAGACTGCTATTCACCCGCAGATTCGGTTCTCGATGCAACCCTTGCCTTTTCGCGTCGAGACCGACGAAACCCTCGCGAACCCGCACGCCCCGTCGACCATGGCCGGAGGCGTGGCCGTTTTCGATTACAACCGCGACGGACGCCCAGACATTTTTCTCACCAATGGCGCGAATATGGCGACGCTGAAGAAGGACGCGCCCAAATATTCGAACCGACTCTTCCGCAATGAAGGAAAAGGCGTATTCACGGACGTGACCAAGCAGGCGGGGCTAGCCGGCACAGGATACGACATGGGCGCTGCAGTCGCCGACTATGACAACGACGGCTACCCGGACCTTTTTGTTGCCGGTGTGCATGGCCGGACGCTATATCACAACAACGGTGACGGGACGTTTACAGACGTGACGAAGAAGGCTGGGCTCGACAACTGGCGCGACCCCGAGTACGGCCCTCTGTGGTCCATCGCGGCGGCCTGGGTGGATGTGAACAACGATGGGTTGCTTGATCTCTTCGTGGTCAACTACGTTCAATGGGATTACAAAACAGAGCACGTTTGCGGATTGCCGGGACGATGGGACTATTGTAGCCCCAACTTCTATAAGGGATCGCCCAACCAACTCTATTTGAACAAAGGAGACGGTACGTTTGAGGATGTGTCGGCGGCCTGGGGACTGCGCAAGCAAATCGGCAAAGGGATGGGCGTTGGCGTAGCCGATTACGACCTGGACGGACGACCGGACCTATTTGTCACCAACGACCTTTACTACAACTACTTATTCCACAATGCGGGCAGCAAGTTCGAGGAAGTCGCGCTCGAGAAGGGCGTGGCGCTGGTGGAGGACGGCCAATTCATTTCCGGGATGGGCGTGGATTTTCGCGACATCGACAATGACGGCTATCCGGATATCACGACGGTAGCATTGAACAACCAAACGTTTCCGATATGGCGAAATATCCAAGGAAAAAATTTCGAAGAGATCACCGCCTCGAGCGGGATGCGCCAGGCAAGCTTGCACGTGGGCGGCTTTGGTCCCGGCTTCTTCGACTTTGACAACGACGGTTGGAAGGATCTGTTCGTCAGTTGTGGGCACGTTGAGGCACTGACGAAGCCCGGCACGGAGATCAAACAGCACAACGCGGTGTTTCGCAACCCGGGCCCGAGCGGCCGCTGGCAAGCGCTGGTTTCCGAGGCGGGTTTTACGGCAGCACCACCTGCGCGGCACCGCGGATGCGCTTTCGGTGATTTCGATGGCGACGGCAGAATGGACGTCGTGGTGACGGCGCTCCTGGAACCCACTGAGATTTGGATGAACCGCACTGAGGGCGCGGGACACTGGCTGGACATTTCACTGCAAGGGACCAAGAGTAACCGGGACGGAATCGGCGCGGCGGTGAAAGTGGTTACGAAAACGGGAACCCAATACAATCACATGACTACCAGCGTGGGCTATGCATCTTCGAGCCACGGGCCGTTGCATTTCGGTCTAGGCGAAGAGAGGCGAGCCGAACTGATTGAGATCCGTTGGCCGTCGGCAATTGTGCAAACGTTGCGCAATCTGGACGCAGATCGCGTGCTCACGGTAAAGGAACTCTCGGGCTGATGACGCGGCTCTGCCCACGACGGTCTTGCTCCTCCGTTCGGAGCCGGTTCACGATTTCCTTCTCGCGGTCACCGTCGCGGGGACGTTGCAAGCGATAATAGAGCGCGGATAACTCGACGTGAGGCGGTAGCCATTGGGGGTCCTGCTGTTCGATGGCTTCGAGATCCTTGAGTGCCGCCGCCAGGAATCCCTCGGTGCGCTCGAGGCGTGCCAGCTCGTAGCGCGCTGCGAGCGAATTGGGTTCGATGGCCAGCGCCCGGTCGATTTCCTGTCGTGCCTGGTCGAGCTTTCGATCAATCAGGAACGCATTGGCGAGTTGGAGCCGTGCTTGGTTGTCCTTGGGGTCGATTTGCAAAGCCTTCCTGTAATTGTCCTGGGCGTCTTTCTCATTTCCAGCGAAGTCGTCGATCATGCCGAGGACCACGTAGGCCTTGGCCGCATTCGGATTCAGGCGAATGACAGCCTGCGCGTTTTCTTTGGCTTGGTCGAATAAGGTCAGGCCTAGATAAAGGTCCGCCGCGAGCTGATGTGCGTCAGCGTTTTGGCCTTTATCAGCGACCTTCTGGATGCGTTTCAGCCCATCCAGCGTTTGGCTCGTCCGGATCAGCGCATTTCCCAGGGCCCACTCGAGATCAAGGTTGTCAGGATTGGCTTTTTCGAGCGGCTCGAGAAGAGCAACGGCCTGGCCGACAAGACCCAATTGCACCTGGCAATTGCCCAGTAAGGTCGCAATGCGGAGGTCGCCGGGGTCTTCCTTGTGCAGCGCAGCGAACTGCGCGGCAGCGCCCGCAAAGTCACCTTTCTTGTAATAGGCAAGGCCAAGATTCAAATGGAGCGGGAGACTTCCAGGTGCTTCGGCGAGAGCAATATGATATTGCGTTATTGCCTCGTCGTAACGGCCGAGCGAAACTAGAACGACACCGAGGTTGGCATGCGCAGCAACTACGTTGGGGTCGAGCCGTATCACCTCTTGATACTTGCTCACAGCAAGCACAAGGTCACCGCGCTGCTGGGCCTGCGCCGCATCCTGAAAGTTTTGTTGGGAATCAGGTTCCTGCGCCCAAGCGCCGCTTGCGCAAAGCAAAAAAAACAAAAGCACTGTCGCGCGCATGACTTCTAGTATAACTCGAGTTTAGGAGCCCAAGTCAGGTTGTCGGGGCCAGCAGCTCGGTGTTCGCGTCCAGGCTTAGGCACTCAATTTCAGGGGGCCGAGTCCAGCGTCTTTTCCAGTATGATATCAGCGGAAGAACTGCCTACCCGTATTTTGACCTTGTCCTTCTCCACTACAAACCCGCGGCTGGCTTCGTCCCAATAGGAAAGGTCCGCTGCCTTCAAGTGAAATTGAACCGTTTTTGTTTGGTTCGGCACGACGCGGACCCGTTCGAATCCTCGGAGCTCCTCAATGGGCCGTTCCACTTTGGATTGGAGATGTTTCACGTACATCTGCACGACTTCTTCTCCAGCCAGAGTACCTGTATTCCTCACGTCCACGCTGACAATTAGGGAGCCATCTCCGAAAACATGGTTTGAACTTGTGCGCAAGTTGGAGTACGCAAACGTCGTATAACTCAAACCATAGCCGAAGGGAAAGAGCGGTTCGCCCCTGAAATACATATACGTCCGGCCATGCCGGATGTTGTAGTCCGTCATGTCTGGCAATTGATCAATCAGCCGGGGCCAGGTGTGCACGAGACGTCCACCTGGGTTATAGTCGCCGAATAGCACATCCGCCAGCGCGTTTCCCTCTTCCTCGCTGTTATGCGCCATGTGCATGATTGCCGGCACATTTTCTTTCGTCCAGTTGACGGCAAATGGAAAACTCGCGATCAGGACGACTACCATGTGCGGGTTTACAGCGTAGACCTGTTTTGCCAGTTCTTCCTGCTCCAACGTGATTGATTTTCGATCGATGGCTTCTTTTCCATCACTCGGAGTTGGACAGTGGTTCCAGCCTGCACCGCACGTCGGATGGTTTCCGATGATTACAATCGCGACGTCCGAGGTTTTTGCAATTTTCACCGCCGCATCACCGTCGTTGTTCGCGGCATATTGCACCTTCACTCGCTCGCCCACTTTATTCATAATCCCCGCCAGTGGCGAAACAGCGTAGGGTGGCGTTCCGCTGTACCAATCCAGAAGAACTTCATCCGCATCCGGACCGATGACAGCGATGGATTTCAACCCATCTTTGGTTAAAGGCAAGAAATGATTGTCGTTTTTGAGCAACACAATTGACTTTTGTGTTACAAGCCTTGCTAAGGCTTTGTGTTTTTCTGTCTTCCAGGGGTCTTCGAATCCCTTAATACTCGCAAACGGAACCAGGGCCGGGGGATCCAACAGTCCGAGCCGGATCATCACGCGGAATATACCTCTCAAATCCTCGTCGATGTCCGCTTCGGTAACCAATTTGTTTCGCAGAGCGTCATTCACGGCGTCGCGGTAGCGATCCAAGAATTGGTTTATACCTGCATGAATGGCACCCGCCGCTGCCTGATCGAGCGATTTGTAGTATTTGTGCTCGCTCACCATATTGATCAATGCTCCCGCATCGGTGCAGATGATCCCGTCGAATCCCCAATCTTTGAAAGTCATGCTTTTCAGGATTGGATGCGCAGCCATGGGAATGCCGTTCCAGGCGTTGTATGCGGTCATGTAGGCGCGCGCACCTCCATCGACCACGCCCATACGGAATGGAACTGAGTAGTACTCCCTCATGAGTCTTTCATCAAAATTCGAGGAGGAACCTCCCCTGCCATTCTCGTTGCTGTTGGCCAAGAAATGCTTGAGCAGCGCAGCAGTTTGCCAATACTTCGGACTGTCACCTTGCAGTCCCTTTACAAAGGCCGTAACCATGGTTCCGTCAAGATAAGGATCCTCGCCGTAGGACTCTTCACTTCTTCCCCAACGCGGATCTCTGTCCAGGTCTGCGTTCGGGGCCCTGATGACGAGCCCGCCACGATGAAATTGATCACTTTGAAAAACATAGCGAGCCTCGTAGCCTTCGACGCCTGCTGCCTGTTTCAAAACTTCAGGATCCCATGTTTCTCCCAAGCCGACCGCCTGGGGAAACTGTGTCGTGGGTACAGGCCCGTCCAGAGATTTTCCGCTCGCGTCGCGATACCTGCCCCATCCTCCGGGGCCGCCTAGTGCCAGTCCGTGAAGGCCTTCCACGTGGCCGGAACCGACAATACTCAACCGCGGCACACTGGGATTTGTGCCAAGAGCTGTGACCTTCTCTTCGAGGGTCATAAGCGAAATGATGTTGTTGACGCGCTCCTCGATGGGGAGCGACGGATCTTGAAAAGGATATTTATTCTGAGCTTGCAGCGGACGAACGAAAAAAATCGCCACGCAGACAGGGATAAGAATAGTAAAACGCCAAGCGCTTGGTTTCATGGGTTTGCCGCCAATGTTTCTTTCGCGTGTCAACGGCATGCGCTTCGATGATGGGAATCACCGCTTCGCGTGTTGCCGCTTCACCCAGCTAATGTCCTAGGGCGCCTGCAGAACCTCCACGCCATACGGAGGGAGTTCCACCGCTTCTCCCTGCCGGTCACTCAGCAACATCTTCATCCTTTTTCCCAGATCAACTTTTTGAGTCCCTGGCGCAAAATTGATTAGCACGAAAACACTCTTACCTGCGCCGCTCCGCGCGGAGACTTCGACTCCATCCGGAACGGACATCAAGGCTGGCCGGGCTCCACTTTCTTTCACCATCCACTCCTCCGCAGCCTTCATGAGCTTCTCGTCGAGAATTGCGCCAATGTACGTAATCCTTCCCTTGCCATAGGCGCGGGAGATGACCGCCGGTTGATCGTCCAACCATCCATTGCTTTTCCCATAACGCATCAGAGTGTGCGTGTCTGGATCACGGGCACTTAACTGCTCCGCCCAGACACTGACGTTCCCGGCACCCCAGTTGCCGGACACACTGAAATCCTTTTCGAGCGCGTAATACTGTTCCACGCGACCGCCCAAAGCGTCCGCCAAGTATCCCGGCTGCCGCTGAGTCAGCAATTCGTTGTGCTCATCCTTAAGCCCGCTGCGTGGTCCTAAGACCAAGTGTCCACCATTGCGCACATAGCTCAGTAAGTTTTCGGCGACACTTTTCGGAAGCACGTTGAGATTAGGTGCCACCACCAATTTGTATCCTTCGAGTGGTGCATTTGCGCTAATCACGTCTACGGATTGCGACAGTTTTCGTAAGGCGCGGTAATAGCTCTTCAGCAGGCCGATGTCGTCATATCTTTGAGTGTGCTTCTGAAATTGAATGGCCCAGTGGCTGTCGTAGGAATAAAGCAAGGCAACGTCGGATCGCGGCGTCGTGCCGCGAAAAGCTTCTTGAACCTTTGAGAATTCCTGGCCAAGCTGACTCACTTCCTTATAGATGGGCACGGGTGTTCCATCAGCTCCGAGCAGTGTTCCATGGTATTGCTCCTGCCCATTCAATGCGCTACGCCATTGCCAATAACCGATTTCGTCCGCTCCATGAGCGATGGCCTGCCAGGCCATTGCACGAACCTCGCCCTTATTCAGGAAATTGTTGATTCCCGCCCAGTTCACCGCACCGGGCTGCGTCTCCATCACCCAAAAATTTTCACGCTTGAAGCCGCGTGTCAAATCGTGGGTGAGCCCATTAAAATCAGGATCGAGATGGCCGCTCCCCACGTAATCGTCCCAGGAGGCAAAAGTCAGAGGTTCGGTGATGACGTAGTGGTCGAACCCGTCGAAGAAGCCCATGAGATTGCCGGTGATGAACTGGCGCGGATCGGCAAACTTCCGAATCACGGAGATTTGGTTCATCTGGTAGTCGTTCCAAGTGTCAGTGACGAAACGCTTCCACTCCAGTTGCAGTCCGGGATTGTGGCCGCCCACGGGAATGGGAATCTCGCCCCAATTGTCGTAGGTCTCACTCCAATAGGCTGTCGTCCATATCGCATTCAAATTTTCCAGTGTCTTGTACTTGCTTTGCAGCCACTCCTGAAATTTCTTTTGCGTGACGCCGTCGTAGGACATCAGCGCGTAACCATACTCATTGTCGATCTGCCAGCCAGCAATGTCCGTGTTATGACCAAAACGCTTGGCCATCTCCGCGGCAATCTTGCGGCAGTATTCGAGGTAAACCGATGAAGTTGCTGAGGCGTGAGCGCGGTTGCCGTGTGTGACGCGGCGCCCGTCGGGTTCCATGCGAAGAATCTCGGGATATTTCTGTGTGAGCCACGCCGGGGGAGTCGCCGTCGGAGTTCCCAGGACGCTCACGATTCGATGCTTCGCGGCGGCTGAGATGGCGCGCTCGAGCCAATCCAAATCGTAATGCCCCTCTGAAGGTTCCATCCTGGTCCAGCTGAATTCCGCAATCCGCACGACTTTGATGTTTGCAGCTTCCATCAGGCGCAGGTCTTCTTCCCAGCGCGATTCCGGCCACTGCTCCGGATACCAAGCTGTCCCCACAAGAATCGCATCGTGTTGAGGGATTTGTGTTGGCAGAGGCTTTTGGTCTTGGGATTTCACCGGCACCCAAACAAGCGGAAGCGCTCCCAAAAGGATGAGCATTGTTCGAATCAAGCGAAATGCCTGCATCTGGTCTTCCTTGATCTCTAGTTCTATGGCGTGACAATGATCTGCTTGCCGGAATAGTGCACGACTTTGTCCGGTTTGCCTTCCGGCATGACACCTACTCCGTGGTTTTCGCCGACGAAAACAATTTGAAAGCTCCGCTCGACCAGCATTCCCGGAAACTTCCCTTCGCGTTCACCGATTGTCAGAGTTTGTTTGATTTCGTCCCAATGGAGTTGAATCGTTGCACGGGAACCCTTTTCATAGTTGTAGCCGTCATTCTCGTCCTCATAGAGGGTGAATTCCCCATTCGCTCCCCGATAGATGCGCAATTCCATGGGATCTTCCGGCTTCTCCGTGGACCATTCCTTCTCCGGCCCCATTGGAACGATCGATCCGGCTCGCACAAAAAGCGGAAGCGCCTCGATCGGGGCCGCAACATCAATAGTGCGTGGACCTTCCGTGGAAGTCCCGTTCCAAAAGTTGTACCACTTCGCTTGCGGAAGATAAGCGCGCCGCGAATTTGCGCCAGGCTCTGTGACAGGGCTTACCAGAAAGGCAGGCCCATACATAAACTGATCGCCAATCGTAGCGACGCGTCCATCCGTGCGGAAATCCATCACCAATCCGCGCATGGGTGTATAGCCCTCGCTTGTGGTCATCCACGCAATGGAATAGATGTAAGGCAGCAGCCGGTAGCGAAGCGTGTCGTAGCTTACGAGGATTTTCTGAGCGTCGGAACCGTAAGACCACAATTCATTGTGGTTTGTGGAGCGCGTTCCGTGAACGCGCAACAGCGGGTTGAACGTACCGAATTGAAACCAGCGGATAAACAACTCTCGGTACTCCCGGTCGTCCGGATTGCCGGAGACGAATCCGCCAATGTCCGTTGTCCAGTACGGCAGACCGGAGATCGAATAGTTCAGTCCCGCGGGAATCTGTTTCTTGAAAAACACCCAGTCCGAATTCACGTCTCCCGACCACACTGCGGCTGCGTTGCGCTGCGCGCCGGCAAACGCGGAACGTGAAAGAATGAAGACCCGCTTTTTGTTGGACTCGCTACGCTGGCCCTGGTAGACCGCACTCGTCGTCATTAGGGGAAACATATTTGCGTATCTGGCGCCGTTCCCCAAGTAGGTATTATTCGTCACCAGGATGTTGGTTTCCCGATCTTCGGTTTCCGGTTCCGTGGTGTCCAGCCACCAGGCATCCACGCCAATCTTGAAAAGCGCCTGGTCCATCAGGTTCCAATAATACTTTCGCGCCTCGGGATTGAACGCATCGTACAAGCCCATCTGGGCAGGATGAAACGCGCCAACCTTTGTCTTGTCAATGAAAAAGCCGCGCTTGTCCATTTCTTCGTACGTCTTCGTGCCGGGACGGAAGTACGGCCAGAACGAAATCATCAGGTGGAAATTGTTCTTGTGGAGGTCTTCCACCATCCCCGGTGGATTAGGATAGCGCGCCTTGTCAAACACCGGTTCGCCCATGGTGTACCACCAGAACCAGTCCTGCACGATGTTATCTGCGGGTATGTGCAGTTGCCGGTATTTGTGCGCGACGCCGAGCAACTCTTCCTGAGTATTGTATTTGTTTTTGCATTGCCAGAAACCATAGGCCCACTTGCCGAACATCGGCGGTGCCCCCGTAAGCTCCCGGTACGCCCCGATGATCTTGTCGAATTCAGGGCCGTAAAGAAAGTAGTAGTCGAGTTCATCGGCCACTTCTGAACTCAAGTAAAGCGCATTAAGAAAGCGGTTGTTAAAGCGGCTGCGAGACGAGTTGTTCCAGAAAATTCCATAGCCGTTACTGGATAGCAGGAAAGGAATGCTTATATAGGTGTTGTCTTGCGAGATGTCCACCGCTTCGCCGCGATAGTTCCAAACGCCGGCCTGATGCTGCCCGAGCCCATAAAAGGATTCATAGGAGCCCCACAGTTTCGAATAAAGTTCCGCGTGATACGTCTGTTCGCCGTTGACCACAGTCGGAGTCATGCTGACTTCGTTCTGTTCGAACAACGTCTTACTGGCAGAATCATGGAAGGTGACGCTGCTGTCCTTGCGCGCAATCACAAGCTTCAATTGCGACGTGCTCAGTACGATAGCGTCATCGGAGGTTTGCATCTCCCATTTCGTTGCCGGCCAACTGTCCTTTATCACCACGAAATCGGGACGAGACGGAAATGCCGCCGTGGGCGAATAGCGCACTCGAATGATGGAGTCCGAGCAAACTTGCAGCCTCATCGCTCCATTTTGCAGTGTCAGTTGCACTCCATCAGACTCCCGCTGTACTGAAAGAACTAGGTTCAACGGATTCCACTGCGCGCGGACCACCCCAGGAAGGAACAGAGATAAAGCAGAAAGTTGAAAAACAAAATACAGACGCTTCCTCATCAATTTGAACTCCGAAATGTTTTGCCGGTTTTCACCGTGGCCTCTAATTTGAATCCGCGCTTCGTTGCAAGAGAATGAATCAGGTTCCGGCTTTCGCGAAACATTTACGCCAATTTCCATGATTCCCCTTCCGGCGTCGGCTCCGACCCAGCTTCCGGTTGTCCGTACTCCCCCGATTCAGACTCTCATTGAGACTAGCCGACTGACAGATTCAGGCGCTCTTGAGACCTGGCTCATCGAGCTTGGAATCCGCCGCTTTCATTTCTCGGAACAGATGTAAATTGGACGACATCACTATTCCCGGGCTCAGGTGCACAGCGGGAGGGAGATGTATTTTGTTGGTGAGGATGTCCGCCATGATCCTGACGGCAATCTGACCTTGGCGGTGTGGTTGCTGGTAAATCGACGCTGTGATGGTGTCCTTTTGAAAGTAGGGGGACATTTCCTCGAATAGGTCCGTGGTTATTAGTTTTACTTTTCCAGCCAGGCCCCGTGCCCCAAGAGCGCGGCACACTGGCAGGCAATTTACGGTGTTCACGTAGAGCCCCGCCAGGCTCGGAACGGAACCTAGGAGTTCGAAAGTTTTCTGGAAACTTTCGTCTTCATCTTCGTGCCCTTCGATAACGCTCACGATCTTCCCGCCAGAGCAGTGCCGCGGAAACGATTCCGAAAAGCCGTCAGTTTTCTTGCGATGATCCTCGGCTGTCAGCATCCCAGCAACAATCGCAACCTTCGAGCCGCGCGGAACGAGCTTGCCCATGAGCTCGCCGGCAAGACCGCCATTTAGTGACGGCTCTACGCAGACGATGCTGGAACGCTGGCTCTCGGGAGCATCGGTGGATACGCAGACCACGCGAATGCCCTTCTCCTCTGCGTCGTTAATCAGCGGCGTTAAATCCTTTGGATTCCCGGCGGTGAGAATAATTCCGTTGACGCCGCTTTGTACAAGTTCCTTGAATCCTTCGGTATCTCCTTCCCCGAGGGCTTGAACAGGACGATTCAGGAACTGGATCCCCAGCTGGCCGACACGCCGAGCTTCATCCAGGATTCCGCTCCAAAGCTGGTCATAGAAAAAGTGTATCTCCCGGGGCACGCATACCCCAACTCGAGCTCTGGCCCTGGCAATCGATAAAGCGCGGGCCGCCAGGTTTGGGGTATATCCAATTTGTCGCGCAACTTGCAGGATCCGTTGGCGCGTGGACTCTTTGATCCCTGCGCGCCCGTGCAAGGCGCGATCCACAGTTCCAATAGAGACGTTCGCAATCTCTGCGATTAAATGGATTCCGCTTCTCTCTTTAGCCATGCTTGACGCGTACATTCCCTTGGGTTGGTAGCTCAAGGAATCTTGCCTCAGGTCGGGAAGAACGTCTAGCAATTTCGTGTACGTTAACGTCTCATCAGCTTTTGGCTGTTGGCCGAGCGACCCATGAAGAACGCTCGGCGGACACCGGTACGAATGAGCC
>Ga0137395_10000452_pt1 | contig 17008 bp, 18 predicted proteins | sample czobulk216metaG_FD_108283 | JGI IMG/M metagenome (GOLD analysis project Ga0137395, IMG submission 108283) | Vadose zone soil microbial communities from Angelo Coast Range Reserve, California, USA - czobulk2.16 metaG | ecosystem: Environmental > Terrestrial > Soil > Vadose zone | place: USA...
CGACTGGCAAAATTTGTCAATCTGGCTCTCTGAAAGTGTCATACTGCCATAATCAAACACGCCGGAGCAGGTGACTACCCCGGAGAAACACACTGAAAATGCAGAGTTTGCGATCAGAAGGGTATCTGACTTAAGTCACTTGGCCTCTGGCCCCCAGAATGCGATAGTACAGCCGAGTTGGTCATCCAACCATGAGTTTAAACGGAGACGAGGACATCTAAATGCGGAAACAAAAGGGCTTCTCACTAATCGAACTGTTGATCGTTGTGGCGATCATTTTGATCATCGCTGCGATTGCAATCCCTAACCTGCTGCGTGCACGTATTGCGGCTAACGAGTCGTCCGCGGTCGCGTCGATTCGTACCCTGAACACAGCTCAGATTTCGTATAACTCCGCCTATCCGACGGTTGGTTTTGCCGCTACCCTGGGCGCTCTTTCGGGTACTTGCACTGGAGCCACTATTCCGACTACCGCCGGCGCTTGCTTAATCGATACGCAGCTGGCGTTGGGCACCAAGAGCGGCTACTCATTCCAGATGACTGGTGTGAGCGGCACCCCGGCTTCTAGTTATCAGGCCATTGGCAATCCGATCACGCAGAACACCACTGGCGTACGTTCCTTCTGCTCGGTTGCGGATGCGGTTGTTCGTTACGCCAGCGCGTCTATGTCGTCTTGCGCTGGGACAGAAACGCCGCTGCAGTAGGTTTGGTTTGGCAAAGTACCTGGGGGAGGGTACGAGCCTGAAAAGAGGCAGGGGAGAGAAATCTCCCCTGCTTTTTTTTGCGTCTACTTCATCTGCAACTTCCGTTTTTTAGTTCGGCGGTTTTCACATCTCGATCCACTGACAAAAAATGTCATCTCTGAATGCGGACAATGACGAAAACGGCGACCTCATCAGTGGCGTCCAAGGTTAGCATCGAAATCCCAACCACTTACAGACGTTTCATAGGCACCCTATCCGGTATTCAAAGTGCAACAGTGCAGGTGGAAAGTCTATCGACCAACGTTTTTCCCGGACTAGGGAGACACCGATGCCTAAAAATAAGGGATTTTCGCTCATCGAGCTTTTGATCGTAGTGGCTATTATTCTGACCATTGCGGCCATCGCGGTGCCCAGTTTTCTGCGCTCCCGCATTGTGGCAAATGAATCGGCGGCGGCAGCGGCGGTTCGCACCATCAACTCGGCGCAAATCAGCTATAACTCGGCCTATCCGTCGGTCGGCTTCGCCAGCACCCTGACGCAATTGAGTGGTACATCCTGCTCTCCACCCAGTTCAACGGGCGCTTGCCTCATTGATAGCGCACTGGGAGCGGGCGAAAGGACCGGCTATACCTTCACCCTGAGCAATGTCAGCGGGACACCGAGCTCCAGCTATAACCTTATTGCGTCCCCGACTACCGCAAATTATTCGGGAGTTCGCAATTTCTGCTCTTTCGAGGACGCGATAATTCGGGTGAGCATGACAACCATCTCAACCTGCGATGGCACGGTCGGCCCACAACCGTAGAGTGAACGGGCAATGCTACATCGCAGAATCACCCGATCCCGCTAGATTGACCTTCGTAACTCTCCGCTCTTCTACTTCACGCATCGCGCTCGCCATTTTGCTTATAATTCTGTGTTGCGGACACATTCCATCAAGCCTCACATAAGAGGCATGGAATTACGCGCTGATAACCAATGGTTGCAATTGAGATTCTAGACCTTGAAAAAAGCTATCAGGTGGGCTTCTGGCGCAAACGCGCGAAGGTCGCGTTGCGCCCGCTGCGCCTCACCATCGAAGAGGGAGAGGTGTTTGGGTTCCTGGGCCCGAATGGCGCGGGCAAAACTACGACGCTCAAGCTGCTGATGGGGCTGGTGTTTCCCACCGCCGGCACGGCGAGGATTCTGGGCCGGGCTTTGGACGATCCACAGGTAAAATCGCAGATCGGATTTTTGCCCGAGCAACCCTATTTCTACGACCATCTCACCGCAAGAGAACTGCTGAATTATTACGGTCAGCTTTCTGGGGTCCCTGCCAAAGGGCGGGCGGCACGGGTTGAACAGATGCTTGATCGAGTTGGGTTGAGCGATTCGGCGGGCGTACAGTTGCGCAAGTTTTCGAAGGGCATGCTGCAGCGGGTGGGCCTGGCGCAGGCGATTCTGCACGATCCCAAGCTGGTGTTTCTGGATGAGCCGATGTCAGGGCTAGACCCCATGGGTCGTCGCGAGGTTCGCGACATGATCCAGCAACTGCGGCACGAAGGCAAAACGGTTTTCTTTTCAACCCACATCCTCTCCGATGCCGAGGCGCTCTGCGACCGCGTGGGTGTGATTCACCAAGGCGAGTTGCGCGGCGTGGGAGCGATAGCGGAATTAACTTCACAAACGCAGGGCAGGATTGAGATTATTTTTTACGCACCTCGAGTACCGGCAGCTCTGACGCAGCTTGGAGCAGAGGCCCGGGTGAGCGGCAACATAGTAAATGCCGTATTGCCGGAAAAACAACAAGATGCGGCGTTAGAAGTTTTGCGCCACGAGCGCCTTAAATTGATTTCACTAACCCCGGTCCGAAGATCGCTGGAAGAGTACTACATCCAGAACATGCGACCGATAGAGGGCCCGAAAGAAGAAGGCCCGAAAGAAGAAGGCCCGAAAGAAGAAGGCCCGAAAGAAGAAAACCGGAAGGGGGTAGGCGTATGAATTCCAGCCGTACCGATGCACGGATCGGATTCATCGCCTTCAATACTTTTCGCGAGGCGGTACGCGACCGGGTTCTATACAACCTGATCGCATTCGCGCTGCTGCTCTCCGGTTCGGCAATTCTCGTGGGCGAAATTTCCATCGACATCGAGCGCCTGGTCGTGGTGAATCTGGGGCTGACAGCGGTTTCCATTTTCGGCGTAGTAATCGCGATCTTTATCGGAATTGGCCTGGTTTCTAAAGAGATGGACAAACGCACGCTCTACACCGTGCTGTCGCGGCCAGTCCGCCGATGGGAATTCATTGTTGGCAAGTTTTTTGGGCTCACCGGAACGCTGATCGTCAACACGCTATTCATGGCGATTGGCGTACTTTTGGCGCTTCTCTACACCGCACACAGATTTGAAAAAATGGATGTCTGGGTGATGGTCGCGGTGTACTTTATCGTGTTGCAGTTTCTGATCGTATGCGCTCTGGCTCTATTTTTCTCGTCTTTTTCCACGCCTCTCATGTCGGCAGTTTTCACTTTCGCACTGTTCATTATCGGAAGCCTGGCCGAGGATCTGCGGGGATTTGCCCGAATCACGCACGGGGCCGGAGGCGTGCTTGCGACCGCCATCGCCTATCTAGTGCCGAATTTTTCAGCGTTGAATGTGATTAGCCAGGTGGCGCACGGAGATTCTGTTCCGGGGCGCCTGATTTTATACAATACGCTCTACGCGCTTCTCTACTCCACGATGGTGATTTCGGGAGCGGTGCTGATCTTCCAGCGCCGGAATCTAAAATGAATGCGACGCGACGGGTAAATGTTGCAACCGCGGCCTTGTTGCTATTTTCGATGACCGGCGCCGTGGCGCTCTTGTACGCCATCGACCATCTGCAACGAAAAGCGCCAGCGCAGGACGCCCTCTATATAAATTCTCCTAATGTACTTAGGCGGATGAGTCTGGGCTATTCCGGGTTGCTGGCCGATATTTACTGGACTCGCGCAGTGCAGTATTTCGGGGAACAGCATCACAAAGGTTCGGGCGATTTCCGTTTGCTGGCGCCGCTGCTTGAAGTCACCACCGGGCTTGATCCGAGGCTGTTACCGGCTTATCAGTTCGGAGCCAATTTTCTGGCTCCTAAACCGCCGGCCGGCGCGGGACTGCCTGGCTCCGCGCTCTCCCTGATGAAATATGGAATCGAACACAACCCTCAGCAGTGGCGGCTTTACTACAACCTGGGGTTTTTGTATTACACGGAGTTGAAGGACTATGCCAGGGCCGAGGAGGCCTTTGCGCAGGGGGCGAAGCTCCCGGACACGAATGCTTTCATGCCGATTTTGGCCGCGCAAATGGCGCAGCATGCGGGTGAATTCGACACCGCGCGCATGCTTTGGTTCACCACCTACCAGAGCACCAAGGATCCCAATATTCGAGAGAACGCGGTGGGACATTTGCAAGCTCTGCGGGTGGATGAAGACGTGACGCGACTAGAGGAACTCGTTGCGAAATATCGCCAGCAGACAGGGCACCCGCCAACCAGCATGGCCGATCTGGAGCATGCGGGATTCATCCATGGAACGCCTACCGACCCCAAAGGACACGCCTACAAACTGATGCCAGGCGGGCGAATCGAAGTGCAGGATCCGCAGAACATTTTCTTTATCACGAAAGGGCTTCGGCCAGGCGCGACGACGCCACAACCTCCTCCCGTTCGCAAGGCAGACGCGAAGTAAGGTTACTTGCTCGAAGCTTTTCGCATTTTCGCCTAAAAGCCGAAAATAGAAAGCCAAAAGCGGAGAACTAACAGCCAACAGCGGCACTTCTTGTTAGCATCTTGGCGTGCCCTCGAATCTTCCCCGACAATTCTGGAGCGCGCTGCGAGACTGGTGGCGGGAGCAACCACGCGACCAGTCTTTTGTGAGAACAAGTACCCTGCTCATCGATAAGCTGTGGGAGTCTATCCGTGAGTCAACGCCCGAACGCCGGCGGCAGCGCTACGGCGACATGGAGTATGACTGGGAAAATCGTGTCAACACGACCAGCGGTACCGTGGGCTGGCGCGAGCGCTTGCTTGGATCGTTTCACTCCCCATACCAACCGACCGAGCCAGGTCTGTTTCACGAAATGATGGCGAGTCTGCCCATCGATTTCGATGGATTCACTTTCATCGATCTCGGTTCAGGCAAAGGCCGAACGCTACTGATGGCCTCGCATTATCCGTTTCGGAGAATTGTGGGAGTGGAACTGATCACGGAATTGCATCGCGCTGCGGCAGCGAATATCCGCAAATATCAAAACCCAACGCAGCGCTGTCGTCAGATCGAATCGATAGCTGCGGACGCGCGCAAATACGAATTTCCGGCCGAGCCGTTGGTGCTCTACCTTTTCAACCCACTCCCGGAGCGAGCTTTGGGTGAAGTTCTAGAGCGGCTGCAGAAGTCGCTTGCACGCACCCCCCGCCCGGTTTGGGTCGTGTATCACAATCCGTTACTGGAAGCTACCCTCGGCGCGTCGGCCTTTCTGGAAAAAGTAGGCGGAACATCGCAATATTCGTTGTACCGGACGACGAGCGGAGCTAATGCCTCCACGGATTGGGCACATATTCAAACTTGACCAACGCATCACGGTAATCAAGTTTGAGTTTCAGCAGGTTGAGCATCGCGAATCCAAGCGTTCCGGAGACTTCGGTTCCAACATCGCGACTGATCTTAGAAAGATCGAACGCCACCATATCCTCGTTTTTCTGTCGCAAGGAACCGAATTCGAGCACCACTGTGCCGGTCTCGTAAACCTTGTTGACTGAACCGCTCAAACCCTTAATTTTCGTGTCGGAATCGCCGTGGACCTTGGTGACTCCCCGGGTTGCATCCGGCGTAATCATGTTGTTCCAGGCTCCAGAGTCAATGAGGAACAGCTTGCCTGGAGCGTCGTTAATCTTGGTTGGCACGAGCAACATGTGGCTAAAGCGGAAAACATGAGCGTAAGAGCTCATCTCAGGATCGATATAGCGATCAAAGTGCTTGGGAGCTGGCGTGGGGTCCGCACCATTGCCGGTGCCCGGTGCGGGCTTAGGATCGGATTCCGAATCGACGTCATCTTCGTCAGCAGTGTCAGTCGCGAGAGAAGGCTTGACCTGCGGCTCTCCCGGCCTTGCCGGCAGTTGGCTCAATCGCAGCTTTCGCCCGGGAAAATCGAGCTCGATCAGGAAGCGTTGGAATACATCCGCGCCGACGAGTCCCTCTTCGTCTGCTACCGATCCCTTGTCGATAACGTCCACCGGACAATTGCGGAACTCCAGACTGCCGATGCGGATGGAATCGGCATAGGCGGCATAGCCCTTGGCATTGCCTTGGTCACCAACTCCACCGATGCGTACGTCCACCAATCGCTGGACACCCGCGCGCGCCGCCAGTTTGCGGTTAACGGTGATTCCTCCGGCGCCTGTATCCAGCAGGAGCTTGGATTTCTGTCCATTAATTGTGACCGGTAGGCCGAAGCCACGCAGGTGGTTCGCATCCCGCAGAAGCGGCAGCAGCTCGGTTTCTGTGGCGGTGACACCGGAGACTAACCGGCAAGCGCCACGCGGTGTAGCCAGCCGCGCTTTGAGCATTGCGAGGTAGTCGCTCAGGGCACGCCGGGCGTCAGCATCGTCGCTAGTCGGCTGCGACAGGTAGGATTCCAGGGACTTGATGCGGTCGGCTCGCGAAAGAGTGCTCATCCATTGTTTCTGGATTTCCTGATCATCGGGATCAAGTTCGTGGGCGCGCAGAATCAGCCTGTACTCCCGAGCATGCATAGCAACAGCAGAAGAGACCTGGGCTAGACCTAGGAAGGCTCGCGCCGGAGCGTGTCCTGAGTTGATAACCTGGACAAAGATCTTCTCTGCCTCCACAATTTTGCCCTGGCGAAAGAGCAGTTCGCCTTGCGCTACCTTGAGGCCAGGGTCCGAAGGCTTGGCCTGCAGCCCTTTCTCCAGTGATTCGGCAGCATCGCGAACCCGGTCCTGTTTCAAGTAACTGCGAACGATTCCGGTATAAGCATCCGCCCCTTTCGTACCAGACTTCAGCACTTCGCCGTACTTGGCGATTGCTTGATCGAAGGAGCCTCTCCGAAAATAGTCTTCCGCTTCCTTGAATGGCGCTGCTGGTTCATTCTGTGTGCTTACGTTTTGCGTGCTTGCACCAGGCTGTGTCTTTTGCGAATCAGCCGGCAAGGCAGCGGCGAAAAACGCGACCGTTAAAAGTAGCCGGCGAATTCCAGCCTGACGCGTCATAGAATTCGAGAGTCTGTCATGTCCACGAGTCTTACTCAAGCACTAAAAAAGACGACCGGTTCAACATTCATACGGGTTTAACTGGGGCCCGTAGTTCGCAGTAGAATCGGAGAGGGGAAACGAACGTTGACTAGGCGCTTCTGTGCTTGTTTCTTGCTGCTGGTAGCGATCGCTCTCCCGATGCCAGCCCAGGATATTCATCAACTAGCCCGGGCCGTGGACGACCACTACAACCATCTACGCAGCCTGCAGGCCGACTTCACCGAAATTTACCGCGGCGACGGCGCCGAGCGGGTAGAGTCCGGCACCTTGTCGCTGAAAAAGCCGCGCAAGATGCGCTGGGAGTACCGTTCTCCAAAGGAGAAGTTGTTTATCTCCGACGGCGAGGTTGTGTGGTTTTACCTGCCAGCGGAACGGCAACTGAGGAAAACCAGCGTGCGAAAGCTAAATGATGTGCGGTCGCCGCTGGCGTTTTTGCTTGGCAAAACCAAATTAGAGAATGAGTTACAAGGGTTGTCGAAGGTTGTGGATCAATCGCCGCTGGAGGCCGGCAACACCCTCCTCCGGGGGATTCCCCAGGCTATGCCTGGACAGCTTAGCGAAGTGCAGTTGGAGATCACGCCTTCCAAACAGATTGTCCGCATCGTATTAATGGAGCCGGACGGTGGGACGACGGAGTTTCGCTTTGCGAATTGGAAAGAGAATCAACGGCTGAGCGGGAATCTCTTTAGCTTTAACCCTCCCCCGGGCGTAGAGTCGGTTGAGGGGGCGGAACTTGGGCCCCAATTTTAGATAGCGGAGGTTTAGATAGCAGAGGAACGGGCACCCCCGCCCGTTTTTGCCGGTCGGGCACGCCCGGCTCTCCATCAAACCTTGGTTACTTCGGTACGAACGTCGCGGTAAGCGCTTTCGTCACATAATGTTAGACTTGGTAGGAACACGCTCCACCAAGGTAAAAGTAGACGGTCACAAATGGCACAATTCCTGGTCAAAGTCGCCGACGAACAAGGGAATCTGCGGCAGCAGGTCGAGCACGGCTATTCCGAGGCTGAGGTCCACGACCGGTTTACGCAGCAGGGATACCTCGTATATTGGGTAAAACCGCGTACTCTACTTAGCCGGAGCCAGGGCGGCGCGCGCGGCAAACTGCGACAGGCGACATTTCTGATCTTCAATCAGCAGTTTCTGACGCTGATAAAGGCTGGCCTGCCAATTCTTACGTCGCTCGATCTTTTGATCAAGCGGCAGCGCGACAAGTCCCTGTTACAGCTTCTCGAAAATGTGCGCGAGCGGGTCAAGGGCGGCGAGCTGCTCTCCGATTCATTTGCCGCTCAGCGCGTGTTTCCGAAGATGTATACGACCACGCTGATGGCTGGCGAGAAGAGCGGCAACATGGAAGAGGTGCTGGGCCGCTATATCGCGTACCAGCGCATGGTGCAGACGTTCCGCAAGAAGCTGATGGTGTCGTTGGTGTATCCAGCGCTGCTGGTTTCGGTGGTAACGGTAATGCTGATTTTTTTGATCACCTACGTGGTGCCGAAGTTTGCCGACCTTTTCAATAACCTCGGAGCGCAACTGCCTGCAATCACAGTATTCATGTTATCGGTGGGACTGAACGCGCAGAAATATGGCTGGGCGATTCTGGTGGCCTTAGTGGTGGCCGTGGTTTTGATACTACGCTGGAAGCGGAGCGATCGCGGCGCTGAAAGCATCGACCGCTTTCTGCTGTGGCTGCCGCTGGTAGGGGAGATTCGGCTCAAATATCAGGTGGCGAATTTTTCTCGCATTCTGGCCACTCTGCTGCAGGGCGGGTTGCCGCTGGTTCCGGCGATGGAAACGGCCGGTGAATCGATGAGCAGCCGGCAAATGCTGAACGGAGTTACCACCGCAGCCGAGCGCGTGCGAGAAGGACAAAGCCTGGCGCATAGCCTGGAGTCGCAGAAGCTATTTCCTGACCTCGCGGTTGAAATGCTGGAGGTCGGCGAATCGACCGGCGCTCTGCCCGCCATGCTCAGCTCAGTAGCGGAATTCTACGAAGAAGACGTACAGACGGCTCTGGGCGCGGCGATGGCTCTGATTGAGCCGTTGATTCTAGTGGTGATGGCGGTTTTTGTGGGGGGGATACTGATCTCGCTTTATATGCCGATCTTTACCTTGGGAGCGAACATACATTAACGGCTTCGGCTGTAGAGGCGGGGCTAGCCCCATCTTCCCCAATGAGAATCGGCAAGAGTGGCGGCTCTGCAGAAAGAATTTGAAGAGGTTGTAAACTGGGTAATGGCGATGGCGGATAAGAAAACAGTACTGGTAAACGGCGGGAACGGTGGAAAGCTGGTACCGGAAACTATTCCCGACGAACTCGAACGCGCACGCGATATTGCCCGCCGCTATCGCTGCGAATTTATCGATCTGACCGACTTCCAGTTGCACCACGATCTCTTCGAAAAAGTTCCCGTGCACCTGATGTTTCGCTACAAGTTTGTCCCTCTGGAAGAAACTGCGGATGGGCGACTGGCGATTGCCATAGCCGATCCCAGCCAGTTGATGATGATTGACGAGATCAGCCTTCTGCTCGGCAAGCGCATCGTCACCAAAGTTTCAACCCTGAAACAGATCTCTGACATCCTGCAAAAAACCGAGCAATCGAAGCGCGTGCTGGAGGACGCGAGCGAAGGATTCACGCTCGATGTCATCCGCGAGGATGACGCCGGGAACGACGAGACCATTTCCATCGACAAGTTGACGGCGACCGCGGGTACGGACATGAGCCCGATCATCCGCCTGGTCGACACCACGATTTTTACGGCATTGCAGCGGCGGGCAAGTGACATTCACATCGAGACGCGCGACGACTCGGTGGTGATCAAGTTTCGTATCGACGGCGTTCTGACCAACGCCATGCCGCCCATTGGCAAAGAGCATCACTCGACCATCATCTCGCGCATTAAAGTCATGAGCGAGCTCGATATTTCGGAGCGCCGCGTGCCCCAGGACGGACGCTTCCGCGTGAAGTATAACGGGCGCGCCATCGACTTCCGTGTCTCGATCATGCCTTCGATCCACGGCGAAGACGCCGTCCTTCGCGTACTCGATAAAGAGTCGATGAGTGAGAAGTTCAAGAAGCTCACGCTCGAAGTGGTCGGCTTTGACGAAGACGACCTGCGCCGCTTCCGCCGCTACATCAAGGAACCGTACGGCATGGTGCTCGTGACGGGCCCGACGGGCAGCGGCAAAACAACGACGCTCTACGCCGCCGTCAACGAGATCAAGACCGACGAAGACAAGATCATCACCATTGAAGATCCGGTTGAATATCAGTTGCGCGGCATTACGCAGATTCCGGTCAACGAGAAAAAAGGACTAACCTTCGCCCGTGGATTGCGGTCGATCCTTCGTCACGATCCCGACAAGATCATGGTCGGCGAAATTCGCGACAACGAGACGGCGCAGATTGCCATCCAATCGGCGCTGACGGGCCACCTGGTGTTCACGACAGTCCACGCCAACAACGTCGTCGACGTGCTCGGCCGCTTCCTGAACATGGGTGTCGAACCTTACAACTTTGTGTCGGCGCTGAATTGCATTCTCGCGCAGCGGCTTGTTCGCGTCATTTGCGATTCCTGCCGGACGGCTGTGCATTACCCGAATGACGTGCTTGAGGCCAGCGGCCTCGACCCTCTGCAGTGGTCGCAAGTTCCTTTATATGAAGGCCAGGGCTGCATCGAGTGTGCTGGGACCGGATTTCACGGCCGGACGGCCATTCATGAACTTCTGGATTTGACGGATCGTATTCGCGAAATGATTCTGGAACGGAGGCCGACATCTGAGATCCGTAAGGCGGCCCGCGAAGAGGGCATGCGCTTCCTGCGCGAGTCGGCGCTCGACAAGGTGCGCGGTGGATTTACGACTCTGAAAGAGATCAACAAAGTCACCTTTATTGAGACCATGCGCTGAGGCTGGCTGGTGCCGCCAAGCGACGATTTATCAAGCCATGATTTATCAAGCCATGATTTCAAAGCATGATTTATATGGTGCAGCAACGGCGTCTCGGGCGTCTCGTCCGTCCAGTCGGCGAAGATGCCCGGCCTCCACAGTTACTTTCCTCAGGCTAGCTGTGGAGTAAGAGCATCTGCCGAGGTAACTATTCTGTATATGAAAGCGCGGGATATCATCACAGGCAAGCGATGACCTCTAATTCCAAAAACCTTCGCCGTCCCACACTCGCCTGCGAGATCGCGGCCGACCGCGTTTTGGCGGGTCGCGCTGCCGACGCGGGCCGGATGGTTGAAATCGCATCGGCTCGCGAACTGGCGCCGGGCACAGTGGTTCCCGATTTGATGGAGCCGAATCTGCGCGATGCGACAGCCGTTCGAAAGGCGATTGGGAGCGCGCTGGCCGGCGTCGGTGGGCGCTCTCGCGACGTGATTGCCATTCTGCCCGACACTTCGGTTCGCGTTGTGCTGCTCGATTTCGAAGCGCTGCCTGCTAAGCGAGAAGAGGCGGAAGCGGTGGTCCGTTTCCGGCTCAAGAAGTCGCTGCCCTTTGATCCCAACGAGGCGCGCGTTTCATATCATGCGCAATCGACGGGGAAGGGGATGCGGGCGGTAGCGGCGGTCGTGCTGAACAAGGTTCTGGAGGAATACGAATCGGCGTTTCGTGACGCCGGCTATAACCCAGGGATGGTGATGCCGTCCATGCTGGCGGCGCTGGGCGCGGCGGATGCGGAACGGCCCACGCTGGTAGTCAAGGTGGACGCGCGTACCATCAGCATCGCGATTCTCGATCAGGAAAAATTGCTGCTGTTTCGAACCCTTGAAAATGTGCGCGGTGTAACCATCACCGGCGATCAACTTGCGGAGGAGGTTTACCCCTCGGTAGTGTTTTTCCAAGATACTTATAACTTAAACATCGAGCGTGTATATGTGGCGGGCTTGCCGGAAGCAGGAGTCGCTGCGCCCGCGCTTAAGAACCAGTCCGGGGCAACAGTGGAAGAACTGGTGGGCGCATCCCAGATCGGGTCCACCACCGGCACCGTTCCGCGGTGGCGCATGGCGGGCGTGGTGGGGGCACTTATCTCGTAGAAATCTGTATTCGTAGAAATCCGTAGCGCAACGCGGTTCGTATCAGGGCGTGCCTTCAGGCATACCGCAAGTTCTTGAGATGGACGCGCCTTTAAGGGCTTGAATTTCGATTTCATATTATGCGTTTAGATATCAATCTCGCGACCCGGCCTTACGAAGATGCCAGAGAATTCTGGGGCCGCTGGGGTCTTGGCGTTGGGGTGTTGGCGGTAGCGACTCTTATCCTGCTGGCCTTCGCCGTGCAAAGCTGGATCCACGCCGGAAGGGATCGTCACGAGATCCGGCACCTGCAGCAACAGATCGTACAACGCGACAACGAGCGATCAAAGGCGCAGGCATTCCTTGATCTGAGCGCCAATCGCAGCACGCGCGACCAATCGCAATTTCTGAATGGCCTGATACAGCGCAAGGCATTCTCGTGGACTCGAGTATTCGAAGATCTCGAACGGGTGATGCCCTCAAACCTGCACGTGGTTTCGCTGCGGCCCGAGATCAACGAACAGAACCAGATGCAACTGGATATGAAGGTTGCATGCGAAAACCGGCTGGCCGCCGTGGAACTTGTCCACCGTATGGAAAGCTCAAGGCATTTCCAGGGCGCGCAACTGGTGCAGGAGAGTGCGTCAGGCGAGGGCTCGGGGGTCGCCGCTGCAGTGATCGCGACCTATGTCCCAGATCCGCTGGAACGGAGTGCAAAATAATGCCCGATCTCGGAAATTCAAGGCGCAAGTTGAAGATTGCGATCGGCGCGATGTTAGCCGCTGATCTGATTGCGATTGCCGTCCTGTTTTCGCCGCTGGTGGGCTCTACCGATTCGCGACGGCTGCAATTGAACCTGCTCACCATGGAACTGCGCAACAAAACGCGCGCGGTGGAACCGCTGCGCGGCATGGATAAAAAAATTGTCCTGGCGAAGGACGAGATCGGTGACTTTTACAAGGGGCGCTTTGCCGCCACTGATTCCGATCTCGCCAATGAACTGGGAAAGCTGGCATCGCAGAATGGTGTTCGAATCCAGGCGGTTCGATATAAGCAAGAAGAGCCGGAAGGCACGGGCATTGTTCCCGTCGACATCCAGGGCAATTTTTCCGGCGACTACCTGCAACTGGTGCGCTTCATTAATACCCTGGAGCGTTCAAAGCTTTTTTTTACTGTAGATGGCGTTGAATTGGCGGGCGAAAGCGCCGGACCGGTCAGACTCCAAATCACGATGCATAGTTTTCTGCGGATGGGTGCCTGAGTGAAATTAGGGACCGAAAATCGGACGCAGGTGATCGTCCTGTCGGTGTTAGGGGCGGTTGCGCTGATCTTACTGGGCAGCCAATTCTGGCCTTCGTCGCCGGAAGCCGCCCCGGCCGCAACGCCGGCAGTCTCGGCCCCGCCTCGCGCTGGCGGCCGCCGGACCGCGTCCGGAAAAGTGGTGCACATGTTTGAGCCGCGATTGGATCCAACGCTGGATCTCGCATTGCTCAATCAAAGCGAGCAAATCAAATATGCGGGGAATGGAAGAAACATTTTTGTTGCCGGATCGGTGGCGAAAATCGAAACTCCGAAACACTCTGGCGCCACAGATGCTGAGGCAGGCGTTCGACCGCTGCCCGCCATACCGCCGCCACCACCCATTACTCTGAAATTTTTTGGTTTTGCGAATCGCCCGGGCGAGACAAAAAAAGTCTTTCTATCCCAGGGAGAGGACATTTTTATCGCAGCCGAGGGTGACATTGTCGACCGCCGCTATCGTGTCTTGCGGATTTCCTCTAATGCGGTCGATGTCGAGGATGTAATCAATAACAACCGCCAGAGTCTTCCTTTAACGCAGGGATGAATTTGATTTGTAATTTTGTAATCTAAAGACGAGTGCAACGGTTATGCGATGTAGTTTGAAATCACGAAATTACAAATTTACAAAATTGCGAAATCGCTCCCGCGGTTACATGTTGATCACGTTGATGCTGGGATTTGCGTTGATTGCGATTGGTCTCCTGGCTGTACTGCCGGAAATCGGCCAGCAAATCAAGCGTGACCGTGAAGACGAGATGAGGCACCGCGGCACCTCCTACATGCGGGCGATTCAACACTTCTACAAGAAGACTGGACGCTACCCTTCCCGCCTTGAAGAACTGGATAACACCAACAACATTCGTTACCTTCGCAAGCATTACAAGGATCCGATCAACCGCGACCCCGAGACAGGCAAGGAGCGCGATTTCAAGCTCCTTCATTTGACCGACATCAACTTGAGCAGCGGACCGGTGGCGGCTCAATTGGCCGGACTGGCGGGACAAGCCGGACTGCGAGGACAAGGCGGCTTGGGCGGGTTGCAGGGGCAGCAAGGTGCTTTGGGCGCTCTGCAAGGCGCCATCGGCGGCCTCGCCGCGCAAGCGGGCGGGTTGCAGCAGACGGGTTTAGGGGATGCGCAGACATCCAATTTGAATTCCCCCAGTTCATCTGGCTCAGATGCTGACGCGAACCCGAATTCACCAAGCCCGTCCAGTTCGAATAGCAGTTCGAGATCACCTTCCAGCTCTGGCTTTAATGGACCTACGTTTGGCGGTGGACCGATTCTGGGCGTTGCCAGCACCAGCAAAGAAAAAAGCATTCGAGTGTTTTACCAGAAGAACCACTACAAAGACTGGCTCTTTGTTTATATGCCCATAGCTGACCGCGGAGGGCTACTCACGGGCCCGGTAGTTCCCGGAATGCCCAGCGGAAATGGTGGGTCGCTACAAGGCGTCAGCGGCACTTTCCCGCAAGGGCAAGGGCAGGGTCTTGGACAAGGACAGGGTTTCGGGCAAGGTCAGGGTTTCGGGCAAGGTCAAGGATTCGGGCAAGGTATGACGCAGGGTAGCCCCCAAGGCTTCGGAACTCAAAACCAGCAAAATTCAGAGCAGACACAGCAGCCGCAGTAAATCCACACCGGCGCGCGCAAAAGAAAAGCCCCGCAATGCGGGGCTTTTGTACTTTCAGATTTTCAACGAATTACACGTTGAATGAGGAGCCGCAGCCGCAAGTGCTCTTCACATTCGGATTGTCGAACTTGAATCCGGCGCCTTCCAGGGTCTCGATGTAATCGACATTTGCTCCGCCCAAGTACATCAGGGAGGTGGCATCGACATAGACCTTTAGGCCGTCGAAGTCGAAAACCTTGTCCATCATGCCAGCGCCATTCTCGAAGGCCATGGAATACTGGAAGCCCGAGCAACCGCCGCCGACAACCGAGAGGCGCAATCCCGATGGAACCGGCGTCTGCTGCGCCATGATCTCTTTAACCTTGGCAACAGCGCTAGGGGTAAGAACCGGAGCCGCAGTTTTTGGCTGCTGTACTTCAGGGGTTGTGGGTGTTGTGGTCGCCATCAGTTTAATCTCCTTGATTTGTCTATTATAACAAAGCTTGAAAGCGACTCGGCAAAAGCTTTTTTCGAGTCGGGTATTGCTTTGCGAATGTGCTGATTAGATGCCCGGTCGGGATAAGAAGTCGCGGCACCCCTTGCCAACGGGTCTATAATCATGCGCAGTACGGGTCCGTTCCCGAGCGCTGGCGGAAACCAGGAAGTTTCCACCGTGGCAAAATATAGCAAGTCGGGATGGGTCGATCTCAGTCCGAGGTGGCATATGTCTCCTATGTTTGGGCTGCTTGTCGCGTGGGGTATTCTAACGGGGATCCTTGTCATCCTCCTGATTTATAAAAGTACCCTCACCATGCACGAGGATGATTCCATATTCCTCAATGAATCCGAATCCCAGATGCATAAGGACCAAGTCGAAGTCCTCGAAAAAATGAAGAAGATAACACCCATCGTCAAGGTGCTCGGCGCCTTGTCGGGCGTAATGATTCTGGTCATTGCGGGGTTGTTCATTTATCAGGGACTCTCGAACGCTACGACGCTGCAATAAGCGACGCGAGCCCGTTCGAGATTCATAGCAATGCCGCGTTGGGAGAATTGTGCGACGAAAGCATAGCTGGAGCGCCGGGCGTCCCCGCACGGCTTGACCTTTGCGTGCGTTTAAAGCAGACCGTTTGAAGCAGATCAGCAAGTCTCTCGATCACAGTGATTCGTAATTCGAAACTCGAAATGGCTTAGGCAGCCTTCGACTTCATCCCTTTTATGTCGTCGAGCAGCACTTTCTCGTGCCCCTCAGGATTCACCTTCTCATACACTTTGCGGATGATGCCTTTGGGATCGACCACAAAACTGGTGCGCTCCCAGAACTTCATCCCTTTCCACTCCGCTTGTCCGAGGCCAAGCGTTTTCATCAGCTTCGATTCAGTATCCGAAAGCAGTTCAATCGTGAAGGCGAATTTGTGGGAGAAATTCCTGTGCGAGGTGACGTCATCGGCGCTTACGCCGATCACTTTGATCCCAGCTGCGTCGAAGTCGCCCTTGGTCGCCGTGAATGACTTGCCCTGGATGGTACAGCCCGGGGTGTCATCCTTCGGATAGAAGTAGATGACGAGCCATTGCCCGGCATAGTCCGAGAGCTTTACCGTTTTGCCATCTTGATTGGGCAGCGAAAAATTCGGAAAAGGATTGCCAGCGGAGAGCATAAGAAAATTCCTTTCGGTTTCTGAAATTGTGAATTATTTCCCCGTGCACCTCTGTGTCCCCTTTGGTCCAAGCTTTTGATTCAACCACGAGAGACACAACGGTGCAACAAGGGAAACTTTTGTCTTCGGTTTAACCAAGCGCTAACTGTCAGCTTTGTTTAGGCAGCCTGCATCGCTTTCTTGGCGCGCTCTTCCATCTCTTGCGGCGACACATCTTCCTTGTGAGTCGCAACCCCCCAGAGATGTCCGAAAGGATCCTGGAAGAAGCCGGAGCGATCTCCATAGAATTGGTCCTGAACCGGCTTAAGGATTTTCGCCCCCTTCGCGGTCGCCTTTTCGACGACTGCGTCGCAGTCAGGCGTATAGATATAGAGGCTCACCGGAGACCCTCCAATGGTCTCGGCGCTGCGGTTGCCCATAGCGGTATTTTCATCGGC
>Ga0137395_10000454_pt1 | contig 16997 bp, 13 predicted proteins | sample czobulk216metaG_FD_108283 | JGI IMG/M metagenome (GOLD analysis project Ga0137395, IMG submission 108283) | Vadose zone soil microbial communities from Angelo Coast Range Reserve, California, USA - czobulk2.16 metaG | ecosystem: Environmental > Terrestrial > Soil > Vadose zone | place: USA...
CTAAGAACGAGGGCCCGACCCGACCGCTTCCCGCAGACGTGTGTGACGAGATGAGAGCACCCAGTTCGCCGCTCCCGTCTAATTCGCTGATTTCCTCTGATCGATCCGTTGCTTTCGCGCGCATGCCGCGACGGGAGTAATGCAAAACAACACAACGTGGCACACCCTCTTCGAGCCTCCCGGGTTGAAGCCCGGGCTCTACAAACAATCCGCACCAGCGTTATCTCCAGGTCTACTTCGAGTTCGGCCAGCCTAGAGAGGGTTCTGCGTTCGGAGACGTGATCCCCAGACTGATGGAAATTGCGGAAAATCCGACCACGGGGCCGCGCACGTTCCCTGATAAGCCGAGTCAGTGTAAAGCCGAATCAGTGATAAGCCGAGGCGCAGTGATGCGACTCCCAAAGACGATGTTAATCGCCTGACCCCGCCGGCTTAAGGAAAGACCGTTACTCTATAATTCCGTGCGATGCGCATTGCTCATGGGGATCAGGCTCGTTCGCTCTTTCTTGCGGTGGCCTGTCTGGGGATTGCGTTGTTCGCGGTTCCGATGGCGCAGGCTCTTTCGGGAGCTTTGTAGTGGAGTGCTGCGTGATGCGGCGGGAAGTCCTGCCGGCGACCGACTGTCAGACTGCGTACTACATCGGGAGAGCAAGACTATACAGCCCCACTCTCTTTTAGAAGCCGCAGCGCGCTTCCACCAATCGTAAGTCTAGTCTGACTCCGAGGGTATCACCGTTCGGAAGACCTTTCCGTGGTACTTGACCGTCGGAAATTGCCAGTATTTGAAGTGTTGGCGACGGCGGGATCGGAGTGAGATACCTGCGGGTCAGCATCGGCTCCAACACGAACGAGCGCGTGGGTGGAGCAGCACAGCAGAACGCGGGAGTGCGGCCCCGCGGGTGAGCGATAAGCCCCTCGTTTTCTGAACCAATCCTTGACTGTCGACCCCCGGTAGGAGCTGCCCGGTTCCGAGTCTATTGACCTTGAGGCAATGGCCGCGGAGTTATGCCTGCACTGGTGATACCCGTTGTCCACTTGATGGCTTCGATGAGCATCTTCTGGAACTCCGGGTTGTCCCAGTTGTTTAGCACGTGTCCCAGCGTTGTGTAATACACGCGTCCTTTGCCGTACATCTTGGCCCACGTGACAGCGAAGTCGCGATCGGTACGATGGACGAGCTTATTTCCCAGGTCGATCTTGGCGGCATCAAGGCGCATGAGCACGCGGACGTTGTCCCGCGAATAGTTCCTCATCTCATAGATTTCGTCCCGCAGCACGAAGGATTTTGGCCATTGTTGCATTCCGGGGAACGCCGGGTCTTCCACAATGATCGGTGCGTCAAATGTCCCCCATGGATGCTCATCGTAATAGCCGCCGATCATCTCCCCGTACTCTGGCCAGTCAACAAAAGTAATGGCCGCGCTATGAATACCGATGAAACCCTTTCCGTCGTCGTGGATGAAGGACAAGAAGTCAGACTTTTGCTGGGCGTCCATTTCAAGATCGCCGCCGGTAAAAAAAAGCACGACATCAAAGTTGGTCAGGTTCTTGGCGTTGTACTCGAGTTTTTTCTTGGTCAACGCTTCGCTGTCGGTGCGGAGAGTGGAATCCCACAAACCCGTCTCGGTTCCCAGGCGTTCGATGGTAGCCATGGCGTGCGATACCGATTCGTGCCGGTATCCTTTTTCTTCCCCGATGACGAGGATGTGTTTCTTTTGCGGGGTGGCAGATTGGGCCGTGGAAAATCCACAGAGCACAGCCAGGATGACAAGGGTGCGAGGAGCAATCTTCATATTCGAGTCGGCGGCGGATCCAGGGCGTCTATGCCTCTCTGGCTTTCTGTTTCCATTCCAATCCCTGGAGCCGGCTCAGAGATCATATCAAGGGTGTCCAACACCCCCTTTTTGGATCAGCGTCGATCTGCCGAATTACACTCCCGGCAACCTGCAGATCAATCACAACCCGCGCAACGGACTTCCCTACTTCAACACTTCATTGTTCGCCCCGAATGCTTTGGGGACTCAAGGGAACGCCAAACGGCGCTTCTTCTACGGGCCGGGCATTAACAATTTCGACGTGGCTCTCCGTAAAATCACAAGACTTACCGAAACCAAGTCGCTCGAATTCCGCTTCGAAACCTTCAACACGTTCAACCATCCGCAGTTCTATCCGAACGGCTCGGTGGACGGAAACATCAACAGTCCGACATTCCGACAGGTGCTGAAAACAGCGCCACAACGTATCGGACAGGTCGCGCTGAAGTTAACTTTATAGGCCGAGAAAACGAAGATATTAGCTCTGCTCCGACTGGACTCGGCGACTGTTTAGAGGCTTGTGTGCCGTCTAGAAGTTCGTTGAATTCTTTGACGTTGGCTGCGATTCTAGCCGCGAGTTCCCGCAATCTGTCTGTATTGTCCCGGCCCGACTTAAGTGCTCAATCAACGTTTTGCGCAGGTCTTGGGTGTGTTCGCGGAGAGCGGTTTGGAGTTCTGAAATGGCATCTTTGAGATCGTCATCGCCTGCTGCTATGGCTCTGGCGCACAGTTGGCGAATTTTATCTTCCATCATGCGAGGAGGAGGGCATTAGCCAGACTGCTACAGGCCAGAGGCGGTTTCCTATACAGCGTTAAGGTATCACATCACAAGGAGGTTGTTCCGGCATTGTTCTAGGGAGTAGGATCACCGGTTATGGCCAAAGATGACAGTTCGGCGCTACGAGACGAGCTCCAAGAACTAAAGGAAGAAGCCGCCGCTCTGACCGACAGAGCCAAGAAAACCGCTCGACAAGCGGAAGTCTTGTCCGAACGAATCAAGCACCTACAAACCAAAATAGCAAAGAAGCCTTAGCGACGCACCACAAAAGCTGGAAATTCCGGTGCGAGAGTTAAAACAATAATTCGCAGGCAGTGTTCTTCTCGGCTTCATCCCCACCGTTCTCCAAAAACCGGTTCTAAGGCCGATCCCGCTTGCTATGAACCGGTTTTCAAAAGATATGTTCATAACTAGTTCCTAATTTCGTCTACGTTCTTGTCAACGTTCTACAGGTTCTGAAGCAGTTCGCTCCTCTGCGCACGGGCCGCTTACAAACGGGTCTCTCCAGGCATTCCGGGTACCTTTCCCCGTGCACCGTGATCTGCGAACCCCATACTCGGCGTTTTTTGTCCCGTCGCAGTATTTCCGCCAGCTCTCGATATGACCCTGATCGTACGTCGGTGAGAATATCGATTCCTTGCAGCTGCCATCCCAGTTGCTAAACGGCCTTGCGATTCGACGCCCGATTCTCGAATTGAACAAACGCCGTCAGGAACGGGCCCCGTGCTGCCCCGAGGCGGGTTGGTGCGCACGATCGCAAGCGGCGAGATGGGTGTACAATCGGTCCGTTTTCGATGTAACCAGGAGATCCGTGATGAAATTTTGCGCCACTCGAATGGTTCCCCGGCCGGAACACGTCCTCCTTCTCGCGATTGTTGCTGCTGTGGTACGACCAGGAATCGGTGTGGCTTTGGATTCGCCCGCACCTTTCCGCCTAGGTTCGCGCCTTTCCAACCTTTTTCACGCCCAGCCGCTGGCATTCGAACGCTACGAAGGTCAGTATGCTGGCGGAGTTCAGTTCGTTTCCCGCACGCCTGGTTACACGGTCTTGGTTGAACCGCGCCAGGTGACCATGGCCTTGCGCCAATCCCCCGCGACCAGGCCATTCGTGCGCATGCGGCTGCTGCAGTCTAATGCTTCCAGTGCTCCCGTGCCCGAAGAACCACAACTCGCGAAGATGAACTATTTCATTGGCAACGATCCCACAAGATGGCGCACCGATGTTCCCCTTTTCGGCAAAGTCCGTTTCCCGTCGGTCTACAAGGACGTCGACTTGGTGTACTACGGCAACCAGCAGCAACTGGAATACGACTTTGTGATTCGCCCTGGCGGTGAGCCGCAATCGATACGCTTCTCCGTATCAGGAGCGAGCTGCGCAAGAATCGAGCTGAGCGGCGACCTTATCCTTAAAGCTGGTGGTGCGCGGGCTATTCTGCATCGACCTCTCGCTTATCAGATCGTCCATGGCCAAAGGCGCGACGTCGCCGCGAGCTTTCGGCCTCTTGGCAGGAACCGATTCGGCATAGACGTGGCTCGTTACGACCGCAACTCTCCGCTGATCATCGATCCGGTGCTCGCCTATTCCACGTATCTTGGAGGTTCGGACGATGAGGGCATCTTTGGGATCGGCTTCGATCAGGAGGGCAACATCTACGTTGCCGGGGAGACGTCATCACTCGATTTCCCCCAGAAGGATGCGGTTCAGAATCACCTCGGAGGAAACTATGACGCCTTCGTGTCGAAGTTCGATGCGCAGGGCGCCAATCTTATCTATTCCACGTATCTCGGCGGCACCAACTATGACCACGCAATAGGCCTGCAGGTGGACGGGCACGGCGGCGTCTATCTCGCGGGCGAAACTCGGTCGTCTGACTTTCCCGTCAGGAAGGCACTCCAGAGCGCTCTCGCAGGAACAATGAACGGCTTTGTGACTAAGCTCAGTGCGACCGGTTCCGAGTTGGTGTTTTCAACTTACTTCGGTGGCCACGGATTCGACCAGGTCTCTGCACTGGCTATCGACCGTGACAATGCGATCTACATCGCCGGAAGTACCAATTCGCTCGATTTCCCGGTGACCTCCAGCGCCTTCCAGACCCAGTGCGATGGGGGGGTCCATACAGGCTTCTGCGTCGGAGATGCTTTTGTCGCAAAGTTAGATTCCCAAGGCCGAAAGTTGGTCTATTCGACTTATCTAGGCGGCGCGGGTTATGACGCCGCGGGGGGCATTGCCGTGAACGATCGCGGCGAAGCTTACGTCGCGGGTCAGGTGGGGTCAATCGATTTCCCCACCAAGAACCCTTACCAGAGTTCGCTCTCAGGTCCTAGCGATGCTTTCGTCACCAGGCTGAATACAGCGGGATCAGGTCTAATCTCTTCCACTTTTCTGGGTGGAACCGGATTCGACGCCGCTAGCGACATCGCACTCGATGGACGTGGCAACATCTATGTGACCGGCATCACCGGTTCCACCGACTTTCCGATTGCACAAGCCTTCCAACTAGCCAACAAAGGCGGTTTTAGCGACGGCTTTGTCACCAAATTCAACCCCCGAGCTTCGCAGCTCATGTATTCGACCTACTACGGAGGTTCCGGTTTCGACTACCCTTTCCGTATCGCCGTGAACCGTCAGGGAGAGGCTGCGCTCATCGGCTTCACCGGTTCCACTGATTTCCCAACTTACCAGGCCCTAAATCCCACCTATGGCGGTGGCGTAACCGACGCGTTCGTGGTTCTGCTTGACAGGAGCGGGAAACAACCTCGCTTCTCGACCTATCTGGGCGGCACGGGCGATGAGTACGGGTATGCCATCAGCACCGGCTGTCGCAATAGTGTCTGGGTCGGCGGCAGCACTTCGTCGAAGAATTTTCCACTGGCACAATCCTTTCAACCTGCTTATGCAGGCGGCCCATTCGATGCCTTCCTCAGTCGGATTTTGATCCATGACGACACGGCAGAGAGCCCGGCCCGCTTTTCCCCTATCCCCGAAAGCCATGAACGTGGTTGCCGCGAGAACGACGAAGACTGACGCAGTCGTGGCTCATTTACAACACGCTGGTGTGCACGACATCACATCCGCTGAGAGAGTACTCCGGCCGGATTGATATTTGTAGCCAGCATCTCGTGCGCGAATCTTGTGCACTGGTCACAGTCTGGTTGCTTCCCTTGGTTTGCAGCTTTAGAATGCCGCCACTCGAAGTCTCCGGGGAGCGCCCAGCGTTGCAAATCCTCATGTGCTGTTTCCAACAGTTCGTTGTCGTCGTGCCTGCTCTAGCTTCCCCGCCGTTTGGCATGCCGGCGATGGCATTCTGGATCTATGTTTGTGCGTCGCTGCTTTTCATCGTCGGCCTCAGCAAAATTTTCGGGGAACTGACGCAGGAACATGGCATGCACAAGATCATGCCGTTTGGCCGACTGTTTTTTGCGATTCCCATGGCCGTTTTTGGTTCCGAGCATTTCACCGCCACGTCGAATATTGCCACCCTCGTTCCACGCTGGATTCCCGCGCATATGTTTTGGGTCTATCTGGTGGGCCTCGCTTTTCTTTGCGCGGCGCTCAGTATTGCCGTTCTGGTCCAGGCACGGCTGGCAGCGGCTCTGGTCGGAATGACGCTGCTGATCTTCGTATTCGTAATGGACATACCAGCCGTCGTTGCCAACCCACGCAACAGATTTTTTTGGACTCTGGCCCTGAGAGAACTTGCCTTCAGCGGCGGCGCTTTCGCTTTCGCGATGGGGCCGTGGAGCACTCGGCCTAGACAGCCGTCGCCCTCACCGCCGACCGCGGCATGGACCGCCATTCCGCGATTCTTCGTGGGCATTCCTTCGCTATTCTATGGGGTGGAGCATCTGCTGCACCCGGCATACGTGCCGGGAATTCCGCTGCAAAAGCTCACTCCCGAGTGGATTCCCGGGCGACTTTTCTTGAGTTATTTTGTTGGCGTAATTCTGATTCTCGCAGGCCTCTGCTTGCTCGTGAATAAGAAAACGCGCATGGCAGCCACGTCTTTAGGGCTTACGATTCTGCTGACAGTGTTGTGGATTTACCTGCCGATGCTCCTCGCATCGCCCACCGACGTGGTTGCGCTGAACTATTTCTTTGACACGCTGCTTTTCTGCGGAGCCATTCTGCTGTTGGCGAACGCGATTGACAAGGAAACAGCCAGCGTGGCGCCGGGCGAATAAATGCGCACCCGGAAATGCCGAAGCCGCGGCCCCTCCAAAGAACGTGCGATACAAACTGGACTAACAATCTGGTCGGCGGGCCGGGAGTCAAACCCGGATTTGCAGCTCGTCTCGCCAGTGTGGCTCTAAATCATCCTTGCGATTTGTTCACCGAAGAATATCAACCGCGCTTCGAAGGCATCTTTAGCAGCTAAGGTAGCTGTGATTTAGCCCGCGGCCACTTCCTCCAGACGCGCGAGGGTATCCGGGTATTTCCGCACGAGGAGAACCAGAGCAGCTGCCTGAGGGTTCGGTTTAGCGCGCCCTTGTTCCCACTTTTCTAGCGTTCGTTCGTTAATCCGCAGTTTGCGTGCGAACACCGCTCTTGAACAGCGAAGCCTCTTTCGAGTATCTCGGATGAGCTTGGCATCTACCTTCGGGAGTGGTGCCACATCTACTTTGTAGCTGCGGAGCGTGAGCTTCCCTCTCGATGGCTCTTCATCGCAGCCACACCTTCCACCAACTCCCCAAAAATGTCCCTCTTTGCCATCACCATATCGTCCGTATTCCGCTTGGTCGAACCCGCCTAGCCGCACGTGCCGCCAATTCGCTTTCAATAGCCGCTCTGAGAGCCTTTTTCTCTTTTGCAGTTAAGTCTGGCGCTTCGTCTTTATCGTAGGCGGTCATCAGCCATATCTGGCAATCGGACTTGAACTGGTAATCGATAATCCGCAACCCACCTCTTCGCCCCTTGCCCCGCCGGGCGTCCGCCCAGCGCATCTCGAGAGCCGCCGGTGCCGGGCATTAAGTCTCCGAGTTCCGGATTCGTTGCCAGCTCTGCCTGTAGAGTCCGATATTGATCGTCATCCAAGTACTTCGACAGATGGCGGGTAAAAGCCGGCGCTTCAATGAACTCCATGGGGACTTTTATACGCTAATAGCGTACAGATGTGGATCCTACGTATCAGCGTATGATTGTCAAATTGATTTGGTAACATGATGAGTGATTTCTATTTTCTGGCACCTAGATGCTGATATCAGCTTTAGTCTCGGAGTACTTGATGCACGAAAGAAATCGCGATCGAGCCTTCCCCCACTGCAGACGCAACGCGCTTGACGTTGCCGCCTCGCACATCACCCGCCGCGAAAACTCCTGGGAGGCTGGTTTCGAGCAGGTATGGCCGACGAGCCAGAGGCCAGTGCGCAATGCTCAGGTCTTCTGGCAATAGGTCGGGACCAGTCTTAACGAAGCCTTTATTGTCGAGCGCGACACAACCAGCGAGCCAGTCTGTGTTAGGAATCGCCCCCGTCATCACAAACACATGAGGAATGTCTTTTTCTTCGGTCTCCCCGGTTTGATTGTTTCGCCAGGTCAGACGCTCGAGATGATCCGTGCCTTCGAGAGCGATGATTTCCGTGTGCGGCAGCAGGGTGATTGCAGGGGTCTCTTCGATGCGGCGGATTAGGTAGCGAGACATAGTGTCGGCCAGACCCGTCGATCTGATCAGCAGGTATACATGCTTCGTGCTCTCCGACAGAAACACGGCCGCTTGACCTGCAGCGTTTCCCCCGCCGACGACAACGACTTCTTCGCCGCTGCATAGCTGCGCTTCAACGAAGGTGGCGCCATAATATACGCCGACTCCTTCAAAGCGCGACAGGTTTTCCAGCGCTAATTTCCGGTATCTGGCTCCCGTGGCGATAACAATCGCTCGTGTGGGGATTCTGGTGCCATTCTCTAATTCGACGACGTAGGGTATCTGGGTACAAATGAGGTGCGTTGCGTTGGCGAGCAACATTTGCGCGCCGAACTTCTGCGCTTGTGCGTAGGCCCGACCCGCAAGCTCATTACCCGAGATGCCAGCGGGGAATCCAAGGTAGTTCTCAATTCTCGAAGTGGAACCCGCCTGACCGCCAGGTGAATGCGTCTCCAGAAACAAGACGTCGAGACCTTCTGAGGCACCATAAACCGCCGCCGCCAGACCTGAAGGACCGGCACCGATAACTATCAAGTCGCGCACCTGGGTTTCATCGACGGCCTGATTGAAGCCCAAGCATTCTGCGATTTGCTGATTCGTCGGATTGCGAAGAATGGTCTCACCGCGACAGATCAGCACGGGTGTGTCGCTGGTAGAAATTCGGAAGTGATCAAGCAGAGCCTGGACGTCCGCATCTCGGTCAAGATCTATGTAAGTGTAAGGGTGGCCGTTGCCAGTTAGGAATTCTTTAATCCGGAGCGTGTCGGCGGAGTGGCTGGAGCCCACGAGGGTGACGTCGCCCACGCCTTGCCTCAGCAACTCAACACGGCGAAGAATAAAAGCGCGCATCAGAATCTCGCTCAACTCCGCGTCTGTCTGCACCAGGGCGAGGACGTTTTCGCGGCTGAGTTCGATCACCTCGCCCGGCTGTCGTGCGCGAAGTCGCGCGAGCGCGCGGCGTCCAGACAGGGTGTTGACCTCACCCGTGAACTGACCAGCACGAAAAACCGTAATAAGTGTTTCCGTTGTGGATGTGGGAAGCACAGCCTCTAATTCACCGGAAACCACAACAAAGATCGGAATGGCGCCGTCACCCTGCTCGACCAGAACTTCCCCGCTCTGGATCGCACGCATCCGACCGATAGCGGCGATCCGACTAATCTGCGCCGCCGTTAGAACCGGAAATATCTGTTCCGCGCGAGACCTGCTCAGTGGAAGCGGCGTCGTCGTATCAGGCATAGGGATTAACAGATCTCCCTCTGGTTTTGGTGACATCCTTATCTCCTGCTTGTTTGCGGCCATGCCGGTACGCATCAGGTACCTAACCGCCAAGGAACCCGATACACGGAGAGAAGACTGGCCGGCCGTGTCGCCAACAGGTGAACGGGCGAGCAGCGAGGCCAACCGCGAGCTCTAAATCAGGCAAGTTGACGGAGTAGTACCTCAGAGTGCAAAGCGAAGGACGATTCCTGGTGTACTGAGTGTCGTGGACATCCAGAAATTATTTCCGCACTTCCCTTCCGAGAACAAACCCTTGTGCTGCTCGATGTCGGCACTGGTTTGCGAATCAGCGAACTGTTTGCTTTGAAGTGGCGAGACATGTATCGTGCGTAACCTATTCCGTCCCGCGACAGTGAAACTTGGTATCACAGAACGCATTGGGTGGCACACGTTTTGTCACACGTATTCATCCCTGTTACCAGCCATCTCCCCCGAAGGGGATGTATTTGATTGTATCCCCACGGATCCGTCCCAAGTGAACGATTACGGAGGAAACTCCAATCCTCCGCCTTCAGCGGAGGGAAATCACGGTTAGGCGTATTGCGGCACGCAAGCGGAATCCAATTTTTTGATAAACCACTTTTGCGCCATTCTCAGACTTGACGTGAAGAAAAGGAGTCTTTCCCGATGCCAGAATCTGAGCTGCGAGGAAGGTCGTGAGTGCCCGCGCAAATCCGCGGCCGCGAAATTCGGGATGAGTGCATACTGCGCTGATTTCAGCAAACGCAGCGGATTGTAATCGCTCGCCGGCCATTGCCAGCAACCGCCCATCGCTCGCGCGTACCCCGAAATATCTTCCCATCTGGATTGCCTGCGGCAAGAACGGGCCGGGCTCGGTGGCAGCGGTGAGCTCCAGCATTTCGGGAATGTCCGCCGTCCCGAGTGGAAGCGGCGCGACAGGCGGGGGGGCCGGTGAAGCCTCACAAATCATCTGGTCGATCCACCGAGAGCGGTCGACTTGCCAGCCGCCGGGCACATCGAGGGAACTGGCAGTAAACAACGCGACGTGCTCGCCGGGACTGACCAGACGTTGTAAATCGGCGAATGCCGCATTGGTGGGATGAAGCAAAGCCGCCAGCGGTGCAACATCCGGTGGATATCGTCGCGCAAGGCCGTTCGAGCGGGCAAGGAGCTGGTGTTCCGTCGTCAACGCGAACCAGATCGGGTTGTCGAGAGACTCTAGCATTGCATCTCACGCTCACCGGTTATCAGCTTGAACCGGTATGACCAAGAACAATAGATCGGTATGATTGTCGCCGGGCAAATGCGTCACGTACGTGCCGTTCTGCCCATCGCGGCTGAAACCCTGCAGTTCCTCCGGACGCGGAGTGACGACCATAATGTGAGGGCCACGTGAAATTCCTTTTTCGTCTCGCCGGGCCAGTTCGGAACCCAGGCACCCGTGTACATGTAGACAACGCCAAGTCTATCGATGTGCTGAGGCCGTCCAGCAAGGCCGTCCGTCGCCCACTGAAAGAAAACTTTATCGAAGCATCCGGGCTCGTCATGCGTGGCGCCGGGTGGTGGACCCGGCAGGCAAGTCCATTCACTCCTCCCTCTACGGAGAACTCGAAATTCGCCGCCCTTTTTGGCCGGCAGTCCAAGATCGTCGCGTCGTCGGTTATGAACTGTGGTCCGGCCCTCAGCGCGTCTGCAGTTTTCTCAATGTCCGTTACAGGCACGTGTTGGGTCGTGCTCTGAGCGCCCGCTGTGAGCGCAGCAAAAAGACAAAGTACGGTTAACTTCATTTCGCACCTCAGGAGGAGTTCTTGCGATACAGCTTCCAGTTCAACGTTGCCCGTCTGTGAACGCTACCTCGCGGAACCTTTCTGGTTTGCGCGATCCTGTATCAGACGCTCGGTCTTCACGTCAGACTGGTTCACGCAAGTCAGGATCATGGTCTTGGAACAATCACCGCACAGCCAGAAGTGTTCCAGCCGCTTGCCGCCTGTCTTTGTGGACAAAACGAACTGATAAACCTTGCCCTCACGCAAGTAGTGGAGTTCCCGCCTGCAGTTCGGATTGGCGCATTGGCTGACCATCACACTCGGGCCTCGGCACCGCCCTGAGCGGTGTGGCTGATCTCCCACGTGTTCCGCGCACACGGGAACTTAGAAACCCTCAGCCACAAGCCAGGGACGCGATCCCATCGTGCCTTCCTACGCAGCAGCATCCTCTAGGTCGCGTACTTCGCACTCATCGCCATCGCCAATGGCACACTATTTACTGGCTGTCGGCCCGCCATCGCTGAGAAGTAGATGAAGTGGGGTCAGCGGACCAAGTTCGATGAACTCGTGCTTCATAAGGCCCGCTTGGCCTAACGGCAATTTTTCCATCAGGGCACGCGCCTCTTCGAGCGAGGTCACGTTCAAGAGGAACACTGGGCCTGTCTGCGTCTGCCGAATCCACCATTGGTCGATCTTGCCGGCCAGATACAGTCGAAGCGTGGCCGGCACTTCCTTCGCAAAGAACTCGTTTATTGCTCCGGTGTTGGAGGCTTCGTGAATTGTCCGATAGCCAGAATTTTTGTTGTTGGGACTATAGGGAAATTGCGCTTAAGCATTTCCTTGGTGCTGGCCGTCTTGTCTTGAACGTTATCCATATCCCAGCTCCTATGCTTAAAAATTGACTGACTTGATTCTTCTTGCCTTCACTGAACAGAGCCTGGTTCTTGACGCGTCGACCACATCCGCGGTTTCACGTCCGGAGCCAGATCCTTGATGAGAACAGGCATGCCGGGCCTGACGAACACGTCCCAGTTCCGTGAGTGGAGTGGAAGACCATTGGGTATTTGGACAGCCCCCTGCCAGCCTCCGCCAAGTGCCTTGTAAAGTTGCACCAGGCTTTGGTACTCGTTGCCTCGGGCCTGCGCGAGAGCAAGCTCGGCGTTAAAGAGCGATCGTTGCCCATCGAGCACCTCGAGGTAGGTGGTAATGCCTCCCCGATAGCGTACGAGGGAGGTGCCGACTGTATCCTGCAGGTCCTTTACGGTCGTCTCCTGTGCAACTCGAACCTGATGACGTTTCTGATAACCGATCAGAGCATCGGAGACATCGCGGAACGCCAACTGGATGACCTGCTTATAAGCGATCAGTTCCTGGCGATGCTGCGACTCAGCCAGTCTTAGGTTTCCGCGCAAGGCACCACCAGTGAAAATCGGTTGACTGACCTGGCTGCCGTACGCCCAGATTCCAGTCTGTGAACTCATAAGGCCGGAGAAGAGACTGCTCCGACCGAACGCTCCTCCGCCGGAGCCGGTGAGAGAAATCTGCGGAAAAAACGCAGCTCTGGCGACGCCGATCTCGGCGTTAGAAGCAATCAGGTCTTGCTCGACCTGGCGAATGTCCGGCCGGCGTTCGAGCAGCGATGACGGCATGCCCGGCGGCACTTCCGGCGGAAACGGCTGCTCGGCCAACGGGCGCCCACGTCGTACACTCTCGGGATAGTGGCCAAGGAGAATACTGATCGCATCCTCTTCCTGGCCGATCTGTCTCTCCAAATCCGGGATCTGCGCGTTTGCGGTATCGAGCACCTGCTGGGCTTGCAGCATATCCAGTCTGGTGGCAACGCCGTGGTCGAGCCGCAGCCGCGTCAATTTGACGGAATCTTCCTGAGTCTTCACCGTATCGCGCGTGATTTGGAGTTCGAGATCGAGCTGCAGGAGCGTGAAGTAGTTACTCGCCATATCGCTGACAAGGGTGAGTATGACCGTATTCCGAGCATCTTCAGTAGCTAGGAGCTGAGCACGCGAGGCCTCAGTGGCGCGGCGCAGGCGACCAAAGAGATCCAACTGGAATGCCGCGTCCGCAGTGAGAGCCAAGATGTTGAATTTGACCCGGGTGCTTGGATCCTTTCCGCCGCTGAAATTGCCCCCCGCTTGCACCTGCGGAAATTGATTGGAGCGCGTGATGGTGACCCGAGCCCGCGCAGCAGCGATGCGCTCGGTCGCCAGTTGGAGGTCATAATTCTCCTTCAGGGCTGTGCGGATGAGTTCTTGCAATTGCGGGTCCTGGAAGACTTGCCACCAGGGAAGGTCTGCGAAGGACGCGGCTTGCTCTTGGGCCTGGAGGTTTTCGCTCAGGTCACGGTACACGCCTGGTGTCGGAACGATGGGCCGGTGGTAATTCGGGCCGACCATGCACCCCGCCATTACGATCGACGCCAAAATCGCAGCAAAGATCGCGGACATCAACGACGCCAGGTTCTTCATCACTATCTCCGCTGCTCGTCCCTCTTGTCCATACCGCAGTCGACCATTTCAGTCACCTTCCGCCGGCGCAGGGGCTCCTGGCAGTGCGGTGCGGACCCGCTGCTTCGCAGCGCCTGACCATTTCTCCACCAGGTAGAAGATGGCAGGCACGAAGAAGATTCCGATCAAGCTCGCAGCCAGCATGCCTCCGATGACCGTAGTGCCCATGATTTGGCGGGCAACCGACCCGGCGCCGGTGGCCATCCACAGCGGCAGGCAACCGAGTATGAATGCGAAAGACGTCATCAAAATCGGTCGCAAACGAAGCCTGGCGCCTTCGAGCGCCGCATCCGCCAGAGGCTTTCCTTCCTCGTACTCGCCCTTGGCAAACTCGACGATCAGAATCGCGTTCTTCGCTGCCAGGCCGATGAGCATGACCAATCCGATTTGCGAGTAGACATCGTTCTCGATCTGGACCAGGTAGGGCGGCAGGAAAACGCTCAGGAGTACGCGGCGCAACCAAAGGATTCCAAAGGCTCCGAAGATCGCCACGGGAGTGCTCAGCAGCACGCTGAACGGCAACGACCAGCTTTCATAGAGCGCCGCTAGAATAAGGAAGACGAATAGCAGAGAGAGTCCGAAGATCACCGTAGGGGGGACTCCCTGCCGCGCTTTCTGCTCCTGAAACGACATGCCCGAATAGTCGAAGCCCATCTCGCGCGGCATTGTCTGTTTGAAAACGTCTTCGAGGGCCACCGTGGCTTGGTCTGCGCTGTAGCCCGGCGCGGCGCTGCCATTGATCTGCGCAGAACGATATTCGTTGAAGCGCAAAATAAACTCCGGGCCGAGGCGCGGCTCTACTCTGGCAAGTGTGGAAAGCGGGACATTTTCTCCCTTGTTGTTGCGGACATAGAAATGCCCAACGTTTTCCGCTTTGGCGCGGTCTTCGCTCTCGGCTTCGATATAGACCTGCCACTGGCGGCCGAAGCGGTTGAAGTAGTTGATGAAATATCCCCCCATGAAGGCTTGAATCGTACGGTAAACATCGTTGAGGTTCACACCTTGCTTCAGCACTTTGTCGCGGTCTACTTCCACAAATTCCTGCGGGACGCTTGCCAAGAAAGTAGTGCTGAGACTGCCGATTTCCGGCCGTTTTCGGGCAGCCTCAAGAAACGTGCTGAGGTTTTTGGCTAGGAACTGAATATCGCTGCCGGAGCGGTCTTCGAGGATGAAAGTGAATCCGCCGGAGGTGCCGACGCCCGGAATCGCGGGCGGGGAAAAACCGAAAGCGACTGCTGCGGGCAACTTGCTCAACTGCTGGTTCAGATGTACCTTGAGCGATTGAAATTGCTCGTCTCTCGTCCTGCGCTCGCCCCAAGGCTTGAAGGTCACAAAAAAGGTTGAGTTGTAACTGGTGCGAACAAAACTGAGCAAGCTAAAGCCGACGAAGCAGGAAACGTGTTCGACCCCAGGCGTATTCAACAGGATTTTTTCCACATCGGCCGTGACAGCCGTCGTGCGTTCGAGCGATGCCCCACTTGGTAATTGCACATTGACGTATGCATAACCTTGATCTTCGTCGGGAAGAAAGCTGGACGGGATTCGGTTGGCAAAAAAGAAACCCGCCACGCAAAAGACCGCAAGCAACACCACTACGACGACGGTTTTTTGGACCAATACTGCGCTCCAACGCACATAACCCTCTGTGGCTCTCTCAAATACGCGGTTAAACCACTCAAAGAATCTCCTCAAGAGTCCGTCGCTCGGCGTCCTGGGCTTGAGCAGCAGTGCCGCAAGGGCGGGGCTGAGCGTGAGCGCGTTGAATGCGGAAAGCAGAACGGAAATCGCGATCGTGACGGCAAATTGCTGGTAAAGCTTGCCGGTGATTCCGGGAATGAAGGCGGTGGGCACAAATACGGCGGAGAGAACTAGCGCAATGCCAACCACGGGGCCGGAAAGTTCTTCCATTGCCTTCAACGCCGCGTCCTTCGGCGCCAGGCCCTCCTCGATGTGGCGTTCGACGCCTTCGACCACGACAATGGCGTCGTCCACCACGAGACCGATTGCCAGCACGAGGCCAAAGAGAGAAAGCGTGTTGATGGAGAAGCCGAGCAACGGGAAAAGCACGAACGTGCCGACCAGCGAGACCGGCACCGCAAGCAGCGGAATCAGCGTGGCGCGCCAACTCTGCAAGAAGAGGTAGACCACCAGGATCACGAGCGCGAGGGCAACTAAAAGCGTTACGACGATTTCCTTCATGCCTTCCGTGACCGCGCGCGTCGTATCCAGCGAAACAACGTAATCCATGTCCTCCGGGAAGCGCTGCTTCATCTGTGCCATCAGCTTATTTACGCCGGCGGCTGCCTCGACCGCGTTTGAGCCCGGCAGTTGGTAAGTGGCAACGATGGCGCTCGGCTTTCCATTAAAACGGCCGGCAACGCTATAGTCCTGGGCACCCAGCTCGATTCGAGCGACATCACGGACCCGGACAGTCCCGCCGTCGGGTGTCTCGCGCACGACGATCTGTCCGAATTCTTCCGGGGCGATCAGCCGGCCCTGCGCGAGCACAGAATAAGTGAATTCCTGACCCTTGGGCGCCGGTTCGCCGCCTGCCTTCCCGGCTGGGTTCACGGTATTTTGCGCTTGAATGGCGCTGACGATTTCCGGGACGGTGATGCCGAGTTTGGCCAAGGTGTCGGGTTTTACCCACAATCGCATCGCGTATTGGCCGGCGCCGAACACCTGAACGGTGCCGATGCCGGGCGAACGCAAAATAGGATCAACAAGATTGATGTAGGCGTAGTTCGCCAAGAACTTGGCATCGTATGTTCCATGCGGGGAGTACACCGCGGTTAACGTGAGGGGTGCAGTAACGGACTTTCGAACCGTGACTCCGTAATTGGTGACGTCCACGGGAAGCTGAGAAGCAGCTTGTGTTTCACGGCTTTGCGCGAGAATGTAATCATTGTTGGGATCGGTTTTTGCGTCGAAGTTCACGATCAGGCTGCTGATCGAGTTGCTGTTCGCATTCAGCGAATACATGTAGTTCATGTTGTCCACGCCGCTCATCTGTTGCTCGATGGGCGTGGCAACTGCCTGCTCCAAGGTTTGCGCGTCCGCCCCGACATACGTAGCCAGGATTTGAATCTCGGGCGGAGCGATGCTGGGAAACAGCGCGACAGGCAAGCTCAGGATGGTGAGCGTGCCAACCAGCACCAGAACGATGGAGATCACCATGGCAACGATGGGACGGTTGATAAAAAACTTTGGCACGGGATTACCTTCCCTTAATTTCC